>Ga0326513_10003746_pt1 | contig 10974 bp, 12 predicted proteins | sample 2_2465_0518_D_FD_203654 | JGI IMG/M metagenome (GOLD analysis project Ga0326513, IMG submission 203654) | Bovine rumen microbial communities from UC Davis, California, United States - 2_2465_0518 | ecosystem: Host-associated > Mammals > Digestive system > Stomach > Rumen | place: USA... | reverse complement strand
AGATGGCAACCAAGTGTTCTATTTACGGACATGCCTTTGAGTATTCGTACCAGAACGAGGACGGGAAGACAAAGCTGAAAGCCTTCTCACCGAAAGATCTGTTCGTTGTTTACGACAACCGGATCAGTGAGAAGGCGCTGTTCGCTGTTCGTTACGGATATTACACCGATGACGATAACCGGCGGAAGAAATACGGCGAGATCATGACAGCCCGGGAGATCGTTCCGTTCGAAGAGAACAAGAAGGGAGAGTCGAAGCCGAATCCATACGGATACATCCCGGTCGTTGAATGGCGGCTGAATGAGGAACGGATGGGTCTGTTTGAGCCGGCGGCGAATCTGATCGAGGAGTTCGATCTGATCATCAGCGAGAAGGGTAACGACGTCGCGGCTTTCGCTGAAGCGTACATGGCGATCCTTGGCGCGGAGGTCGATGAGGATGGAGTGAAGCGGATCAGAGATGATCGGATCATTAACATCTACGGAACCGATGACGCTAAGGACGTTCTGGTCCAGTTCCTCACCAAGCCGACAGCTGACGGGACACAAGAGAATCTGCTGGATCGGCTGCAGGATCTGATCTTCGTGACCTGCATGGTGGCGAACATCAGCGACGAGAACTTCGGCAACAACGCATCCGGCATATCGCTGGCCTATAAGCTGCTGGCTATGGACAATCTGGCGAAGACATTCGACCGGAAGGTATCAAAGTCACTGAGCAAACGCTACAAGATCTTCTGCAGCCTGTCGACCAATGCGAACAATCCGAACGCATGGGAGAATGTCGACATCACCTTCTCCCGGAACGTACCGAAGAACCTGCAGGAAGAGGTCCAGAACGCATCCGGACTGGAAGGCATCGTCAGCAAGAAGACACAGCTGACCGTCCTGTCCGTTGTGGATGATCCTGATGCAGAGATGGAGCAGATCCGTAAAGAGGAGGACGAAGAAGCTGAGGCCGCAGCAAAACGCAGTGATCTCTGGCGTCAACCGTCATTCGATTATGGAACAGACAGCGAGGGTGACGAAGCCGACGAATTAGGCGGTGATGGTGATGAGGAGTAAGGATCGGAACAAAGGGTCTGATTACTGGCACAAGAGAGAAGCAAAGGCTCACCGGAAACGTCATCAGAGGGAGCGGATCTACGAGAAGGAGATCAAGCGGATCTATAGAGAGACGAGAGACGAGATCCAGAAGGAGATCGATGCGTTCTATGCCCGGTACGCCGAGGAAGAAGGCATATCGATCGCCATGGCAAAGCGCCGGGTCAGCCGTCTCGATATAGATGAATACGCCGAGAAGGCAAAGCAGTACGTTGCTGACAGAGATCTCAGCCCGCAGGCCAACCGGGAAATGAAGCTCTATAACCTGACGATGAAGGTCAACCGATTAGAGATGCTGAAAGCGCAGATCGGACTGAAGCTGATCGTCGGGTACAGCGCTCTTGAGAAGTATTTCGGAGTGACGCTGGCTGAAGAGGCTATGGAGGAATTCAGACATCAGGCCGGGATCCTGGGAGATTCGGTGATCGGTGATGTCAACAGTCGCGTTGTAAAGAACATCGTGACCGCTTCATTCCATAATGCGACATGGTCGGATCGGATCTGGACGAATCAGGATCTGCTCAAATCAGAGCTGGACAAACTGCTGTCCCGCGGTCTGACCCAGGGCAAGAATCCGAGAGAGCTGGCCCGTGACTTACGGAAGATCTTCGATGTGAGCACGTATGAAGCGGAACGGCTGATGCGTACAGAACTGTGCCGGGTCCAGACGGATGCTCAGATGCAGTCTTATAAGACCAACGGATTCGATCAGTACACGTTCATTGCCTGCGGAATCGGAGATGTCTGCGAGATCTGTAAAGAGATCGACGGCAAACACTTCAACTGCAAGGACATGGAGCCGGGACTGAACGCTCCGCCAATGCATCCGAATTGTGTTCTTCCAGACACAAAAATAATCGCGCCCGGAATGAACGCGATTATGAGAAGTGAATACTCAGGGGACGTAATCGAGATTGGAACTGCCAACGGACGTTTCCTTTCCGTCACCCCCAATCACATAATGCTTACATCGAGAGGATGGATCCGAGCGAAGGATATCTCGAAGGGCGATAAGGTAGTCTGCTATAGCGGAAGGGTCGAACCGATGGTTGAAGCCAATCCAACAGATTACAATTGTGTAGCCACTATCGAACAGTTTTTTACTGCGCTCATTGAATCTGGCGGCGTGGCGGCCTTTAGCGTGCCAGTTTCCCCCGAAGACCTCAAAGGCGATGTTGTCCCAAATAGCAAAGTCGATATTATACCGGTCGACTGCAAGTTGTGGAGTGAATTGGATGCCGCGGGAAAGAAGCTCCTCAGCGATGTCCTGTTCATAGGGACTCTTGTATCCGGTGAACTTTGCTTGACGGGTGACAGCCCTCTTGCGAAGAGTTTGATCGCTCTTGGGCTTGCCGCGGACGGCATTGTGAGCGGGAGCAGTGAGCTTGGCGTTCTCCTCCGGGGTTCGACGACTTGCAGAGAGCTTATTGGCCTCCGAACACCCGCGGATTATAACACCAGACTCAAGAAGGATACGGCGGATTACAGATCTGCTCACGCCGAATTCCTTAGAGATGGCATATTCGCTGATTCCGGAGTTATACAAGGAGACAACCGAGTTGACATCAATATTCTCGATTTTGGCATTGCGCGGGATTCGAATGTCGATATTGTTGTCGATAAGAATTCGCTTAATTCTTTCAGCCCTTGTGTGGACGATATTCGATATATCGCGGATACTTCTGCCGGACTGATAGAGTTTGATGACGTAATCGACGTTAATGTTGGATTGTTTTCTGGACATGTATATGATACCTCCTGCATGAGTACATTATACATTGCCAATGGAATAATTACAAGCAACTGTCACTGTTCGACGGCTCCGTATGAGGATGACGATGAGTACGATGCTTGGATGGCATTCCTTGATGCCGGAGGAACAACGGTCGAATGGGATCGTTACGGAAAGAAACGCTGGAGGGAATCACGTAAGAAATGATTCAGGTCAAGCGAAAACGAGGAAGAATTGAAATAGACGGTCATGCCGGTGCTGGTCCATACGGCCACGATGTGGTCTGTGCAGCCATATCGGCCCTAGTACAGACGTTAGCCTGTTCACTGGAGGAATTGACCGGCGACGAATTTTATAGCGATTTACGGCAAGGTTTTGCCGTTATCGAATACAACGAAGGACAAATGTCGAGATCCGGGAGGATCCTGATTGAGTCCTTTTTTGTTGGCGTTTATGGAGTGGCATCAGCCGCCCCGGACAACGTCGTAGTTATTGAGGGCAACGGTGCTGAACCCAACATCCCGGGAGGGATCGACAAAGCTGCGCGAACGATCCGGGAGGATCAGGAGGAAACACATGAAGAAGATTATCAACGAGATGAGACGTTACCGCTTCAACCTGCAGCAGTTTGCTGACGATGGAGATGGTGGCGAAGGCGGTCAGGGCGATCAGGGCAATGCTGGATCCGGGGACGGAAACCAGGGCAATGATGGCAAAGGCGGAGATGACAAGGATCCTAAAGACGGGGATTCCGGCAAGAGCGGAGACAAAGGCGGAGACGATGGGAAGCGCACCTACGACGATGCCGAGGTAGACCGCATTGTTGCGAAGCACCGTAAAGAGTGGGAGAAGCAACACGCCAAGGACGTGGAAGAGGCCAGAAAAGAAGCTGACAAGCTGGCCAAGATGAACGAGGAGCAGAAGAAGCTGTACGAACGTGAGAAGCTCGAAAAGGAACTGGAGGAACAGAAAGCGGAGAACGCAAAGCTCAAGGCTGAAGCGAACCGCGCAGAGCTGTCCAGAACGGCATCCCAGATCATGAAAGCGGACCACGAAATCACAGCGACTCCGGACATGCTCGACTTTGTTGTGGCAGATGATGCCGAGACGACAAAGGAAAACATCACAAAGCTCGTTGGTATCATCCTGGACGACCGCAAGGCACAGGATGAAAAAAGGGCGAAGGGAACAACGCCCTTTGACTACAGAAGCAAAGACGGCGGCGGTAAGGACGATCCTTACAAAGCTGCTGCCAGCAAGTACGTAAGGAAAGGATAAGGTAACATGAAAAAGACTTTTGATCTGCAGCTCTTTGCACAGGGCGAAAATCAGGGACAGCCGATCAACTCTTATATCCCGCAGCTCCATGAGATTCTGGCGAGCGTGTTTGCGGTGAAGTCCTACTGGAGCGACTTCTTCACACCGCTGCAGCTGCTGGACGGAATCACTAACAAGGACATCGCATTCAGCATCAAGACCAACGATGTCGCTGCAGCTGTTACAGACGGATCTCTGGAAGCTGGCGGCACACCGGCATACAACACCGGCGCAAACGTAGCATTCGGATCCGGCACAGGCAGCACCAACCGTTTCGGTAACAGAACCGAGGTCAAGTATGACGATGTCGACGTCCTGTACACATGGGACTGGGTATATCACGAAGGAATCGATAAGCACACTGTGAACGAGGACTTCGATGCGGCTCACGCTAAGGAACTGGAGAAGATCGCAAACGCTATCACCGGCAAGTTCAACAAGAACCAGGGCGATTACCTGACCGAGAACGCTGGCAAGACCATCACTGGCATCTCCGTAGCTAACGCTGAAGCCATCACACCGGAGCAGGCTATCGCCATCTTTAACAAGATCGATGCTTACATGACTGATCAGGAAGTCGATGAGACACTGACCAGAGTGGCAAGCGTTACACCGGCTCTGTACAACGCTATCGTTGACAACAACCTGTCCACAACTGCAAAGGGTTCCGACGTGAACATCGACAGAAACGAAGTCCGCATGTTTAAAGACTTCGTAATCCGTAAACTGCCGACAAAGGCGTTTGCTGCGGCCGAGGCTGAAGAGGCGACCTACAAGAAGACCGCCGATGTGGCCATTGTCTCTGGAAAGGATTACTTCACAAGAAGCGGTTCTGGCACTACGGAGAGCCCGTATGTGTACACCAAGGTTGCGTCTCCTGATGTAACTGACATTGCTACCTACTATGAGGTCGATGATCCGGCAGTTCCGGCTACTCAGGACATCTGCATTGCTGGTGTTGAGAGAATGGGCGTACCGTTCACCGGTATTGAGACAGCAAGAGCTATCGAGGCTCCGGACTTCGACGGCACAGCTCTGCAGGGTGCAGGCAAAGCCGGCCAGTTCATCTCTAAGGACAACTGCAAAGCACTCGTTAAGGTTACTGTGACCGTAACAGGCGCATAAAAACGGACGAGAATCAAGGGGCGGTCCACAGCGGGCCGCCCGTGCGGTTATAAGGAGGTGACTGACCGTGTACGAAGTAATCAAAGCGTTTCATGACTTGCAGGACAGGGTCGAAGTCAAGGGTGGCCTCATCTACCATGAGTACCGTGTCGGCGATGAGTTCCCCCGCAAAGGTCGGTCGGTTTCTCAGGACAGACTCGACGAGCTTGCCAGCAATGAGAACGCACAGGGCACTCCTCTGATCAAGGAGGTCTATAACGGCAAGGCCATCGATCTGACCAAGGCGAGCAAGGGCGAACTGCTCGATTTCGCAGCTGAAAACGGCATCGAAGTCGATAAGAAGGCCACGAAGCAGGAGATCCTCGACACGATCATGACCAGTCCAGCGGAATAATGGCGGACGAAACCAACACCTTACGGAGTCAGATCAAGATTCTGCTGAACATAAGCGACACGGCCCAGGACGATCTGATCGACCTGATCATCAGCAGAACACAAGACAGACTCCGCGTCCTGCTCAGTCTCGGTACGGAAACAGAAATCCCGGACGCACTGGAGTACATCGTTGAGGATGTCAGCGTGCGCCGCTTCAACCGGATCGGCTCTGAAGGGCTGTCCTCTCATTCTGTAGAGGGCGAGACCATGAGCTGGCCGGAGAATGACTTTGCTCCGTATCAGGACGACATTCAGGCATATCTTGATGCACAGGAAGAACCGACGACAAAAAAAGGCCGGGTGAGGTTTATATGAGATACAACGACAGGATCACGTTCGTTACGGACGGGGAAAGCTCATACGATAACAACACCGGGAACTATGTTGAAGGGGATCCGATAGAAGTAACTGTGCCGGCATCCGTGATGGACACCCGGACACAGACCATGATGCTGGTTTATGGAGAGATCCGGCAGGGAAGCCTGACGATACAGATCCAAGGCCGGCATGATGATCCGTTCGACCGTATCAGGGTCGATGGAAAACCGTACCGTGTCGACTATCGCAGGCGGCTCGGTGCTAAAGAAGTATTTATCGTATCGGGGGTTCAGTAATGCAGATCAACGTTGAGGTTGAAGGATTTGAAGAACTTGCGGCTGCTCTGGGACGGAAAAAGGCGCTGGACTACGTGAAACAGGTTGTTCGTCATCATGGCGGCAAGCTCAATGAGCGGATGGTCCAGAATGCAAACTTCACCCGGGGATATGCGACAGGGACAACGAAACGGTCAATCCACATGTCAATGAGGGGAGACTTGACCGCTGTGGTTGGTCCTTCTACAGAATACTCGCCCTATCTGGAGTGGGGGACACGGTTCATGTCTGCCCAGCCATTTGTAGGGCCGTCCTTCAATGCTCAGAAGTCTCTGTTTATTGCTGACCTAAAGAAAATCATGAAGTGAGGTAGCGGATTATGGATCCACAGCAGGAATTATTCACCGCGATCAGGTCGTTCTGCGTTGATCTGTTTGGTGAGGGAAACGTCTACGACGGACCGCTCCCGCCGGATGAGACGCCGTATCCGTTTGTCTATATAGCAGACAGTGACCTTACGGATCAGCCAAACAAAGGCGCTGTTTTCGGGCTTGTAACGCAGACAGTCCATATCTGGCACAACAATCCGCGTCAGCGCGGAACGGTGTCAGACATCATGCTCCGGATCAAACAGTCTGCACACAGGCTGCGGAGGACCGGCAGTTTCAGCTGGGACTTCCGGAGCACGAATCAGCGCATCATTACAGATACGACCACAGCGCAGCCGTTGCTGCACGGAGTCCTTGAATTAGAATTCCATTTCAGTTAAATCAGGAAAGGAGAAATCATGAAAAAGAAAGTATTGCCTTTCGATCTTCAGATGTTTGCATCTGCCGTCTCCGGAAAGAGAATCATTTATCTCTATAGAGTCCAGAGCCAGGCTGCTTCTGATGCAGGCACAGCGATTGCTTTCGTTACAGAGAACGGCCGGACCAAGTCCAAGGACGCTGATTCCACAGCGACCAAGGATGGATCCATCAGAACACCGGGCGTCACAGATCAGGAAATCACATGCACATCCATCCTGTCTCAGGGCGACACTCTGATCGACAGTCTGGAAGATGCTATGGATGAGGACAAGCTTCTGGAAATCTGGGAAGCAAATCTGGAAGAGTCGGTAGAGGATGTGTACACACTGACCGAGGATACGGGTATTGTTTCAGGTAAGACGTATTACACACGGTCTGGAACCAGTCCGAACTACACATATACTGCAGTCAGCACGCCGTCCGTGTCAGACATCGGCACCTACTACGAGAAAACTGCCCAGAAGTACAAGGGTATGTACTTCCAGGGCTATCTGACCGAGCTGGAGAAGACATCCAGCGCAGAAGACATGGTAGAAGTGTCCCTGACATTCGGCATCAACGGAAACGGAAAGCGTGGCAACGTCACCGTTACCGCAGGGCAGCAGGAAGTTGCGGACTACGTCTTTACTGACACACCGAAGACTGGAGCATAAGAACAATAACAGGGCGGCAAAAGTCGCCCTCTTTTGTTAGTTTAAGGAGGCGAAACGACAATGTTCAGAATCACTATGGAAGGTACAGAATACCAGTTCAATTTCAATATTCGGTTTATGCGTGCCATCAATAAGCTGGCTCAGGTCCCGGTCGAAGGGATCCCGAACGTCAAGAGAAATGTCGGACTGCAGTACACAGTCGCAAGAGTCATCGATAAGGATGTCGAGGCTCTGATCGATGTACTTATTGCCGCGAATTCCGGCTTTGAACCGAGACTGACGGAAGAGGTTATCGAGAAACATATCGATAATGAGGATACAGACATTGAGGCACTGTTTGATACGGTGATCGATTTTTTAAGCAAGAGCAATGCTACGAAGACAGTCACGAAGAATCTTCTGGAGGCAATCGCAGAAGCGTAGAGGAAGATCCGGAGGACACCGTAGTATTTTTGTCTGACGAATGGTACAAGGAGATCTCTGTTTCGTGCTTCCGGCTGTTCGGATTCACGACGCTGGAACAGGTCGATAACATGACGCTCCGGGAGTATGACTGGCTGAATGAAGCGGCCATTCTTCGGGAGATCGATGCCGATTACAGAAATCACCTGCAGGCCTTCCTGAATTTCGTTGTTCAGGCCAAAAAGAAGAACGGGAAGAACAAGGAAGTGCCGGTCTATAAGACATTTCATTCGTTTTACGACTATAAGAAGGAGCTTAAAAAAGCGAAGAAGTCGGACAGGAAAGCGCATGACCGCAGATTTGATGGAATTGGCAAGCTGATCAAGAAACAGAAAGGAGGTTGACAGCATGGCCGAAAGCTATAGCGTTGAAGCTGTACTATCCGTAAAGGATAAAATGTCATCGGCTTTTGGCAAGGCTGAAAAGACTGCCTCTTCGTTCGGTGGGAAGCTGAAAAGCGCGCTCGGAACCGGCATGGCCATGGGCGCCGGGATGAAGATCATCGGTGCCGCAACAAACGCAATGTCCCGTAGCTTGGACGGTGCGATCAGCCGTTACGATACTATCCAGAACTTCCCGAAGGTAATGAAAAACCTTGGGTATTCGGCGAAGGATGCACACAAGGCGATCAATAAGATCAGTGACAGCCTTGATGGGCTGCCGACATCTACAGACGCAATCGTTTCGTCTGCTCAGAAGATCGCGCCGCTGACCAGAGATATCGGCAAGGCTACAGATATCGCACTGGCTATGAACAATGCGCTCCTTGCCGGAGGAAAATCCACGGCGACGCAGGCAAACGCACTGGAGCAGTATTCTCAAATGCTGGCCGCCGGGAAGGTCGATATGCAGGCATGGCGGTCTATGATGGATGCTATGCCGGGTCAGTTGGATCAGCTTGCTGTATCGCTTCTGGGGGCAGGGAAGAACCAGGCAGACCTTTATGATGCAATGAAGGAAGGAACCGTCACATTTGACGATTTCAACAATGCATTGCTGCAGCTGAACAAAAAGGGCGTGAACGGTCTAGCCTCTTTCGAGAAGCAGGCAAGAGCATCCACACAAGGCATCGGAACAGCCATAGAGAACATCCATAACAAGGTCACAAAGGGCATGGCTGGCCTTATTGAGTCGACCAACAAGGCTCTGAAAAAGAACAAGCTGCCATCCATTGCGAAAATTATTAATATTGCCGGCGGAAAGATTAAGGACGCCTTCGGAAGTGCCAGTGAATGGATCGAGGACCTTGATCTGTCCAAAGTCGCATCTACGGCGTCAACAGCATTCAGTATGCTTGGAAAAGCCGCGCAGACAGCCGGACAAATGATCAAGTCGGTTGCCGGATTCCTTATAGAACATGCTGATCTGGTCGCAAAGATCGCTGTAGCTGTCGGAATTGCGGTTGCGGCATACCAGGGGTTTCAGATGGTCTCCAGTATCGTTACGACCATCGGATCACTTGCCACGAAATTCCTGACACTGGCAGGATCCGCGGCGGCATCTGTAGCACCGATGGGGGCTGCAGCGGCGGCAGAAACTGCTGCAGGTAATGCTGCACGGGTCTCCGCAACAGGATTCATGCAGATGGGTATCGGCCTGCTTGCAGTTGGTGCGGGAATCGCATTGGCTGCGGTAGGATTCGCTTTACTGACACAATCCGCAATCGCATTGGCAAGTGCCGGCGGACCGGCTATTGCTGTTATGGCCGGAATGGTCGTTGCCATTGGCGGACTGATCGCAGTAGCGGGTGCTCTTGGTGCGGCGTTAACAGCCGGAGCAGTCGGAATCATTGCATTCGGTGCAGCGATGTTACTGATCGGGGCCGGTGTGGCTGTAGCGTGTGCCGGAATCTCCATGCTGGACGGAGTTATCCAGGCATTCGGTGCGGCGGTGACATCCATAATCACTGCAGTTAGTGCCGCATTCTCCAGCTTCGGATCGATGATCGCATCGATTGGTGAGGCTATTCAGGGCGTCCTGACAGGGATCGCCAGTGTGTTCACATCCATCGGACAGGCTGCTATAAGCGCCGGTATGGGATTCCAGATGATCGCCATGGGAATCGAGCGACTCGTTGCTCTTCCGATGGGAGATCTCGCCGGAACACTGGCAACGACAGCGGCCGGATTAAAGAAAATAGCAAGCGCCGGACAGGGTCTTGCTGCAGCTGCCGGAGCGATGGCTGTTATAGCTGCAGGCATCAGCCGGATCTCTGCATCCGGGACAAAGGCAGCGGCGGCCATTAACAGACTGAAAGCGACTCTGACAGGGCTGGCGGCATCAGCTTCCTCTGTCGGACAGGCGGTTGGATCCAGATTCTCCGCCGGTATCGCGGCAGGGATGGCAAAGGGCGCTGCAGTAGCGAAAGCCGCGGCAACAGCGATAGTGACATCCTTACAGTCTGCAAGTGCCAAGGCCAGAGCATCCGGAGCACATGCCGGACAGGGATTCACTCACGGATTCAAATCCGGTCTGTCACCGGCTGTTGCGGTTGCATCGTCCATAATGGGTAAGATCAACGCCAAGTTTGCGGCAGGTGTGGCAAAAGCCAGAAGTACCGGTTACAACATGGGCGCAGGTCTTGCCTCCGGTATGGAATCCGCTGCAGGCCGGTGTGAAGCGGCTGCGGCTCGGATCGTTGCGGCTGCGGCTAAGGCGGCCAATGCGGCGGCGAAAGTCCATTCTCCGTCCCGAGTCACTATGAAGACCGGCCGAATGATGGCTCTCGGTCTTGCTGTCGGGACG
>Ga0326513_10003745_pt1 | contig 10977 bp, 9 predicted proteins | sample 2_2465_0518_D_FD_203654 | JGI IMG/M metagenome (GOLD analysis project Ga0326513, IMG submission 203654) | Bovine rumen microbial communities from UC Davis, California, United States - 2_2465_0518 | ecosystem: Host-associated > Mammals > Digestive system > Stomach > Rumen | place: USA: California... | reverse complement strand
GCAGAAGAACCCCCACAATATTGTAGATGAGTCCCTCCATGCCAGCCATGCGGTAGCTGCCGAACGTAAAGAAATAGGCCGATGCCACTCCAAGAATCATGGAGAGGATGGTTACGGTGTTGGGATGTATGTCGAAATGGTCGAAGAACTTTGCCCACCAGTAGCCGATGGGACGTGTCCACACGGTGTCGAGCCACTCCTCCGTGTCGTTCGATTTTAGTGTCGATTGAATCTCTTCTTTCATCATTGCACAATTCTTTTTGCTATAGCACAGGCTGCCTCTTCCTGGCAGTTGGAGAAACTGGGGAAATCGTTGAAATCGATAAACCAAAACCCTCCATCCTCATCGATGATGACATCACCGCCATAGATGGGCACATTCAGGCGCTGGGCTATCATGTCAGCGTAATGTTTGATTCTGCTGCCATCGAAAAGGAATCCCTTCTCCTTTCCATTCACCTGTTCAAGCCCGAATTTGGAATGTCCCTCGCTGGCATAATTCCATTGGAAGAAGTCTGTTCCCTCCACTCCATAAAATTTCACCAAGTCGCCAGGCTGATGCAGCTGTGCCATCCACAAGTTCACTTCACGCTTCTCAAAATTTTGAAAGGCTTTGTCAAACTCAGCTTTCGAAGTGCAGAACATCGTGTCTTCTGCCACAACCGCCGATCCGTCGCAGTTCTTCAACCATACGGGAGGAACAATATCGTCTTTGCTGGGTGCTGAACAATAAAGCAGATTGCGCTGTTCGCCCACCAGAAAGTCAGGTTGAGGAATGCCTATTTCTAACATCTGAGTGGCCACCGCCGCCTTGTTGGTGGCTGTGAGGATGCCGTCGATGGAATTGATGAACTTGGCTTGCGTCTGCACATCAGTCTCTTTCTCCAACATGACCAAGGAAAAGATGTCTCGCGCCATGGTGAACACACGGACGTAGGGTGTATAGTCATGTCCCACCATCGCGGTTTCGTGAATGATGTCCACCTCATGCCCCATCTTCGTCAGTTCGTCCTTCACAGCTTTGAAGATGGCAGCATCGTTGCCCGCCAAGTTGGGGGAGAACTTCAATCCTCTGCTGATGCCTAATATTTTCATGTTGATGTTTCGGTATGTATCAAGTGATAGGGGGAGGGTGTAGCCGCTGGCACATTGTTGCCCACTTTCATCAGCAGCAAGCCAATGGCTATACAGAAGAGTTCGCGCACACGGCAGATGATGCTGATAAACATGCCAATGTTGGCTGTCATGCCCATCTGAGCCACCGACATGGCAAATCCTCCCTCTCGTCCGCCTAACTGCATGGGAAGGAAGAACAGGAGATTGGCAAACAGGCTGGTGAACGAATGGATGAGGAGAGCATAAACGAAGGTGAGCCCGCCGCCAGTGCCAGCATCGAAGAGCTGGAGCAAGAAGTATATTTCAAAACTCTGGAAGACACGCCCCACATATTCGAGGAAAAAACTACCGTAAAAGGTTTTCTTGTTCTGCGACCGCAATTCCGCAATTTGGCGGTCTATCTTCACCAAATCATCCTGATGGCTTTCGGCAAAAGTGTGCACCCATCGTTTCAGGCCTGGCAGGTGGCTTAGGAAGTGAATGAGCTTGACCACCATGCCCCGTTTGTAGCCTCGCAAAAACAGGTAGATGCCAGCTCCACAAAAGCAGGTCATGAAGAAGAGGATAATGCCCATACCCACGTCGAGGGGCAACAGGTCGCACCAAGCCAACACGAGATACACCACTATGCTGCTTGTCCAAAACCAGAAGTGAGCGAAGATGTGCATCATGGCGAAGAGCAGCACGCTGGAGGAGGCTCTTTGAGTGCCGATGTACGGCTTCATCTCCATTATCTTATAAGGTTCGCCGCCCATCAACCCGGCAGGGGTGGCATAGTTGAGCGCAAAGCCTGTGATGGTGATTTTCAGAATTTTCCAGAAGGGGAGGGGACAGTCGCCCGACCCTCGAATAATGAATAGCCAAGTACACGCATTCATGATGTAGAGCACCACCCACAGACCGAAGATGGCGAAGAGCCAATAGCCAGCATGACAGATGTTTGCCCAAAGTTGGGTAAACGACACCTCGAACGTAAACAACATCACAATGATGGCGATGAGTCCGAAGGCTAAGAATATGTTTCGAGTCTTGTTTTTCAAGCCAATACTTCCTTTTGTTTACGGTGACTAACATGCCAATGAGTGCAATGGGGGTCACCCTGCCATTCAATCTTCATCGTCAGTCACTTGATCCAGTTTCAGCTTGTCTGAATCATCTCGCTTGGCCACATATTGTTTCTGGAGTGGATTCACGCGCTCATTGTCGAAATTTTTGCGCGAGCGCACTGCATCAATGGCCATGTAGATGGCTTGACGGAAAGGCAGCTCATCCACCGTGTCCTTCCCTGCCTGGTCGTAGCAAACACCCATAGCAGGTGCAGTGCGCAGATAAGGAAGTCCAGCCGTAAAGTTCACACCCTCGTCGAGTGCAAGAGCCTTGAAAGCCGACACGCCCTGGTCGTAATACATGGCCAGCGTAGCATCGAAATGCTCATGATTGCCCGTTCCGAAGAAATCTTCAGCCACGTATGGTCCCATGCAGCGTACGCCACGCTTAAAGAGTTCGTCGATGACAGGCTGAATAATGTCCTGCTCTTCCTTTCCTTCTCCTCGCGGATTGAGTGCCAGGACGGCAATGCGCGGATTGTCTATGAAGAAGTCGCGCTTGAGGGCGTTGTGCAGAATCACCAATCTCTCGGCAATCAATTCTTTCGTGATGGAAGACGCAATTTCTGCTACAGGCATTTTGTCAGTAGCCAATGCTATGCGCAGGTTATTGCTGACAAATATCTTGAGTGCCTTTTTCCCTTCGCCAACAGCTTGCTCTATGTAGCGGGTTTGTCCTCGGAAAGGCTCGTTATTTGCCAGCTTGATGGTGCTGTTGTTTAGTGGGGCTGTCACCAGAGCTTCAATCTTTCCGCTCTGCAAATCCTCCAGCGCGCGGTTCAATGACACGAGTGCTGCTGCGCCACCTTCGTCCGTGGCCTTTCCAAGTTCAATCTTTTGTTCTTCCTCGTCAAAACAATTCACCATGCTTACTACGCCATGCTTGGCTTGTTCAGCTGATTCAATCACCTGAAAACTGGTTTGGCACCCCAGGTTCTTGCGGTGGTAAGTGGCCGTTTTGGGCGACCCATATATGACAGGAGTAACCAGTGTGGTCATTCCTTCCGTTTCAAAAGTTCTGAGAATCAGTTCGTAGCCGACACCATTGATGTCGCCAGTTGTGATGCCTATTTTCATATCTGTCAGTTATTCTTATTTCGTTAATGGTTTATTTCTCTTTTTGCTGTTCCTTGTCGCCTGGAGTTTCAAGAGTATAGAGCGCAGCCTCAAGCCTTCGAATCATGGTGCGCTTCATCTTTTCGGGTGCATAGACAAAGCCTTCCACCACAATGACACGCCCATTCTTCTTGTCAATGCGCGAGTGGCTGATGAAGGGTCCACCCATGGCATCGTTTCTCATTTCCCACAACCCGCGCGCTTCCATGGCAAACTGGCCGTTCACACTGATGTTCTTTGTCCACACGAAATGGGGATTGGTTTGCATCCACTGATTGGGCTTGTCGCCTGGGATGTTGCGCTTCATTACCGTGTCGCGGAGGGCAATATAGGGTTTCTTCGTAAACATCTTTTCGCTCACGTAAGGCAAGGAATAGATGCAGATGTTCTGAATGGTGGACAGGCCGTCGTCGCTTGCCCAAATGAAGTCTTCGCCCACCTTCATCTTCTTGATGTCGCCTGGGATGTAAAACTCGCAGTCGAACATCTCCTTCACCTTCTTGGCAAATTTCACGTTGTGCGTGTAATAAAGGTCGTTGGCCTCACGGTTGATTTCCTCACTGATGAAGAGGCTCTCAATCTGCTTGGTGTGCTCGCTAATATAGATGGAAGCCTCGCGCTGATTGGGAGCATTCACTGTTACAATCATCTGCGGCTCAGCGTGTACGTCTTTCTCCACCGTCATCTTCGCCATCGTGTATTCGTTGCTGATGTGAATGCGGAAGATGTTGCGGAACAGGTTGGTAATGTGGTCGTAGTGCTTTTCGGTGATGTGGCTCTTGTGGAATTGCGGTTCATCCTGAGGCAATCCTCTCAGCGGCTTGTCGAGGATGGTCTGTATGGCTCTGCCTGCATAGCCTGTCCACACACTGTCGTCAGCCACCACCATCACTTCGTAGGGGTTGCCCGACGACACGGGGGTTAGCAAACTGCCGCTTCTTCTGTGGCGCCGTCCAGTGGAAGGGTTGTCATCGCATGCGGTGATCACACATGCCAAGAGTAAAAGTATCGCTAAAAGTCTGTATTTCATAGTTATTGATTATCAAGTTGTTTCTTTGTCGAAAGTAAGCCGCACGCAGCCCAAATGTCCTGTCCTCGCGAAGCTCGGATGGTGGTGGTGATGCCGTGATTGTTCAGATAGTCGCGGAAATGTTCCATTGTTTCCATCTCCACTTCCTTTAATGGCACATCGGGCACTTTGTGCCAGCGGATAAGATTGACCCGACAGGGGAGTCCGCGGAGCAGTTTTACCAGTTCCTTGGCATGGAGCGTTGAGTCGTTGGTTCCTCCAAACATGGTGTATTCAAACGTGAGACGCCGTTGGTGACTCCAGTCATATTCCTTTAACATCGTCACCAAGTCGGATAGGGGAAATTGCTTCTCTGCGGGCATCAGCTGCATCCGTTGTTCGTGGATGGGCGAATGGAGTGACACTGCCACATGGCACTCACTTTCCTCCAGCAGACGGCGCATGTTCTTCCTCAGTCCAGCCGTTGAGATGGTGATGCGTCTCGGACTCCATGCCCAACCGTCACTACTGGTCAGAATCTCCACCGATTTCAATACGGAGTCAAAATTGTCCAGCGGTTCGCCTTGCCCCATGAAGACGATGTTGCTCAGTGGCGTGCCGCCCTCCTCAGCCACCAGTTGATTCACGGTGTAGATTTGGTTGAGGATGTCGCAGACAGTCAGGTTGCCCTGAAAACCTTGCTTCCCCGTTTGGCAGAACAGGCAGTTCATTTTGCACCCCACCTGACAGCTCACGCAGAGTGTGGCGCGTTCGCCTTCGGGAATGTAAACCGTTTCCACCCACTTCCCGCTTTCGGTGGGGAAGAGGTACTTCACAGTCCCATCCTTGCTTTTCGTCACCTCAACAGGAGCGGTGCATCCCACACAAAACAACGAACCCAACTTCTCGCGGTTGGCCTTGGAGAGGTTGGTCATTTCGTCAATGGAATGCACGTGCTTGCCATATATCCATTGCGCCATCTGTTTGGCGGTGAATTTAGGCATAGAGAGTTGCAGGCACACGTCCTGCAACTCTTTCAATGTCCTCCCAAGTAAAGGTGAGGGAAGGGTATGTGGTTCTGTATTTACCATGCGAACAAGGGGTAGCTCTTCATTGTTTCGTTCACCTCGCCACGCACCTTGCTGATGACAGCCTCGTTCTCGGGGTCGTTGAGCACTTCCTCAATCCAGGCAGCAATCTTCACCATGAGGTCTTCCTTTGCACCGCGAGTGGTGATGGCTGGTGTGCCCAAGCGGAATCCTGAGGTCTGGAAAGCTGAGCGAGTGTCGAAAGGCACCATGTTCTTATTGATGGTTATGTCGGCCGACACCAAGGCGTTCTCAGCCACCTTGCCTGTCAGGTCGGGATATTTGGTGCGGAGGTCAACCAGCATGGAGTGGTTGTCCGTTCCACCGCTCACAATGGCAAAACCACGCTTGGTCAGTTCGTCGGCCAGCACGGCAGCATTTTTCTTCACCTGCTTGGCATATTCCTTAAATTCGGGTTTCAGTGCTTCGCCAAATGCCACGGCCTTGGCAGCAATCACATGCTCCAACGGACCGCCTTGCTGACCCGGGAACACGGCCGAGTTGATGAGTTGCGACATCTTTTTCACTACGCCCTTAGGAGTCTTGTAGCCCCAAGGATTGTCGAAGTCTTTACCCAAAAGAATCAAGCCGCCACGTGGACCACGCAGTGTCTTGTGGGTGGTTGTGGTGACGATGTGAGCATACTTCACGGGGTTCTCCAACAGGCCAGCCGCAATGAGTCCTGCGGGGTGAGCCATGTCAATCATGAGCAGGGCACCCACTTCGTCGGCAATCTTGCGCATGCGTGCATAGTCCCATTCGCGGCTATAAGCTGAACCACCGCCAATGATGAGTTTGGGCTTGTGCTCCTTGGCCAAAGCTTCCATCTCGTCGTAATCGACACGGCCAGTCTCCTTGTTGAGGTTGTAGCCCACGGGCTTGTAGAGGATGCCCGAAGTGTTGACGAGCGAACCGTGAGAGAGGTGACCACCGTGGTCGAGGTTCAGCCCCATGAACACATCGCCTGGCTTCAGCACAGCGAGGAGCACGGCGGCGTTAGCCTGCGCACCAGAGTGGGGTTGCACATTGGCAAATTCGGCCCCGAAGAGTTGACAGGCACGGTCGATGGCCAACTGCTCAATTTCGTCCACCACCTGGCAACCGCCGTAGTAACGGTGGCCTGGATAGCCCTCTGCATACTTGTTGGTGCAGTAGCTGCCCATGGCTTCCATCACCTGGTCGCTTACAAAATTTTCCGATGCAATCAATTCGATGCCTTTCAGCTGACGCTGATGCTCCTTCTCAATGAGAGAGAAAATAACGTTGTCTCTTTCCATATTTTATGTTGGTTATTATAATTTTTCCATCCTGTCGGTGAGGGGTGTTGTGAAAAAACGGTGCAAAGTTACGAAAAAAAAGCGAAAATTGGCTCATCCGTTCCCTTTTCTTTCCTTTTTTCTATTTTATTCACATAAAATGTGTTGAACTGATTCAGAAGCCACAGCGTTTAGAAAAAAAGAAATGGCTGAACCTCCACCTTGGTTCAGCCATTTCTTTTCGGGTTGTCGGCATTATTTCTTTTTCTTCACAGGACGGACCGACAAGCCAAGACTGCGGCTGGCATTGTTCCATGTCGCAAATTCGTCGCAGATGATTACAGCGTAGGCATAGCAAGGGAAGTCGGCACACAAGGTAGAGGTCCAGTACTGGCCCATGCCGCTGAGGTGCATCTTGGCCATGCCGGCGGCAGGCAGGAAGATGGAGTTGCCGTTAGGTCCTGTCACTTTGTAGCCCCCATCAGTCCAAGTCCAGTTGCATTTCTCCATCAGTTCCTCAAACTCCTTGGCGGTGGGTATGTGCCATTGCGCATCCCAGATGGGCGTGCGGTGGTTCTTAGCGTATGCCGTGGCAGCGTCGTCGTCGGGTTCCAGTTGTGTTTTTCCGTCCTTCGTGCCAAAGGTGGTGTCGGTACAGTATTTAGTGAGTGTCTTGGCACTTTTGCCGAATCGGTAGGTGCGCCACGAGAAGCCGCGCTGGTCGTAGGGCAGCAGGTCGTCCTCGTCGGATGAGTAGATGCTTCCCCAACTGTAATAGACGCCAAAGTCGGTGGGGCTGCTGGTGATGCCCATGTTGCGGTCGGCCCACAAGGTGCCGCTGGGCAGTCCGAGGTCGATGGCTTTGGGTGTGTAGCGGTCGGTGGTGTTCGTGGCTTTCTGCTGTGCCTGAGCTGGCAGGGCGGTGAGGGCGCAGAGAGCGCAAGCCAGGAGTATGTAGCTTAGTTGTTTCATAGTTGTGACAAATTATTTTATGCTTTTGGTTCTCACTTGTTTCACACCGTTTTGTTCTTGTGGCACTCCATTACCGTTGGTCTTCTTCCGCGCCTCGTCAATGGCCAGATTAATCAGTCCCTCCCATGAGGGTTTCTCCTCAGTGAGTGAGCTGATTTGGTAGCGCAAGCTTTCGATGAAACTGAGCAGGAAGAAGCCGCCCTTCACGCTGCACCACGATGCCTCGCCCGGGCTGGCAGCTGTGGCCCACACATTGCCGCCTTGCCCCAGAAAGAGGTTGCGCAGTTTGTCGGTGTCGAGACTGCGTGAGGCACGTGAGAAGAGGGTGTTGACACTCACGGCCGGAGCCTCGTAACCCACCTTTGTGTTGCAGCAGTCGCTCAGCACAATGTTGAGCCGCGCACCCTTTTGGGTGATGGCGTTGTAGATGTCGGTCATGGTGGCATAATTCTCCACAGCCTTGTCGTAGGCTGTGGGTGAGAGGTCGATGCAAGGGAAGTAGTCCTTTTGGTCCTGGAAGCGGAATCCGTGCCCCGAATAGACAAACACGGCTATGTCATCCTTGCCTGGCTTGAAGTCCTCCACGGCTTTGGCCACGTTGGATTTGCTAAAGGCGGTTTCGCTCACGATGGTCTGTTCGTAAGGGATTTCCAGCACGCGGGCTATGTTGCGAAATTCATTGGTCACGTTCTTGATGTCTTGCTGACAGGCTATGCCGATGTCGTTCACCTCTGTGTTGGCCACCATGAGCAGACGCAGGGTGGGGGTGTTGGCACCCTTGCCCGTCACCTCCGTCTGGTTCTGTGCCCCAGCCTTCTTCGCTGCGGCTAAAAGTGCCTTGTAGTCGGTCTCGTTGGTTTGGTAGAACTTACCAAGATAAGCGGCCGTGAGGTTGGAGAGTTGTATCTCCTTAAAACTGGTGGCGTTGAAAAAGTCGCTTTGGTTCAGCTCGTCATAGCAGATTTGCGGTTCTGGCGACATGTCTTCGCCGCGGAAGTCGCGCCAGTACCACAACAGCATGGGCATGGAGCGCGCATCCTTGGGTCGGTAGTACATCATGCCCATGGCTTGTTCCTTGCTCCAGGGGTCTGTGGTTTTTGTGTAGTCCGATTCCCACACCTTTCCTTTCGCCCCTTCGTCGGCCCTGACAAGGCGCATTTTGCAGCGTTCGTCGCTGAAGTAGGTCAGCAGTCCCAGGTATTTCTTCCCATCCAGGGGGTGGGTGAATTGCAGTTCGTAGAATGTCTGTGCATGTGCGGCGAAGACTGCCAGCAGCATGATGAGGGTAAGTGCCGTTCGTCTCATAGTGAGTCTGTTTGTCTGATTTTAATGGTCATTTAGTTTCGGGGCTATTCCGTTGCCTGAGGTCAGTTCCCGTAGAAGTCATCGGCTTCCACATCGCCCAGCCCGGTGGTCACGCTCTTGCCCAGTTCTTTCTTCTCCTTCTTGTCCTTTTTGTCTTTCTTGCCGGCAGCCGTTGCCGTCTGGTCGCCCAAGTCAATGTAGCGGTCGAAGTTGTTGAGTTTCAGCGTCACGTTGTCGCCCTTCACTTCAAGGTCTATGCAGCCTGCTTCCGAGGTGAGGATAGGACGCCACTGGGTGTCGTCGTTGGCCTTGCTCACCATCACCAACTGATAGTCTTGTCCCGAGAGGTTGTTTGGCAGAATAGGGTTGAACTCCGGCTTCAGGTAGGAGCGGGTGGGGGTGAGCGATGCGTCAATCACCTCGAGTGTCCTGACCATTTCGCCGTCCTTGTAGAGTGCCACGCCAAACTTGCCGTTGAAGTTGCCGATGGTGCAGTTCCTCACTCGGTCCAGTTTCACCGATATTCTGCCACCTTTCTTGCCTGTAGGCGAGGTTTGTAGTCCGTGCATGCTCAGCACGCTCATTTTTCCGCTGTTGGAGGCTGTGGGGGGCTGAATGCCGCCGATGAAGGTCACGTTCTCGTTGTAGTTTTCCACGGCTCCGGTTTTGCTGCCCGGACGTGGAGGAGAGAGGTTGGTGATTTCGAAATATCCGTTGCTCATTCCGTTCCATCCCCAGTTGAAGTGGAAAAGTCCGTTGGTGTCATAGCCGTCGCACACGAAGCAGTGGCCGTAGTCATCTTCGTCCGTACCGCCCATCAGCACGGGGCGTCCCTCGTTGAGTTCGCGCTTCAGGTAATAGACAAAGTCATCGGGTGTGAAGGCATCGCGGCGGAAATTGATCATGTTATTTCCATAGCCGAAATATTCCACCAGCGCCTGCGCCATGTCGATGCGGCTTGCACTCGAGCCAGAAGGGGAGTACTCCATGTTGCAGGCAGCTCCGGCATCGAACATGAGCTGACTGATGGCCGCGTTCTGTGCCTCGTTACCGCCCGTCTTGGTGTAGGTGCTGAGCATGTTCTGCCAGTCGTAGGGGGTGTTGAAGGTGCAGCTCACGGTCTCTCCCTCGTTGTCGTAGCTGTGGGTCTTTCCCGAGGGGGTCTTGGGGTATTCGAAGAAGCGCATGATTTGTACCGCGCCGGTGGCCACACATCCTGTGAGGCTTTTGTTGGGGCACTTGGCATTGTAGGGGAATGTCTGTGCATAGCAGATGTCGCCCAGCAGCGGCTTCACCTCGGGAGCAAAATGGGAGTCGTCGTGCACAGCCTTCATCAGTGGCCCTTCCTGCATCTTCTTCAGCAGCGAGTCGGGGGTGAGGTTGAGGTCGTCCATGGCTTCGGTGTAGCCTCCCAGCCAAGCCTTCATTTCAGGAGCGAGGGCATCCATGTCGAAGTGTCCTTCATTGCTGTAGGCCAGGATTTTTTTCGTTCGGCTGTCGGCACTCACAATGATGAATCCCTCGTTGTTTCCACGGTTGAAGATGTAGTAGTAGGGATGATCGTCCTGCGCGTTTTTCTCCACATGAGCCAGTTCGGGTTCCTTGTTCTCACCGCCACGGCGCAGGGGCAGGAATCCCACGGCCGAGCCAAGGGCGTCTTTCACATTGACCACATGGGTGTCCTGTGCATGCGCCAATGAGCATGCGGCAAAGGCAAGGGCCGTAAATAGTGTCAATTTTTTCATATCACGATAGTTCTTAATGGGTTGGTGGTGCAAAGGTACGCTTTTCTCCAATAATGTCAAAGCAAAGCAGACGAAAAAGGCGAGCTTTTCCGTCATTTTTTGGGGAAAGTTCTGTTTAACACCTCATTTCACCAAATTCGGTGATGCCGTAGTGGGCAAATGACTTCTGGTTGTGTGTACGGCCGTACAAAAAGGTTCGTGGATGAAAAAAAAGCTTGATTAACATTATTCCTTACAAAGAGTGCGCTTAAAATGGTAATATCG
>Ga0326513_10003740_pt1 | contig 10988 bp, 8 predicted proteins | sample 2_2465_0518_D_FD_203654 | JGI IMG/M metagenome (GOLD analysis project Ga0326513, IMG submission 203654) | Bovine rumen microbial communities from UC Davis, California, United States - 2_2465_0518 | ecosystem: Host-associated > Mammals > Digestive system > Stomach > Rumen | place: USA: California... | reverse complement strand
CCATTTGATGCTGTATCTGACCAACCATTATCACGTCCTACATTCTGACCAATATTAGTTGACATTGTTGGTGCGCCTGCTATCTGTACAACACCTTTAGCTATCTCACCTAAGCCTTGCATAATACCTCTAGCTTGAGCCCATTCATTATCTGTGAATAATGATCTTGTGCATGCTACATTTATAGTTGTCTGATAGAACAAATCATCATTTATAAGTACAGTAATCAGTACATCACCTGACTCTATATCCAACAGTCCATTGATAGTCAAATCACTAGCATCAATAGATTCACCTTCTTTATTTCTAAACAGAAGCTGTGGATCAATAACTACTGTCTGACCTAATGGTAACTGCAATTTATAAGTCATCATTTCATAATCAAGATAATTACCAAATACTCTCTTTATAGTTCTAGTACCATAATCAATCTTAATTATACGTTCTATTACAGTAGGATAATACTTAACAGTACCTACTCTAAATTTCATAGATGTCATAGTCTTAAATCCTACTAATGCTGCAGCACTTGTAATACCAGTTTGTGATTTAATAATTTCATCTATAGCATCTTGCTGACCTTGTGTTAAATTTCCAAAATCAACAACATCTCTACATAACGGAACATCACCACACATAGGACACTTGTTCTGGGTATGAACTAATGTTCCTATATTATAAGGCAACTCTAATACTGTAGATATAACATCTCCAGGATTAAAGCTTGGATTCAATAATGCAACAGCTTTACTTATTCCATTTAATGATAGATCACTAATATCATTACCTAAGTTAGCTATTACACTTTCACTTCCAATATAACAAGTAAAATTATGGTCAATTGTAGGATGTGTTGTACCAGCCCAGTTGTTCCAACCATCTGTATATTCTGAGTCTGTTCCAATTTCAACATCATAATTGTTGTCATGCTGAACACCATCAGGATAACCTGTAATCTTATCAAACAAATCATCAGTCTGTGGTGTTGATGGCGTCGGAGGATTATCACTATAATCATCTGGTAAATCTACAATAGATGCAGGATTATTATTTATAGGGTCTGGTTCAATAGGTACTGGTTCAGCATAATTTGAAATTACATTACCTATATACCAATGATCATTCTCGTCATGTCTAGCCATGACTCTGAATCCCCATTCCTGTATATAATCTATTGTGAAACTATAAGATGTCTGAGATGCATCTTTCCAATCAATAGGCAAATCTGGAGAAGTACTACCAGGAGTATAATACTGAACTGATGTTGTTACACTAGGATATGTAGATGACTCTGGTTTAATCTTGAATGGACATAGTGGATCATACATTCTTTCAAACATCTTAACTGGAGACCATCCACCAGAAACTGATGCTGGCGAGAAGTACTCATTCATATCAATATTGAATGTATAATTAGATGTTACGAAACTAAGTAATACTGTACTAAGTATTCCAGGATTTGATGTATATTCTGTCACTCCATTTTTAGTCTGTAGCATCTGGCCTGTATCAGTTAAATCTCTTACATAACCTGAAGTATTAACACTATCACAAATATACTTAGGATTGTAATTATCAAGACATAATAATGTAACTACAATCTCTGATTCAGCATCACCAAATCTACATGCTTGTCCAGCAAAGTTTGTACAATACAGCTCAACAGTATAATATGTATCTAATGTTTTATCAACAACTTTTATATTTGCTTTGTGAACCATATCACCTAACTGTGTAGAATTATATGTAGGAGCATAAGCATCGTCATGTCCTTCAATACCAGTTTCAGCAACATACGTAAATCCTGTATATCCTGAAGCAGCTTGTTTAGCAACTGACTCTATTATAACATCTACTGTTTCAGTCTCAAAGATAGTTACTGGGTATTCAGCATAACGAGCGTCATATTCCTGTATCGGGAATCTTACTACACATTTATTAACTGTACCAGCAGTATTATTATTTCTGAAGTATTTAGTTCCTGCTCCAAAACCAGAACCAAATACTTTAAGCATCTGCCCACCTGTTATTGATGAGTCATTAACAATAATAGACTTTCTATAATTTCCTATACTACCTGTAAATGGAAATGTTTCTATGTCACTTCCAGATAGTGTAGAAAACTTTCCATCAAACAAGTAACTAGAACCTTCATATAATAGCGTTTGTAATGTAGGCTGGTCACTTGCATTTTTCTCAACTAAAGAATTGGTAGAAATATCATATTCCTTCCACTTAATACTTACACTCATAAATATCCTCCTGTTAAATAATAGGGCCGTTACTCCCTAAAGAGTAACGACCCATCCTTAAGGAGCTTAAGCCACAAAGAATACAACGATGTTCTCGTTTGTATCAAGGAAATATCCTGCATCAAACTTATAGAAGTTTGTGTAGAACTCACCATCAGGTACTACCTGAGTCTTAACTCTCTTGTTAAGATTTGCAACACCAAGTGCATATCTATCAAACATGATACCAAGAACACCAGGGAATGTCATTGAAGTATTTTCACCTGTCTTATAGATAATCTTACTTGTGTTAGCAAAAGAATAGTCTTCTCCAGGAGCCTGCCAGTAAGGCACTACTTCTGAACTAGTGAGTTTTGTATACTCCTCATGATATGTGTCACTCTGAAGATATACATCAGCTGCTCTTCTAAACTCAGAAAGAAGAATTGTATGTCTGTCCTCAGCTGGTGTAAATCTCTCACAATGACCTACATTAAATCCTGTGTAGATCTCAGCCATCCTATCAGCATAAAGACCCATGAGATAAGCTGCATCCCTAATGAATCCAGGATCTCTAATAGCAAGCTCTGGTGTAAGGTTAACCCAGTTCGTATCAAGTGAAGCCATCTTCTCATTATAGAGATAAAGAAGGTTTACAGCCTTAATACCTGATTTTGCTGTAAGATCACCAAGAGCTGTACCATCTTTGAAATCATCAAAGATTGTATCAGCAATGGCCTTGTTAAGAAGTCTCTTAATAAGAGCATTCTGTCTAACAATCATGCCAGTTCTAACATTGTTCTCAAGCATAGAAATAAATCTATAAAGCTGATCAGGAGAACTAAATGATTCCTTAACCTGCATCTCTGTGTAAGATCTCTTAATCTCCATAGCATCTTTACCATTATAGAACTTGGCAGATACAACTGGCTGATAGAACTTGAAGTCAGCATAGTCCTGACCGTTCTCAAGTTTCCATGCTGGATTGTCAACAGCTTCAGGAAGACCGACTTCTCTTACTTTCTCAAGCATTGATCCAAATTCCCAAGCATCCATAAGAACTGAAGGTGTAGAACCTTCATAAACTCTATCAACAAAGATAACCTTACCAATATGATTCTGAAGTGTCTTGACATAATTGTCAACATCTGTTGCATCAAGCAACTCCTTACCAACATCAACGATGTTGGAAAGATCTTCTGCAACTAACTGTTCTTTTCCGAGGATCTCATTTGTAACCTCGTTCATAATTTCCGCAATCTGTTTAACCTGCATAATATTATTCCTTTCTTACAGTGTATACAATTTGTTATTAGTTACATCGTACATAAACTTATATACATAGTCACTACCCATATCATCTCTAGCAATAGTAAACATAATAAATGGGATTGGCTCTGGTGATGGACCGTTCCTATTAGCTCTAAATGCATTATAAACTATTGCAGTGCCAGGATCACCATTATATGTGTACTTAACCATAATAAGTTTTCCTGTAGGGTCAGATGGAAATGTTCCTGTAAATGACCACTCTTCACCACTACCCATTGAATAAATATCACCTAAGTCAATGACAACAGGTTCGAAGCTTCCGCCTCCACCTCCACCTCCACCGTCATCAAAGACTTCAGTGACAAAGCGTCTTCCATGAAACCACTCTTTTCTTGTCTTCATAAGTCCTCCTGTGCATAAACACTCATAGTTAACAGTTTCGCTATATCAGCAAGAATAGAATCATAGAAGTTATTCTTTCTTAATTCTAATTCCTGTTGTATAAGAGATTGATTAGTATTAGTCCACCACTTGTTACCATGTTCTGTAACACTCTCTGAAGCATCCTTAGTTCCTTCAGATCCTTCAACTGATGTGCTGTTACTATTTACTGATGATGTAGCTGTCATTTCATTTGATACATCACCTGACTTGGTATTAGTATCAGTACCTTCATGTGTCTGTGTTGTATTATGAGTCTGAGTATTATTACTAACATCATTTACAGTCGAACTCTGAGTTTCATCAAAGTTATCATCTTTTGAAAGAGTTTGAGTTACCTCACCTGTTCTTGTGTTAGTATCAGTATACTCATTAAATGATTCTGTTTCTTTATAGCCATCATATGTGGTGTCCTGCTTGGTATGAGCTTCAGTTTCAACAGTATTTTCCTGTGTAGAATAATCAACTGTCCTATCCATACTAATGCTTCTAGTAACATCGCCAGAACCATTTGAGTCATTCTGTCCCTCAGCTTGATTTGTATTCTTCATACCGTCTACAGGTGCATATGGTTGAACAGCAGCCTTATTTATAGACTCTGTATGATCAAGATGTTCATTATGAGTAACATCACCTTCGAGAGTATGCTCAATACCTCTTGCATCATCTTTACCTTCTTCTAAAGGATTATTAGTTATTGTAGTTTTAACCTCATTCTTTTTACCTTCAGAATTATCAGTTCCATCTGTTACTTCAATAGCACCTTCAATCTCTTTTGTCTTGTCACCTGTGATAGTTCTTTCATCTTTAAGACCTGTACCATAACCGGTAGTAGTAGTATCAGTACCACCCTCATCATGATCAATAGTAGTTTCCTTAGTAGATGTTGAAGAACCATTATCAGCAACTAAACCAGAGCTTGAATCAACAAGTTCTCTAGTTTCTTTATCAGTAACATCATAAGATGTTTTACTATCACCCTCTGAAGAACTAGTTGTGTTAGTATTATCTGTAGACTGTTTTGAACCTGTTGACTTTTCAGATGATTCAGTCTCACTTGTGATATGATAAGGATCAAGTGCATTGTATTCTACAGTAAGTGCACTATATCTTTTATCCCACATATCTTTATAATAAGATGCTACAACATCAGCTAAAAGTTCAAGCTGTGCTGGGTCTGCAACAACACCCATATTGGTAGTAAAGTCTTTCATTAAAGGATTAATCTTCCTTGAACCAAACTTACCAATAAGAAGAATATCTAGTACCATGGCAGGCTTATCATACATACTTGAGCCACCATAATACTTACTCGCTAGTGTCTTCATCAGACCGTTTGTCTTGTATTCTGGAATCGCTTCCCTCAGAGTCTGCATTACTATCCCACCTTTCATTTATTCTTACTCTAATGTTTGTTCCATACATCTCATTAATTCTATCACAGAAAATACATCTCTCAACATACATATTCTCTAAGGATACCGCTGGTTTGTTATCCATCATATTAGCCTCAGTAGATGTAAGTCTTTCTTTCTTCATATTGTAGTTATCTGCAATACCTAATTCCATGTATAACTGTGACAGTATATACTGATGTAATGAAATAAGTTCTGATATGTGTTTCTCATGCTGTGAGCCTGGATTAACTTCAATTGTTGATAATAAGTCATCAGATGTTATAATACCAAGCTTACCATCTTCAACTTGTTCAAGGAATTCCTTAGCTGATGCTGCAGTACTATCATCTTTAGCATTGATAATAAACTGTACTCTAGAATTGATAGCTGCAATTCTAAATGATATTAGATTCTCTACCAATAATACACTATACTTATGTATCACAGGCATAAGACCTAATGTTAGCATATCATTTCTACACAGTACACAGTCAACACCAATCCTTAAGTCCTTATAATAATTAAGACCTGGGTTAGCTACAATATACCTTGTTGGCTGGTAATACATATCAGGCTCACCACCCCAACCACCTTGGAAGGTTACCAGACCTACCTCAGGCACGTCGGTCACACAACAGTGACCGCCGCGCTGTAGATAGAGTTCTAGGAACCGAGGAACTAGCGTGGGCGGAGTACCTTCATACTCAAAGATATTGTTGATCTTATTAAGTATACTTTTCTCAGTATTACGTATAGCTAGTTCCTTGTTCATTAATTGAGGTTGGGCTATATTGTCAAAGAAATAATCTCTTGACATAAGCTCCTCCTTTTATTTATCTCTCAAACCAAATCTTTACATTTGTATGGAGACCATCATCAGATGTAACAACCTTATTACCAAATCTAGCCTTAAGACCCTGCTGTTTGATAATATAGTTAAGCTGTGACTCACCACCTGCAGCATTGATCATAACCTGAATCTTATCTCTTACCTTACCTGAAACAAATGTAAAGTAGTTGTTACCTTCAGCATTCTTCTTAGCAAACAGGATAACACCATAAGTTTCACCATCATCAACTGTAGTGCCCTTCTTATAGTGAATAGCAAGCTTCTCAATGTCAGCAACATCACCAAAGATATCCTTAAGTCCCTGACCTTCAAGTCTCTCTTCGTTTCCCTTAAGTACAGAATCAACTTCCTTATCTGCCTGCTTAATAAGTTCCTCAATGTTCATAACGTTTTTCTCTTCCATAGTATTATTCTCCTTCTCTACATTATTGGTTCCATTCATTGCATTGATTACATCGTTTCCATCCATAGTATTATTCTCCTTGTCATTAATGTGTTCATAATAAAACTCTCTACTACATATACCATAACCTTTAATCCAATAACCTGACATCTCAAACCTCCGGATTATTCTCTACTATTTGTTGTAACATTTTAGGTGAATTTAGTAGTGACAAGTACCTCTTATATTGAGCACTTGCTTCAATCTTAACTGGTGTTGGTTCAAGATGAATCCAACTGTTACTACATACTTCTACCTCCTTTCCGTCAATTCCTTTGACTACAGCTTTATGTAAAGAACCTGGTCCACTATATGTGGCAATCTTTCTACCACTATATTCGGCAGGTACTTGCATACCTAAACTGAATTCATTAAAAGGATCTATGTGTTTCTTATTATATTTATTAATGAGATATTTAACACCATCCTTTTTATTTAATCCAGCACATGTAAGAACTAACTCATTCTCTTTCTTCTTACTATTATAACCATAAGTTAAATAGCGTTTAGCTCCTAATGTCTTGAAGTTCAAATATGCACCTTCATACTCCCATACACCTATAGGACGTTGTTTTCCCTTAATATCAGTTGGCGCAAATTTATCCATCGGAATTTTTCTTTCTTTGCTTACCTTTTCCAGTTCCTCAATAATAGATGTGTTTACTTTGTCAAAATGTTCAAGATTCTTTTCTATTTGTTTGAACTTATTGGAGTCAGTATCTGAGTATGCATAGTCATCACCTAACATTAAAATGTTATTCCATAACTGTTGTCTAGCATAAGCAGTTACAAATGGAGCCCAGACATATGAATTTGTTCTTTTCTCATTATTGTTATATTCATCTAGTTGTTTAACAGTTGAGTCATATCTAAATTGTTTTAATTTTCTTTCATAATCTTCATCCTCAATACTAACAGGTTGCACAAACATATTATTTACCTGATCATATATAATAGGATCTTTCACTGGTTTCTGTCCTGCCCAACCATAAATGCAATTCAAATCTTCTTTAGCACCTTTGTATACAGTTTCTTTACCAGCTACTCCCTTAAGCTTTGTTTTACCACCATATAAATCTAATATTATTTCAACAAGCTCAATAGGAAGATAGTCAGCTTCATAATAATAACCATCGGTAATCTGATAGTCTTCAATATCATAACATTTAAGAAACATTTCAAAATCGATATTTGTCATAACAGCTCTCATTCTATCAGCTTTTACTATTCTTCCATTATCTTCTTCACACCCTGATAAGTTACGAGCTTTATGTACTGAGAAATAATGTTCAAAGTTTATTTTAGGCTTAACACCTTGAAACATAACACTAAATATACTAAGCTTACTTCTCAATATCCATTGCTCCATTTCTTGTGTTGGATATTGAAATCTTATTCCTTTTGACATTGGAAATTTCTTACGAACCATAACTCCAGGATACATTGATGCTACATCAGATGAACCTATGTCTTCTAATGTTTTACCAACATAGTTAGCATTTGCATGAGTAAAACCTCCTGCAAATGCTTCTATTAACATTTGGTATTCATGTGGAGTAATAGTAAGTTTCTTTATCTTGTCTCTATACCTAAGAGCAATAGCCCTATCTGGATTATCAACAGTTTTGTTCTTTACTAATCTTCTAACTCGTCCTGTCTTTGTATATGGAAATTCACCTGGTGTATTATGCTTATTCTCTTTAGCATATTTAAGAAGGAATTCATTCTGTGTTAGAACATCATAAAGACAATATTTAAGCTCTTCGTCTGTTAATGGTGTTAGTGGAGTTCTAGGTATTTCATAATCTAAATCTCCAGACATTTTACCATATATGCTATCTTTAAGATCATCTTTAGTTATATCAGCTAAACTCTTGTTAGTGAGCAAATAAGAACATCTAAATTCAATATTTCCTGTAATAGCATAAACTGGTTTATTTGTATCCATAAACAACAAATTATCCCAATAGAAATAAGTCCTGAAAAATGTCCAATCATATGCTAAGTTATGAACCCATATGACTAGTCTACCTGGTACAACTTTTTGTAAAGTATCAATGACTGGTTTAAATTCTTCAAGATGTCTACCTATCCAAACTTCTTTACCAAATGCCATCTGCCATATATAAACACAAGCAAATCTTCTACCACCTATTAGTTTAAACTTTTCAACACCATCTTCTTTTACTTTTCTTCTTATAGCACCTACCTTAAAAGATGTTGTCTCAGTATCAAATGATACTATGGCATCATTGTAATTTTTACGATGACACTTATACAATTTAGAGTCTTTAAAATATTCTCTACAGAATTCTTCAAAATCTTCTTCACCATAAATATGTAAGTTGTAAGGATTTTCCTCATTACCCATTTGATTAAACAAGTATTTACTCATATCAAATATCTCCTAATTCATTATCTTCATCTACTGCTGTAAGCTCATCAATTATAGAGGTTGCAACATGCCCAGCTTTAATATTTAACTTAATTCCATCAATTTCACTTAAATTCTGTTTAGCTTCATTTGAGAATGTATTATCCATATTACTCAAAGTAGTTATAAACGCATAAGCTTTATCAGGACCTTCAGACTCTAACATTCTTACATAATCCATTAAAGATGTATAATCAAGTTGTGTATTTCTTAATACTTCAAAATGTTTCTTAAGATCATCACCTAGAATTTGACCTTTAATCCTGTTAATAGCTTTTATATATTTACCTGTTACACTAATGTCGTCAACATTTTCATTATAATCTTTAAAGTGTAATTTACTAAATAATATCTTACCTGATGGGTCTTCCCAATCAATACTTCTTTCATCAAGCCAAGTATTAAAATTAGGATGTTCTTCTTCCCAAGTTCTACCTGTTACATTAAGACCAGTATAAGGTTTTGATTCAGGATCTGAATCTAATTCTTCAGTCCAATATTGAAATTCTAGAGCAGCATATTCTTCAATTGTGTCTAATCCAGCTGTGTCTTTCTTTCGCTCTTTTTCTCTTGCTATTCTTTGCCTTTCTGCTCTAGCCTCATATTGTTCATCTTCAAGATCATATTTAGCTAGTGTCTTTCCAATTGTTGTATCAATATTTTTAATCAAATCTTGATCAAAAACATCCAACTCTCCAGTATCAAGAGCATTAAATAATTGACTAGAATCATATGAATTAAGTTCCTCATTAAGATGTATAACTCTCCAATAACTTTCTTTAAAATCATTATAAGATCTATTAGAATTTGGATTATTTATTTGATATGCTTCATATGCATTATGAACTCTTTGTTCAACAGATTCATAGTAATTAACTAACTTCTCTCTTCCTTCTTGAGTGAAAGTTGTAGAGTTTATTAATTTATACATATCTTTATATAGATATGCCATATTAGTTCTCAATTCTGGAGATATACCATTTTCACTTCCAAGAGCATCAATTATTTGTTCTGCTATATCAGAGTTAAAAACAGTATTCTTTAATGACTCAAAATTCATTGACTTTATATTATGCTCTTCAAGATATGATAAATTCTCATCATCAAGGTTAAGAATTTCATTACCGACTTCGTTATATAATTCAGTAAATATTCTCTTTTGCTCTACTAAATCTTGCTGCATAAATGTTTGAAAATCAACTAAATCAAAAGAATTACTTTTCTTATAATTATAAATATTACGCTTTAGTTCCTTAGTTCTATCAAGTAAGCTTTTTAACTTATTACTAGTCTCTTCTTTAGCTTTAGCTTGTTCTTCTCTAAGCTCTTTATATTGTGCTTTAAATTGTTCTATACGCTCTTCTTTACTTACTTGATTATTTTGTTTCTTTGAATTATACAGAAATCTTTTAAACTCTTTATTACTTCTTGATTTCCTTTGCTTTTTGGCCATGGACTAAATCCCTCCTATTTAGTTTAATACCATTAACATCAAACCATAAATCATCACATTTATATTGTGTTTCATACTTTAAATCATTCTTTCCTAAATATGTCTCCAAAGCCGATCTTGTGTATAAATATCTAATACTTAACTTATTATTTATTATTCTACCACTAATGTGAATACATTCCAAATTATCTTCACCAAGGTCCATATTTAGATTTAATAAATGTTCAAACCCTTCAATTATTTTCTCACATATAGCTTGGTCATGCTCTAATGGTAATTGGAATTCACTCTGTTTTAATAACTTTCTCAACATTGAATCATACTTTTCTTTCTTAATCATAATACCTCCTTATATAAATAAAAATCTAGTTCTTCCACTCTCTGCAACACACATGTATAATCTATGTCCTTCTAATAACTTATATTTCTTCTTATATTTTACCTTCTCATTATGATGTTTAAATATAT
>Ga0326513_10003737_pt1 | contig 10997 bp, 8 predicted proteins | sample 2_2465_0518_D_FD_203654 | JGI IMG/M metagenome (GOLD analysis project Ga0326513, IMG submission 203654) | Bovine rumen microbial communities from UC Davis, California, United States - 2_2465_0518 | ecosystem: Host-associated > Mammals > Digestive system > Stomach > Rumen | place: USA: California... | reverse complement strand
TCACCGATTGCGCCTATGTATGCAGTGCTCTGAGTATCAGCAGCTCCAATAAGACCACCATCATTGGCAAAATGAGACGTTCCAGAATCTAAAATCTTAGCACCCTCGCCTTCTTTAGGTGCATGAGAGTGGTCAAGATAATTAGTTGCAGCGTCAGATAGTTTTGAAAATGAATAACTAATATTATCATTATCTGACGCATTAGATGCCAAAAATCCAGTTAATGACAAGGAAATATAAGCACAAATTACAAACGCTATCGCCATGACAATAGTTTTATGCTTTTTCATATCCTGCAATAACGATATCATAATCTCGCTCCTTTCCTTCCACTATCAATTCCGAGTTTCAAATCCTGCTGAAAGACTACATTTGTATAACCCCTTCGTAAGAATGAAATAGCTGGGTCTTTGAAAGTAATCAGTTTAGATAAGTCACTAGGAATACTCTGTCCTAAAAGTTTCTGATATTCAGCAACCTGTGTGTCAGACATTCTACCGAATATCGTATAATCTGCTTTATCGAAATGAGAAAATCCCTTATCCAAAAGCATCTTATCTATATTATTATACAAAAATACGGCTCTACCACCCTTTGTATATAATGTATCTAACTGATTGCTCAAGTAATCTTTCAATCTTGTATGATTTGCAATTCTATCAGCGCCGTGAATGATAATTGTATCACCCTTTGACAGATTACCAACTGCAAAGCCTATAACATTCACAAGCTGAGCCATTGCGACACCTTGTCCTCTCGGACGAAGTTTAGAGAAATTATAAATAACTCTCCTACCATTCTTAACGCCATCGATTCGAGGACTTGTTGTCTTGTCAAACAAATCACCGTTGTTAGACAGAAGGTTCGTGAACGTACTTTTTAACACATTGACCGCGTGGCTAAGTTCCTCATCTACGATTACGCCTTCGCCATGAATCTTTACATACTCTTGGTTCAAGTAAGAAACAAATGTATGAAGAACCGGAACTTCTTCGTGCGGTAAGTTTACAGTACGAATTTTCCGTCTATTTTCTTTTGCGTTACTGTACCACATACCCTGACCGATATAAAACTTGGTAGCGATTTCTTCCAAGTGACCCTCAATGATACTTCTATCGGAATCGGTTGTGTGGTATGCTTGCTCAGCCATCAGAATAAGTTTTTGCATCTGTGTTGCGAAAACAGAAAGCTCATCCTCATAATCACCAAACATTTCAAACATATTTACATCACCGTTATTCATATCAATGATGTGTGTCATGTCTTCAAATTTAGGACCAAGTTTATCCAAATCTGTTTCGTCCAATATAATATGAACTACACGACGATTATGGAATAAACAACTCTGCGAAATCTTAGATGCCCAATAACTTGACGCATTTATTCGCCCGCCGTGGGCTCCTTCGAAATAAGACTCACTTCCGACAACTATATGATGGTCGTATCCATCGACATTAAACAATACTGCTGCATTATTTATATCGCCAAACATATGGCCAACATACTCACCGTAAGGGTCCTCAATGCCATGCGTTACCAATGAATATGAACCGGCAAACTCAGGCGATGTAAAATAAAACGGTCTGCTTGGCTTAAAATGATTCTTCTGAAACAAATTTGTAAGTTCCTGTCTCTGCATACCCATCATTGGTGAAGCACTAAGTGTGCTAAATGTTTGAGTGTACTGAGAAGCAATCTGATTTACAGCATTGTCTAACTTCTCAAGAGTAGGAGCTTTTACCATAAGCTTGTAATGACACTGCAGATATGCTGCATTATCACCCAATTCTCTCGCTATTTCTTCAAGGTCTTGTTCCTTACGACCTGCTTTTGCTTTCGTAGAAGATGTTCCCATATCGCCCTGTTCTCTAGCATTTGTCTTTGCAACACCTTCTGCCATTGACTGATGGTCGTCTATCCAAGAACGTGACATACGACGTATCTGTTCAAAACCAATTGTAACAATTTCATTATCTGGCTGACCATTCTCGTCTCTAAGCCCACGAGGTGTACGACCAACACCCCAAAACGGAGGGAAACCATCTGTTGCGCCCTGCATATGAAAGAAACTCATAATTGTTGCAACTTGATTATCTACCTCGAAATAATCACTATGAAAAACATATCGCTCCTTCGGCTTCAAGTCAACAAGAAAAGGATAATTTTTGAAATCAATGTTTCTTTTCTTAAGTTCCTTTTTACGTTGTCTTTGCTCACGGAAAGAAAGCTTTTCTTCACCGGAACTTACGTCCACTTTCGTCTTCTCAGACTTCTTTTCGTTTTTTCCATACGATTTAGCCATTGCTTACTTCTTTCCCTTCTTTTTTACTTTGATTGATACATAGGTTTATAAATCAACGAAAGAGGTGTAATTAAATCCTCTTTGTACATAGGAACGCACTGTCTAAACATCAACGATGATGCTTCTGCTTCGGCGATAACAAGATTATTGAGAGTAGATAACGCTTCTCTATTATCGCCCTTAATAATCATATATTGATGCGTTGATTTAAACTCCTTGCCGACATACTCTTTAAGTGTCGTATATTGCTCCTCTACAAGCTTATTCATATCAGCACTTTGGAAATTAAGGGCCTTGTATTGAGCAATTAAATGTGCTAACTGTCGTGAAACATTCTGCGGCTCTCTTGTTGTCATATATATAATTTCACAATCAGAAGCCATGTTCTTATAAAAATTATCAACCCTTGTTAAGATAGCATCTTTATCCTCAGGAAACAACAAAACAGACGCTGAGCCAACCACCGCATACCAATATGCGTAGCTACCGTCTGAATATGTAACCATTCCTGTCTTTTCATCAATATCTTCAATACCAACAATTCCAAAAAATGGATTTGCATTTGATGACCGTCTGGTTACAACTTTTCTTGCCGACTTCGGAATATATCCGAACAACGCAGGTAAGAACTCTATTTGCATTCTGTTTGTTCCATCTCTATGGATTACCAAAAGTGTCAAAAGTATCCAACATATGAGAAACAGTATAACAACTCCAGTTCCGCCCTCTCTGATGATACTATTTCCATTGAACACTAAGAAGAATGCTAAAAACAAACTGATAAGACACGTAAGAACCACTCGAACTGGCGTCGGTCTTATACCAATATCATTCTTCTTAATGGCAATCTCCATATCCAGATAATTACTATCAATATCTGCAGGGATTTTATAACTTGATTTTACAGCCATTTTTCAATCCTCATTTCATCATATCCTTTATAATAACACATATTGTCAACTTTTACAATGCTATATAATATATAATAAATATTACAACGAACCATATTTTTTTACAATACAGCCGTTGTAATATTTATAATGTCAAGATTAGAATTCAGGAATGATGCCCATGTAACCCTTATCATTCTTTCCAAAATGAACCTTTGCTGAGAAAGTGCTACCCTTCTTTGATACGAAGTCGCTACACTCAACACTCATACCCTGCTCCAAAAGAGCTTTCTCGTCATCAGTGAATTTATGATTACACCACTCATCGGGAACGGCTGGCTTGCCATTTGCATTTGTATTGCCAAAGTCTGCTTTAAAGCCTACAAACTTATTACCGTTGTATTCCTGCTCTGCAAGAGCTCCCTTTGCGGTATAAGCTTTACCAGCTTTTGAAGTAGCCTGAAACTCAATTGTTTCTCCCGCCAAAAGCTTTGCAACCTCATCGTCAGTGAATCTATGTCCACCCCATTCACGCTTCGGCTTCACCTGCTTACCATTCCACGTACCTTCAAATCTTTCTGCGTCGTCCATATCATTTGCTCCTTTCACAATTTCGCCCTTAAAGCCGACGAATTTCTTTTTCTTATATGTTTGCTCCTCAAGATGACCTTTCACGGTGAAACTCTTTCCGGTCTTTTTGGATGTCGCTTCAATTTCAATATCTTCACCTTTAAGGAGTTTTTCACATTCTGCATCAGTAAATCTATATCCACTCCACTCTCTCTTGAAACTTATTTCTTTTCCGTTCCAAACGCCCTCACACTTCTCAGCGCTCGCAACCCCAAGAGTTTCGTGCATTGCTTTACTGTTTTCAAGCATTGTTGCAAGGTCTTCCTTGACCATCTGCTGTATCTTATGAAGACCTACCTTCGGGTCTAACTTCCCGGATGCAATGTCTCTCATTTCGCCCATAAGACGCTCCGTCATATCCAGCGAACCGATATTTGTATTCGGGAGAAGAAGATAACTCATATCTCCATACTGAGTCATTGTTATCTTACCCTTGGTATCTTTAAGAAGAGGATAATCCGTCTTCTCATTAGTTACATCGGCATATGTCGAAGTTCTTGTTGCACCAGTTCCAACATCTCGCTTCTCAAGCTGTTTCATAAGCCACTTCATTGTCGGCACAGGTGGCTTTGGAGGAAATCCTTCGTGAACGAAAGGCTTTGCCAAAGTACCAAGACCTTTTGCATTGTCATCAGGGTCTATATCCGCATCGTCATTAAATACTTGCTTCCAACCAAGTTTCTTCGGTACACTTGCGTTACCCTTGAAATCCGGATAATCTTTAAGATGACCCTTTTGTGCTTCATACTCATAATCTTCTGCAAGCATTGCCAAATAATTTGATGCAAGAATTTCATAAATTGCCTGAGCGGTTCCTTTCTTACCTACATCAAACTTATCAAGGTCTGCAAGAGATTTCGGTACATTCGTACCAGGTCTATTCGCACCGTGAGCTCCACCAACTTTAACGTGAGTCGCTCTTGGTGTTCTATGGGTGAGATATTTTGTATCTACACCTACAACACCTGCTATCTTATCAACGAGAGGAAGCAATTCATCAAACTGTTCAGGTGTAATTACTTTATCCTCTGTACGAGGATAAGATACAACTTGTGCTTCATACATCTTCTGATATGTCTTTAAGACATTATCAGCTTTCATACCCTTGCCGGAAAGTCTTGCTGAAAGACTTGCAAGGTCTAAAAGCTTAGGCGGCGCTGTTGCTTTCATCTGCTTACTATCTACGACAACGGCTGAATCATGATATTTATTCGGAACATCTTCCTTCTTAGGGAAAGAAGGTTCCTCAGGATTTGAATACATAACTCCGTTCTCATCTTTGAAACGATTCTGATAGTAAGGAATTTTCTTGTAAGCATTTAATGCTTTTAAAGCATCACCTACAATAAGTACCATCGCTGACTTAAGTCTTCCCTGGCGAAGAACTGAATGCCCATCGCCATACTTTGTTGCGATTCGTGTAAACTGCATCGAGAGATAATCCCAACGAGTTCTATAAAGTGCTTTCACGTAATCCATATCGTCCATCATGGACTTAATAGTTTTTCTGTTCTTAAAAGCCTTCTGAAGTTCCTTCGGCGATTCGTCGATGAAATACATTCTCGACCATTTTCTTGCTGCAATATTCTGATTATCAAGAATTTCCCAAGCAAGAAGTTCACCTTCGCCTGTAGGGTCATCATCAGTTGCGATACATACTTCAGTACACTTATCAAGATGCGCTTTTATATTTTTAAGTGTCGCATCTGAATCAGGCTTTTTCTCATACTTCCATTTGAAATCAGTTTCGTTCCAAGGAAGATTTTCAAGATTCCAAGAACCATATTGACTCGATAACGCTTTATCGACATGCTTTGCTGGGTCTTTGCAATATCCATACAGATGACCACGAGCAGCAACTATTAAGTAATCTTCACCGTTATAGTTGCCGACAAGCGCTCCACCGGACTCTTTTGCTCCAAGAGCTTTCGCCATATTACGAGCCGCTGACGGTTTCTCTGCTAATATTCCTATCATAACAAAAATTATTTCCTTTCCGCTTATTTGTGCTTCAAATTTCTACACATCACAAACGTATAATAACACAAATTTTCTCATTTATCAACTTATTTTGAAAAGAAAATTTGTGTTATTTATGATAATATTAATGCATACTAGGATATACATATACATCCTGCAAGCCACTTGCGCCTGAAGACTGGTTATATACAGTGAACTCAATTGTATAATCTTCGTATCTGTATGTCAATATAGTAAACGCAGTTGATTCAACTTTATCTGACGCCATTGGTTCACCATAAGCAGCGATTAAATCGTTCACAGTAGAACCCCAAGTACAACCCTTAAATGTCATATAAGGTTTAGCCGATGTTACAGTCTCTTTTACACTGACAAAATAACTTGTGAATCCCTCATTTATAATCGAATTGATAGAATTGTCCGTTGACTTAAGGTCTGCGTCGAGTCGTTGTACGGTGGCTGTAACAGAAGCATTTCCATTTGAAATATCAAATGCTGTTGCAAGTACAGTCTGATAAGTATCAGGCTCTGCAGTAAAATTAAATCCAGCTTTGCCGAATGTTTCTGTAAAATCAAGAACCTTTGCTTCTTTTAAATTAAACCCCACACCGCCAATAGAACCGAACGTATCATCTCCTGTGACAGGAACAACATTTAATTCACCATTATCTGTCGTAACAGGTGTTTCATCTGCCAAATTGGTTGTGTCTTCTTCAGTCTCTTCCTCTGTTGCCTTTTTCTTCGCCTCTTCCATCTTCTCATCAGAATCAATAAGACCTGTCTGGTCTGTAACTCCAGCATCAATGGCTGTTGATGAAGCCTCTGTTTGAGAAGATGTATCTTCAGAAGTTGATATTTCTGAAGTTACTTCTGTTGTTACATCATCTTTCTTTGTGCCACACGCAGAAAGAGAAAGTATCATTCCAAGTGATAATGCTAAAACTAATCCATATTTTTTCATAGTATCTTATCCTTTCATTTTATTTAATACACGACCATTATAGTCTAAATAATCTCATAAATCAAGAAAAAATAAAAAATACGGCAGAAAATATTTCCTGCCGTATTTATATATGAACAGCGTGGGCTCACGCTGAGTGACAAGATTAGAAGTATTTACCACCAAAACCAAAATCTGTTTCCATTTCTCTTTGCTGAATATTGGCGGTAAGCGCATCAAGTGCTGCATTCCTATCATACCCCGTCGACGCTGTAGCGCCGGCATCAGGTGCATTAGGCGAAATATGCGGTTCTCTAACATCTTCCGGTTCAGGAGCCGCAATCGGTCCGCCTTCGGGTGCAGATTTAGTATAATCAACATTCTCTGATACAAGACCATAATCCGTATTGTCATGATTCATACCAAAATCATCTTCCATATATGTAGACAATTTTTTCGGTGCAAGCTGTTTGACTTTCTTGATTACAGGGGCGACAACGGCTGCCTGTGGCATAATCTTCTCCGTAATATTATATGCGGCTGACTTTGCCAAAAAGTCTTGCACATTATGACCATTCGGATTCGCAGCGAAACCACTGCTTATTACCTTCTGTTTATCTAAATCACTCATCGTGCCTATTTGAGCATCAGTATATCCAAGTGTTTTCACCTTCTGACCATTCTGTCTCATATAGTCAACATTCTGGCGCATTTCCATTAAATTATCAGGAACATATGTCCCTTGCTTATTCGAAGAACCTGCAGGTGTAACTTCGTTGTCCAAAGACATCTCACTGCCAAATGAATTCTCCGACATAAAATTACGACCAAGGCGAGAAGCAACCCTTAAAGTTCCTGTCACCTTGCTCTTTGTATTTGATGCTTTTTGCTCCTTTTGCTGACGCATTTCCTCATACACTTCTTCGTATGTTTTCGCAGGACGGTCAACACCCGGTCTATAACTTTGTACACTTTGTGAAGAGCCCATAATCTTTCAATACTTCCTTTCGTGCGATATAATATATAATATACATTTAAAATATAAATTGTCAAGAGGCAGTTTTACCTTATTGGTGAGCCTTTCTTTTGGGTATCCCTCACAGTTTTCAACTCTGACTGTTTTTCCAATGATGTCATTAAATCAGCCATGCCATTTTCCAAGAAATCAATATCGTCCGCAGACTTTTGATTTTTCTTTCTAAAACCAAGTCTATCAAAAAGAATATATGACGATACAAGCTCTACTGCTGAAAGTTTTTGCATCATCTGTTTATTAGAAATTTTCAACTGAGAAATTGCCTGAGAAACACTATCTTGCACATCTCGGTTTGATACATCGTCGCCTCGATAATCCGCAAGCAACTCTCTCGCACTGTCAGGAATCTTGATATCAGCAGGTCTGCCAAGTGATAAATACACAAACGCTGTCACAACATCTGTTTGATTTTTCGCTGACGGAAACAAAAGTTTAAGAGTATTAAGGAGTTCCGTAGGAAAATTTTTAATTACAGAAACTTTGACATCGTCCGTTGATACACCTTGGGGTTTACTTGCTCTCGCAAGAGCTTGCTGTCTTGCGACATCACGTCTTGTCAACGGTTCTTGCATAGGAGGCGGCGCACTCACTTCTTCAGGTGTTGCAAGTGGTCGTTCTGCTGGCGCAGCATTATATACTGCTGAATCATCAGCATACTCTTCGTCCGACTCATTCTCACTCAAGTTTTTCACGAAATCTGATACAAGAGCCTCGTTTGAACTTAAAGACCCCGACTGTACAGATGTAGCCTTTTTGACAGACTTTGGTTCTTCGTAGTCAGGCTCATTTTCCGGTTCATCTTCGTCAGGTACAGACGGAACCTCTGGTTCTTCCTCTTTCGGTTCTTCAACAGGTTTCGGTGCAAGTTTTGGTCTATCAGATGCATCTGCATACAGAACATCATTCACCTCAGCTTGCTGTTCAGAACGCTTTCTATCGAGCTCCGCTTTTGCAAGTTCCTCTTTCGTCTTGGGGTTATCTCGTATCAAAGACTCCCTATCCTCGCGATTTCTCGACATTTCAAGTTTTGCTTTATTATAATCAAACTTATTTGCCATTGAATCATTCCTTTATCGTTAAATCTCGCCGTCCTCATGCTCAAGCAAGAAGTTATCGCCCCTCGTAAGATTAAGCAAAGAATCAAAACCCGATACAACAACCCCTTCCATACTCTTAACATTTGATGACAATACGGCTATTGCATCAATCAACTGATTAAGTCTTGCCTGTTCTAAAGTCGGCAAGGGATAATCCTGATTTTCATACGCAATTGCCTGGTCAATGGCATCATTGAGATACTGGTTTATTGAGATGCCTTTTTTATCAGACCAATATTGCAATCTCTGAAAAGTATCCATTGTCACAGTAGCTGTAACTCGCTTCGTTTCCACATCGCTCATAACTTATAAATCTCCTTTACTCATCATCACTATTATATTCGATGGTATATACATCGTAATAATTGCCGTTAGCGTTATCTTCTTGCTGCTTCTTTTGCTTTTCTAACTCAATTTCTTTACGAGTTTCGTTTTGTTCCTTCTCAGTTTCCTTTTGAGACTCTGTATTATACCACTTGATATCCCTACTTTGATTATTAATCCTGCATGATACAGTGAATCGCCCATTATGACCGCCACGAGGATTATCACAAGTGGAAAGAGTCAAAGTTTTCTCTAACTCATCTGGAGTTCCAGACTGCGTTTTATAAAGCTTACTTGAATCTATATGGTTTATCAAATCCAAATATCCATTCGTACCGATTTCATAAGGCATGACATAAATCATATCGTCTTTATCCGTATGGAATGCACTCCATACACTCCATCTCTCGGTTCTGTCTGGATAATATAGATACACGTAAGGATTTTCTGCACCAAATTCTTCGCTCTTATAAAGGTCCAGATTACCAAACATCTGCTTACCCATCATCTTGTGACCATAAAGCGTTAAATGAGCATCCTTATCTTCGAAACCATCCGGTTCCTTACAAGCCAAAATACAACCCATATAATTATAATTCTTATAAATATCATGACTCAAATAGTAAAATGTACTATCTGATAACTCTTGCTCTTGTAATACAGGGTAATCAATGTTTGTACCTGGAATATAAATCCAACACTTCACATCTTTATTAATGGCGAACAACTTATCCCAATCAATTTCTCTATCGAATGGGTCTTTTGAATATCCATCATCGCCTTCCAACTTATCATGCTTGACACATTCGTCCTTTACTGAATCCCACATCGCTTGAATCTTAGTATCTTCGCGATATTTAAGAAATGCCTTATATCCAAAATATCCTGCTACAGCTAAGAATATAAATGCCATGGCAAAAGCAAAGACCCTCTTACGTTTCTGTGATGCAGTTAGTGGTTGTTTTACTTTTTTTGGCTTTAAAACAACTTTTTTACCTTTTTCAGCATTATTTTGTGTAGACTTTGCTTTCTCAGTCGTCTCTGAAGGCGTCTCAGAGCCCCGTAGAGACGTTTTATCGGATTTTCCGATAAATTGGTCCTCTGAGCTTAAAACGGGCTTAGAAACGCTCGTAGTGCCGTATGTTCGTCTTTTCTTTTTAGGCTGTGTCGATTGTACCGTTTGAACAACTTCAGACGGCTTGCTCTCCGAAACAGACTCTATATTTAATTTTGGCTCCTCTTTGACCTTAGGAGCAGATTCGGCTATTTTATTTTCGGTAGCAGTTGAAGACTTGCTGGAACCATAACTTCGTCTTGCCACATTCGCACCATCCTTTTATCAACATTTTATTAACATCACAACTAATTATACATCAATTACTCTCATTTATCAAGGAATTTTAATAAAAAAAGTTCCTACCCCTCCAAGGAGAGGTAGGAACCCTTATTTATGATACCTAATTTGACTTCGATTTACTCTTCATCGTTACGTCTCTTAACAGGTACTGGTTTGAACTGCTTTCTTGCATAGAACGCAAATCCTGCAAGTCCAAGAAGTGCTAAGAGTGCAAAGATGAATGCTAATCTCTGTACACCTGTCTGAACATTAGGCTTAGTCGTTACTGTTACTGTCTGGTCCTTATCATTGATATCCTTATGGGTTGCAATGACTGACTTAGTACTCTTTTCAGTTACAGTCTCGAACGCTACCAAACTATGTCCATTCAGCTTAGTTGTATCGATTTCGAATGAGATTTCAACAGTACCATCGGCTGTGGTAGGTGTGAACTCAATAGTG
>Ga0326513_10003735_pt1 | contig 11001 bp, 7 predicted proteins | sample 2_2465_0518_D_FD_203654 | JGI IMG/M metagenome (GOLD analysis project Ga0326513, IMG submission 203654) | Bovine rumen microbial communities from UC Davis, California, United States - 2_2465_0518 | ecosystem: Host-associated > Mammals > Digestive system > Stomach > Rumen | place: USA: California... | reverse complement strand
AGTATCTCTGTATCTCTCTGATATTCAGACAGTTGAAAAGCTCTGGTTTTGAACTAAGGAAAACAGGACTTTACAGTAAGCAAACTAGGAGTTTAGTTACTGCAAACTCCCAGTTTGGACTATCTAAAGTCCGTTCTTTCACCCTGCTTTCTCAACTTGTAAAATAATTTCAATTCTGCATCCAGGAAACAGGTCACATGGTCACACGTGTGACCGTGACCTATTTGCCAAAACCATGCTTGTTGCTCGGAGCACAAAGCCTTCATAATCGTAAAACAAAGCTTTCATAACGCCAGCACGAAGCTTAGATAATCACAGAAACAAGGGTTTATAATCAGCGGAATGTCTAAAATGAAAATAAGGAATTATTTCGTACCCTGCAAATCTCGCAATCTAACAAAGAAGAATGGCCAATTTGGTTTCCCCCAAACAATGGCAGGAACATTCTTCAAGTCAAACACGCGGTATCTCAAGGATTCATCTGTTCCATTCTCATTTCGTATTCTCATCATATAGTACGAAGGGTGGCCTGCATCAGGATAACCTTCAATAAGGGGTTCCCAGCTTACGTAATGGTGGTACAAGATGGAAACGCCTCTACTGGCTTGACATCGTAAAGTTTTTTGAGCGCATGATGTGACCAGACCAAGAATTAGTAGAAGTAAACTACTATTCCGCCCGCCCTATTGATGATCAGCGGGCTGCGGACAATCAAGACAAGTTTTTCAAGGCTAATTTGTTGAATCCACGGTTCAAATTACATCTGGGACGATATAAGAAAAAGAAATTCAAATGTCAGAACTGTGGATTCAAGAACAAGACTTACGAAGAAAAAGAGTCTGACGTGAGAGTTGCCACGGGTATGCTTGTAGATGTGTATTCAAAACGTTGCGATATCACTATCGTCGTTTCTGCTGATAGTGACATGATACCTTCTGTTGAGATTATCAAACATGCTGTTCCTGAACATCCTGTTCATATATTTGTTCCACCTACTCAGAAGTCTTTTGCGCTTGCTGGCAAGTGTGATCATGTGGTCTGGTTGGAACATTATTGAGCAAGATTCGTTCAGTCGACGCTGCCAGACGAAGTAACGCTTGCGAATGGACATATTATTCGCAGGCCTGAAAATTGGAAATAGAGCCGGGGACAGGAACGCTGTGTAAAAAAGAAGAGGATGTGTCAAAATAGGCACATCCTCTTCATATAAATCTTTGTATAACCTTAAACCTTCATCTTATGAAACGACAACCGTCATCTCAACGGAGTTTTATTACAGATATTACTTGACGAGCCTCACCTCGTAAATCTCGCCGATCTGACGGTGGGGCTTCGCCACGAACTTCACCCGTACTTGCTGCTTATCCTTCAGTGCCTCCTCAGGAACGGGGTAAGTCTCGTACTTGAATTCTGAGATACGGTATTTGCCCGTGTTGTTCACGGAGGTCACGAGGATGTCGTCAACAAAGATGTCGAACTCGTGACTCTTCCACTCGCCCACGCCCCAGTATTTCAGTCGCAGGCTGAGGCTGGTCTGTCCGTCTGTCTTCATCAGATAGCTGAAGTAGTGGCCGTCGTTGGCATCACGATAGAACACATCGTTGGAGTTGCCCACAAACGACTCGTCGGTCTCCATGAAGTGGTCTGATTCGGGCTGCTGCTCACCGGGCTGCACCTTATCCACCGTACGGTCTTCCAACTCCTGACGCTCCTTCTCCTGCTTGGCCAGATTGTCGAGATAGCCCTGATAGTTGTCCTCCGAGAGGGCGAGCCAGTACATCATATAGCGGCTGTCGTGGAGCTCGAAGAATGGCATCAGTTCATTACGAATCTCGTTGACCATCTTGGTAGAGAGCGTGAAATGTAACGGCTTGCCTGCTACGGGCTGGAGCTGATTGGCGATGTCCTCGATATTATTATTAATAAGGATAGGCGCCTGGTCGGTGGGAAGCTTCTTACCCACAGCCAACTGTCCGAAGCGGCTGTCATCGGCAATCAGCATGGCAAGGTCTTCCGTACCTGTCTTCATGGCCAGCATCACAGGACCGTGCATCAGGGCGATATACTGCGGCAGGTTAGGCAGATACTTCACGTAGTTATACATCGGGAAGTTGATCTCCACCACATCGCCCTTCTTCCACTGACGGTCGATGGCGACATACGACGAGGGTCCGGTGATGATGCTTACAGGCTGTCCGTTCACCTTCACAGAGAACTGTCCGGGCTTTACCCAACCGGGATAACGGACTTGCAAGGCAAACTGTCCCTTGCCCTGGGTGATGGTGATCTTACTGGTTTCGCTGTAGGGGAAGGTGGTCTCCTGACGGAGTGAGATACCCTTCTCCTTCCAATTCAGTTCCGAAGCCACGAAGAGGTTCACAAAGAGGGCATCATGCACTTTTGTATAAATGAACTGCCCATACTTGCCGTGATTCTCCATACCCGTACCTACGCAGCACCACATGGCCTCGTTGGGGGCTGAGTAGTTGCGGTAGTGACGCGGACGGGCCGAGGTAAAGTAGACATAGCCGCCGTGCTCCGGATGCTGGGAAGAGAGGATATGGTTGAACGTCGCCAGTTCGTAGAAGTCGGCAAAGCGTGCTTCGGGATTGCGGCGGTGCAGCTCCTCAGAGAGTTTCAGCATGTTGTTCGTGTTACACGTCTCCGGACCGTCGATGTCGTTGACGAAGTCCTTGCAGGCCTCCTTGCTGGGGAAATGCTCACGACGGCTGTTGCCACCGAAGGCCAGCGAGCGCTCGCCAGTGACGATGTCCCAGAAGTAGGCGCTGGCGGTGTGGTATGCCTCGTCGCCGGAGAGTTCTGCGATGCGCTCAAATCCCACCACCTTCGGCACCTGGGTATTGGCGTGCATATTGTCGAGACAGTCCTGTCGCTGTGAGAGCGGATTCAATAGACGACGGTGCGAGAAGCGCTTGGCCACATCGAGGTATTTCTTGTCGCCCGTGATGGCATAGGCATCGGCCAGTACCTCGTTCATGCCGCCATGCTCCGTATCAAGCACACGCTCCATCTGCTTGTCGGAGAGACCTGTCGTCAGGTCGATGGCCCAGTCGCAGAAGCCGAGGAAGAGCTGCTTGGCCTGTTCGTTGCCACAGTACACCCACGCATCGCGCAGGCCTGCGTACATCTTATGAATATTATAGAAAGGTACCCACGAACCGTAATAGGCTCCGAAGTCGCCCTTCTTGAAGTTGCCCCATACACGGTCGCTGCCAGGCACACCGCCCACATAGCCCTTGCCCCATTCCGAGTGGTTCTTGGCGTTGGCATCGGCACAGGCCTGCAGTTCGCTGATGAAATACTCCATGCGCTGGCGGCACTCCTCGCTGCCCGTAGCAGCATTGATGGCCAACGCCGTCAGATAGTGGCCGCCCACATGTCCGTCAAGACCGTCCCAGTTGGGATAGCTCTTGCCCTTGGGCGTCAGTCCGGCTTCTTTCAGATAAGGCGCCAGCAGACGGTCGCAGTCATACTGCAAAAGTGTCTTGATGTTCAGGTCGCGGGCCTTCTTCAGCGGACCGTCGAGTAGGGTGACGTCACCAAGTGGAAACTCGTCGGCATAGAGCCGATCCTGTGCCTGGATGCTACTGACACAGAGCAGCAGCATCAGTGCGAAAAACAATCTGAGATAGGGGGTGTTTCTTTTGTGCATGATGATGATAGATTTATAATTTTGGCACAAAAGTACAAATAATTGCTGAGATACCCAAGCGATTTGGGAAATTATTGCACTTTCCGCGTACTTTCCCTCACTTCCAGGCGTGCATTGGCGATGACGTGACACACCTCATCATTGCCGTTGATCTGATCCTGCAACAGCTGGAAGGCTTTCAAGCCAAGCTCTTTCACGTTCTGTTTCACGAACGTCATACGGGGGGTCGCCAACTCCGACACCCAGTCGCTCATGAATCCGATGATCGATACGTCCTCAGGCACACGGAGGCCTTTACTGTTGACAGCCTGAATCGACGAGGTCGTCAACAAACCGTGTGCGGCAATGATGGCATCGGGCGGTTCCGGCAGGCTCAGCAGTTCCAGGGTGTCAGACAAGCCAGAGTTGAAACTGATGTTGTTACACATTACCAACTCCTTGCTGACCGCCAGGCCACGCTCATGTAGGGCCTCGATATAGCCGTGCTTGCGGTCGACAGTCTGCTTCAGCTGGTTCGGTCCCCCTAAGAAGGCAATGCGACGGGCACCGCCGTCGATAAGATGAAGCGTTGCCTGACGGGCGAGCAACTCATCATTGATGACAACGGACGAAACGTCGATGTCTGCAATCCTGTCGAACAATACCAGTGGTATACGGTTCCGTTTCAGCCGTTCCAGATGCGAGAAGTCCGTCGTCTCCTGCGATAGACAGAGGATGATGCCCTCCACGTGCATGCTCTCCAGATGCTCCAAACACTCCACCTCACTGTCAAAACTGTCGTCAGAGTCCATGATGATACACAGTAGTCCCGCCTTTCTGGCCTCAGACTCCACCCGCTTCACAAAATGGGCATAAGGATTATACGACACATCGGGCACCACAATACCGATGGTACGCGTCGTGTCGAAACGAAGACTGACAGCAAAAGGGTTCGGACGGTAGCACAGCTCATGGGCCAATTGCTCAATCTTCTGCCTGAGGGCAGAGCTCACGCCTCCTTGTCCTTTTAGCGCCCGGGATACCGTCGATACATTGATTCCGAGGATCTTGGCGATGTCGCGCTGTGATACACGTTTCTTCACTTCTGGTGATGAATTTGCTTATTTCGTGCAAAATTAGTGGATTCTACTTAGATAGAACGGATTCACTTTGTGAAATATTACGCAATGCGTTGCGTAATGAGTCATAAAAAGGAGGAACCACCTACTTTCTCAAGCAAGTGGTTCCTCATAAGATCTATATATTGAATTTTTGTGTTGTTTTTGTGTTGTTAGTGCAAAGTAACAGCATTTTTGCCGAATACGCAACACTTTGCCGCAAAAAATACTCGCAACGCATTGCGCATTTCAAATAAAATCCTTACCTTTGCAGCAGAAAGCAGAAAGATGACAGAAATGTTAAGACAGGAGATCAATTTCGATAAGTTTGTACGCGGCCTGATAGGGGTCGTCATCGTCGTCGGCATCATCATGCTGCTCGGTAGGCTGAGGGGTGTGCTCACGCCATTCTTCTTAGCGTGGCTCATCGCCTATATCCTCTTCCCGATGGTCAGGTTCTTCCAGTACCGCTGTCACATGAAGTACCGCTTCCTCGGCATCATCTGCACCTTCATCGTCGTGGGTGCCATACTGATGGGCCTCTTCTTCCTCGTCGTACCGCCGATGTTCAAGGAGAGCATCCATGTCAAGAACCTGTTGGCCGACTATCTCTCCCAGTCTGAAACGCTCAGCAACATCCCCAGCGTCATCCAGAGTTTCCTGCGTGATCACTTCACCATCGACGAGATCAAGGGCATTGTCACCCAGGAGGGCTTCATCGAGGGCTTCAAGGAGGCGATACCCAAGGTATGGGATGTCATCGTACAGTCGTTCAGCGTCGTGACCAGCATCGTGTCGATGACGATGATGGTGCTCTATACCCTCTTCATCCTGCTCGACTACGAGAAGATCAGCGGCGGCTGGCCCAATCTGCTGCCTGAGAGCTACCGTCCCTTTGCCGTCCAGCTGATGGGCGACGTAGAGGAAGGCATGAACAAGTACTTCCGCGGCCAGGCCCTTGTCGCCCTCTGCGTGGGCATCCTCTTCTGCATCGGCTTCATTATCATTGACTTCCCCATGGCCATCGGCCTCGGACTGTTCATCGGCCTCCTGAACATGGTACCTTATCTGCAGCTGGTGGGCTTCATACCCACCATCCTCCTGGCCATTGTCAAGGCTGCCGATACGGGCGAGAGCTTCTGGATCATCCTTTTCTCGGCACTTGTCGTTTTTGCGGTGGTGCAGCTGATACAGGACTCGTTTCTCACGCCGAAGATCATGGGCCGTGTGACGGGTCTCAACTCGGCCATCATCCTCCTGTCGCTGTCGATATGGGGCTCGCTGTTAGGCGTGTTGGGCATGATCCTCGCCTTGCCGATGACCACGCTCATGCTCACTTACTACCAGCGTTACGTTATTCGGAAAGATACTCCCTGAGGGCTTCGACGAGAAGGTCGTTTTCCTCCGGACTGCGGGCTGTCACACGGAAGCAGTGGTTGTCGAGCCCCCTGAAGTTTGAGGCATCACGAACCAGGATGCCGTAGTGGTCTATGAGCCATTGCTTCAGGTCATAGGTGTTGCTCCTGTCGATATTCACGAGCATGAAGTGCGCTGCCGTGTCCATCACTAACAGTCCCTGGATGGCCGAGAGGTTCTTCTTCAGGCGCTGGGCTTCTGCGAGATAGGCAGGCAGGTCGGGTATCATCTTCGGATCGTTCTCCAGCATGAATTTCCCTGCCTCGATGGCAATGGCGTTGACGGTCCAGGGCTGGCGTATCTGCCGCAGACGGTCGATGATGATGGGCGAGGCGAAAATGTAGCCTAAGCGCAGTCCGGGGATGCAGTAGGTCTTTGACAGCGAGTGTACAAGCATCACGTTGTAGCAGTCCGTCATGTCTTTCGGCTGTAACATCGGACTGAGCGTATAGTCCTTGTACGACTGGTCGATGACGTAGAGATACCTTGGATGCTTGCGTATGATGTGCCTGAGGAGCAAGGTGTTCACCACGTTGCCCGTGGGATTGTTGGGATTACAGAGCCAGTAGATGCGGTCTTCGGGCAGCACCTCGAGCTCGTCATCGGCATTGTACGACAACAGGTGGTTGTAGAGCTTACAGGCATCCTCGTATTCGGTGAAGGTGGGCTGCGGGATGATCGACGCCCATCCGCTGTAGAGCTGTGCGATGAGGTAGATGGCCTCAGTGGCACCGCTGGTCACCATGATGGTATTGTCGGCCACGCCCAGCTTCCTGGCCAGTATCTTCTCCAGCGAGGTGGGTTCCGGCTCCGGATAGTGGGCCACGATGCCGAAGCGGCCTGCCAGGTGTGCCTGCAGGCTGGAGAGGTCAGCTCCGTAATAGATGTTGGAGCTGAAGTCCGTCTTAATCTGTCCGCCATATCGGAAGGCGTCGTCACCGTGTCCGAATATCATAACCTCATTTACAATTTGATAATGTACAATGTACCATTTATTTTTTCACCCGGATTGTGAGCGTCTCCTTATCGAAGACAATATTCTGCCGCTCGATGAAACGTCCCAGGTCGCCGCTTGCCGCCAACGCCTGTGGCGATCCTATCGTCACAGGACTCCCGCCTGAATCCTTGTCTCCCTGTCTCCCTGTTTCCTGTTTGGACATTAGCCAGATAGTATCCGCCAGCTGCAGGGCCAGCTCCACGTCGTGGGTAGAGAGGAAGATGGTCTTCCCAGCCTCGCGGCTGATGCGCCGCAGCAACTGCAGCACCTCCACCTTGCTGGGGTAGTCGAGGAAGGCCGTGGGCTCGTCGAGGAAGATCACTGGCGTCTGCTGCGCCAGTGCCTTGGCGATCATTACCTTCTGGCGCTCACCGTCGCTGAGGGTATGCACAGGACGGCGGCAGAGGTCCGTGATGCCCACCATCTCTATCGCCTCGTCCACGATACGGAGGTCCTCATCCGTATAGGTGCCCCAGAATCCCGTATAGGGCGAGCGCCCCAACGATACCAGTTCGCGTACTGACATATTCTTGACATCGGGCTTTTCCGTCAGCACCACGCCAATCAGCTTGCTCAGCTCCTTGTCTGTTAGTGAGGAGATCTCCTTCCTTTTTTCTCCCTCCTCGTTCGTCGAAATAAAGATATCCCCTTTGATGGCAGGCTGGAAAGCAGAGAGCGTACGCAGCAACGTAGACTTACCCACGCCGTTGGCCCCCAGCAGACAGGTCAGCTCTCCGCTGCGTATGCTGCCGTTAATCCTCTCCGCCACCGTCTTGACGCTGTGCTTCGTCTGATAGCCGATGCAGAGATTCCTCAGTTGTATCGTCTCGTTATTCATCTTTTCGGTGCAAAGATAATCTTTTTTTTAGACAAAAGAACAAATGAAAGACATATTAACACACTAACATTATATTATTTGACAGAACTACAGAAATCTTTTAGACTTAAGTACATAACAAAAAAAGCATGTTAGTCTGTTATTATGTCTTAAAAACGTTACTATGTCAAAATAAATATGTACTTTTGTACCGCAATGAGAAATATTGAAGCAAAAATGGCCGCATTCACCGATGCCGGCCTATACGAACAAGACAGCCACATCGACTTTGAGGCTGAGGAACATGTTTACCTCTACGACGGCAGCCGCCAGCTGCTGCCCGTCAGTTCATTAATCGCCTTCTTCTTCAGGCCCTTCGACGCTCAGGCTCAGGCCTTGCGCCAGTGGGAGCGCTATCGCATTCCCGTCGAGGAGACGCTCGACAAGTGGGCACGCAATGGCCGCATGGCTGCCGAGGTGGGCACCTTCGTCCACGAACAGACCGAGAACTGGTTCCGCGACGGCACCTTCAACACCGTCTGCCCCTTCTGCTACAACGGTAAGACCGAACAGATTTCCGTTGAACACGAGAAGCAGCAGTTCCTCTGCTTCGTGCGCGACTACAACATCCACCCCTATCGTCAGGAGTGGCCCGTCTACGACCTCGATATGAACGTGGCCGGCACCATCGACATGATCTGCCGCAATGGCGACGGCACGTTCACTATCTACGACTGGAAGCGCAGCAAGAAGGTGGTCGATGCCCAGGGACAGCCCATCATCGAGGCCTTTGCGGGCAAGACAAGCATCAACGGCATTGCCTTGCCCGACACCTCCTATTATCACTACTGCCTGCAGCAGAACCTCTACCGCCACATGCTCGAGACGCACTACGGCATCCGCATCGCCGGCATGAACCTCGTGGTGCTCTGCCCTGACTATCCCACCTACTTCGTCGCCCCCGTGCCCCGTATGGACGCCATCATCCGTCAGATTGTCGCCATCTGCCGTGAGCGCGACTTAGGCCATCAGCTGCTGTAGACGCCCGTTAGAGGACTGGTCATTTCGTCTGGACCCACCAGAAGTCATCATTCTCTTTCCAATTGCCTTGGACGTAAGTGGTGAAATTACCCTGCGCATTGGCAATGCTGGTACGTTCGGGAACGATGGGGAAGCGGTCGTCGACCAGGATCTTACAGGCAGCCACGCCCTTAGTGGCAGTCAGAAGCATCCAAGTGCCGTCCTTCTCTACTTCTATGCGAAGATTAAGAAGTTGCCCGGGAGTAATGTACTCGCCATTAATCGTAAAGTCCTCAGGAGCATGCGAATTTACATTTGGGCTTGTATTCCACATTTTGTATAAACCAGTAGTGGCATCAGGGGTGTTGTCACCATAAATGGAGTGAACCTCTATACCGCCTACACCATTAGTGCTTCCAATCTTAAGAGGCAGTGTACCGCCGCAAGCCTGAAGTCTCAGAGTGGTCTTGCCTCCCTCATACTTCACCACGTCGAACACAACATCGTTGAAGTCGAAGTCACCTGCATCTGCGGCCGACAAGTCCTCAGCAATCACGCGATAAAGCGGGTTACCACCTTTGAAACCAGGGCTGCATGTGGTCTTCGGAATGTTGATGCTGGGTTTGCCGGATTTGAAGCCTGCTGCATAGATATTGTTGGCAATGCTGAAACCGTCTTGTTCAAAAATGAACTTGTGAGCATCCATGCCGTCATTTCCCTGTGCAAAATGCGTCTCTGCAGAAACGTATAAGTGTCCGCCATAGGTCACTGCGCCCCAACTCTTTATACTTTCCAGATATGAGTCTCTGACAATATTCTTGGCCTGGAACACGGCATATCCACCCGTAGTTGGGCCAAAGATTCCATATTCATAGTTGTCCCCAATGGAACCGCGCCCACTCTCAAACTGAGCCGTTTTCTCAACGACGAAAACAGCATTCTGACCCATCACGATTTTAAACGGACCAGAAACGGCACCCGTACTTGAATCCCTTCCTCCGTAGAAATTGTTTGTCAGCACACCACCGCCAGAATCAATCTTAAAGGCTCCCTTTACTGATGAAATGTTCATTTCAAAATTATTTGTCACCTCAAGGAAACAGTTATTGATCACGTTCTCGCTTCCGCCGATATAAGCATAATCACGAGTTTTCCAATGGCCGTTGTTCACCCAGCCAGAGTTGTTGGAATTGATCTTAGTAGTGCCCGAAACGTTCCAGATATCATTGTTCTGCACAGCACCGGCATGCACTTGAACTTCATCAGATGTGATAGTGCCATCGTTGACGATTCTGCTCTCATTACTTTCAGCACTCACTCTTCCTGCAGCCAGTGTACCTACATTATAGAGGATGCTGGACGTATTAACTTCAAGAGACGGAACACTGATTGAGCCATGATTGTACACCTCCGATGTACCATTTATCATGAGGTGCTCTGTTGTCTCAAACGTTGCGTCTCCTGCTATATAAATGGTACCTTTAAAAGTCTGAGCACTCATCTTGCCTAATTTTAAGGTAGCCCCTTTGATCAGATAGATTTCCGAACGATAGTCCGGAGCAAATCTGGGGTGCTCAGCATCGGTGTCCCCCACGGACAGATCAACGGTACCCGTTACATAAATCTTGCTGGCACCTGCCCAGGTAGAAACGGATTGGGTAGTCCCATCAATGAAATAAGAACCAGCGCTGGCACCATTTTCCGGCAGCTTGTTGACACCTTCTGGCACAGCGTCCAAGAAATTGCTGGCAGCACAGTCTTTCGGGAATTTAACGGTTGGCTGTAAGTTACCTTTCGAAGGATAATCTGTCAGAGCTCGGGTAAGGGCACCCTTGCTGCTGAAGCCCCAGTCTACATTAGGGCCAACCTTGCCAAAAGCTTTCTCAAAGGCAGCATTGTACCTATCGATTACGGTTGCTTCCTTTTGCTGCTTGACTACGCCCTCGTCATAGAGGTCACTCTTGGAGCAATTAGTGAGTGT
>Ga0326513_10003734_pt1 | contig 11001 bp, 22 predicted proteins | sample 2_2465_0518_D_FD_203654 | JGI IMG/M metagenome (GOLD analysis project Ga0326513, IMG submission 203654) | Bovine rumen microbial communities from UC Davis, California, United States - 2_2465_0518 | ecosystem: Host-associated > Mammals > Digestive system > Stomach > Rumen | place: USA... | reverse complement strand
TCTAGTGTTATTCATCTGTTCTTTAGCGGTTGTCCACCTGCAATTTGACGGTTCATAATTTCCGTTTACATCTATTCTGTCGATTGAGCATTGTTTTTTGTTATCACACTCGCTATATCCGTTTGCAGTTGCCCACTCTCTGAACACGACAAACTCTTTCCATTTTTCGCAAACTTTAATCCCTCGACCACCGTAATTTTTGTAAAGGGGATGATTGGGATTGTTGCACCTTGAAAGCATTGCGCTCCAAACGCCATACAGTTTTCGATCCCTTATCCAACCCCCATGTTTATATCCGCTCATTCTTCACCCTCCTTTTCTTTCGCCCAGTGCCTACACCACCGTATCATTACGGTTATATACGGCATATATTTTCCATCTACTTCGCAATGGCAACGTGTAAAGAGAGTTTCTTCATCTCTTTCTCTAATACAGTGTCGGCAGTTACAACATACCTTGCCGTTCTCTACGCTCATTCACCTTCTCCTTTATTTTTATCGCACCCAATAATAATATTTATATTAATATTATGATTAGGATATGACCGACCTAACCCCAAATATGCATTTATAACTTCAACTAAGCCAATCCTACAATTATCACAAAGGTCAAGTTGTGTGTTAATTGGATGGTAATTATTCAGCGTTATTTTAGTTTCAGTATTTTTTAAAGGTATTTCAGCACCACATTTATCGCAGTAATATTTCAAAGTGTACGCCATTTATTCCACCATAATTTTGTATTTAAAAAATTTTCTATTGCAGTAATAATTAAATCAGGATTTTATTATAATTATCCTATTAATTTATATTTAACAATTCTATAACCATTGCCAAGTTTACGTAATTTTGTTTCGGCTTCATCAATGTGTTTGTAACAACCTCCGCGAGCATTAAAAGTAATTTCGCCAGTTGTGATGTTTTCTATAGCATATAATTCTGTTGGTCGCTTTATCTGTAAAGCCTTGAGTTGTTTATACTCTTCAAGCCATTTAATAAGCTGTGTATTTTTATATCTTAATTCTAAATCATATAAATTCCCGTTTAATGATTTAAGTTCGTTTATTCTTTCATCAAGAGTCATTTTTTATGTTCTCCACTTTATATCTCGAAAAATTTAAACTGCTCATCTGTTTCAATGTCTGTCACAACTGCATTCCCGTCAACATCATATTCGCAATTTTGCGCCACAATATCGGCGGCTTCTTCTGGCGAATCAGCTTCTACTACATCAGAATATACACACATAAATGATACATGATATTTGCTCATATTTTTAATCATCCTTATGTTTGTGAAACAACGTTGTTAAAACTCAATTATTCATTTGACTGCTCGATGATTTCTACATTTTTTGCAAGCATTATAGCTGTATTATTAACGGCTTTTTGAAGTATATCTGTACTTATTTCTATTGGTCTTATTTCGCCAGTTCGCGCCATTCCCGCGCAGACACAATCACAAATCATCTCAATAATGTCCACTAAATTTACATCATCTGGACAATGTTCGTTCAAATGGTGTCTTTCCGTCTGACAATGCATCGGATACCACTCGCCATCGGTAAAGCTGTCGATTTTGCCCTCAATCTTTGCGCAAAGTTCGCGGTAAAAGAGACTCATGTGCGGTTCGATGCGTTTGGTTATGTCGTGATCTAAACCTCTTGCGACGATATCTTGCGCAATAGAGTTCATCATGGCGTATACGTCACGCACATGCAACAGATTAGCATTGCTAAACTCGGCAAATGTCGGAACTTTTGTCGCGGTTCTTGTGTCGCCCAAAGAGTTTCTTTTGATTTCGATTTTCTTCATTCCGTCTCACCTGCTCTTCTGATTAACCACCCATGTTAGGGAACGGACAATCCCACACCCAATCTTCGTACTGGATTTCATTATTAATAACTCTGTCGGAGTCCTTTAACGCAATCACTTCCTGACAGAACTCCATTCCGCATTCAATACCGAAAAGCTTGATGTCGATGTTGTATTTATGTGCATTGTCTTTCCATAAGTCCAACTCCCTATCATCTTCCGTTACACTAAAAGACCATGCTTGTTTAATGTTCACGCTCGCAGTTCCCTCATCTTCATCCATGTAAAGATAATTACCTGTGATAAATGCTCTGCGCGTTCCTTTGATGTGCGGTTCATTCTTAAATGTGTACTCAAAATACGAACCGTCAGAGTCGCATTCCACCTGCGATTCAAGTGCATTTTCCTCTCCGTACCAACTGCTAGCTTCAAGTTCATTGTCAAGAAAACGCTTTATATCTTCACGCTTTCCTCTTAGCTTCATGGTTCCTTCAATCCAGTTTGGCATTGTCATCACCTGCTCTTCTATTCCATGCTTCAATTGCTTCTGCTTCTGTTTCTTCTTTATCGCTAAAACAAGCTATTAAATTACACCCATTACAACTGAAAAAATATTGGGAAAGTGTGTTAACTTCAAGTATCACTTCTCCGCCACAAAATGGACACTTCTCCAACTCGGTCATTCTTCGCCCTCCTTTTCTTTCGCCCAATGTCTACACCACCGCATCATTACGGTTATATACGGCATATATTTTCCATCTACTTCGCAATGGCAACGTGTAAAGAGAGTTTCTTCATCTCTTTCTCTAATACAGTGTCGGCAGTTGCAACAGACTTTTCCGTTCTCTACGCTCATTCGTCCCACCCTATACTTCAACCTTTAAAAAGAAATCAACTCGGCAGCCCCCTCTGTATCTTTTTTTGAACCATTTGCTTCAACTTTGTTAAGCGCCGACATAAGTTCCGAAACGTCAATGTGCTTGCCTGTGTAGCGATAATGCGAATGAAAACTACCAATCGGAACAATGGTTAAAGACTGTTCCGAAATAAGTTTCACCATCTCACCGGATTTAAGGACCACAGCCACTTCGCCATTTTCGTTATTTCTGTAAATATCCCCAGGCTCCGGCTTGTGCCGTTTCAGCTTCTCGACACCACTCAAAATGTCCTTTGCCGAATGTCTCTCCAAAATCCTGTAGTGCTTGTACGTTCCGAATACTTCTTCGACCTCGCTTCGTCTTTCGGCCTTGTTCAGTTCCGAAATATAATTGAGTGCTTCTCTCAGTTTTTCAGCACCGGCCATTTCAGCGTCCTCAACCTCAACGATCATGTCAGTTGTGACTATGTGCCAATCCCGTGAAATCGGGTTAAACACATCCGCAAGGTCTTCTCGGCTATACCTCAATTCGTTCTTCTGCGATTTTATATAAACGTCTTTCATATCACTCACCCTACATATCATCCTCGTCACTTGCCGCTCCAAGAACCGCTCCGAGCATAATGCCGACTCCAATTCCAACAAGTACAACTACAACCGCAATAATTCCTGTACTCAATTCTTTTCCTCGCTCTTTCTTATCAGTTCGATAATCTTCTCTTTGTCGTTCGTTCCAAGCACTCGCATCATCTGTTTTAAGTGATAGTCCGCTATGCTTTTATCAAATCCCGTTGCGCCGTTATGCCTGTCAATTTCCAATAAAGCACCGCAAAGCATATCCGTAAAAAATTTGTACAACGGATTGTTTTCGTTCGGAATGCACTTGTTTCTCAGTTCGGTAGCCTCTGCGATAAGCTGTTCAAATTCCGAATCAGTGTAGTTGTTTCTGCTCCATTTCTTGTGAAAAAGAAATACCGCATTATAAACGTCCGCAAAATACACTTTCTCACTTTTCTGCGCCATACCCTAAACTCCTGATACATTTCGTTAAATGCTCTACATCCACGTCCAAATACAGTGTGTTCCTTGCTTCTCCAACGTGCCGAACAAGCAACACATTCCCCTCGCCAATCTCGATAAACGCAATCCCGTCCGTGTTAATGAACCGCTTACCACGCTTGCCGTCCAAATCAATCATCATCTCCGTAAAATCCTCGCTTTCCGTTTCGGAGCCTCTTTCTTCATTACATCTTTTAAAGGCAAAAGCTCCATGTAGTCGCAAACCGCCCTGTCATCAATGTAATGGTCTGCAAAAACTTTCCTCGGATTATTACCCCACGCTTCTTTCATTCTCGGAAGATTGTCATTCACGGCATTAAATTCAAGTCCCATCTGCCTGCAATAACTTACTGCTGTATCAAGTTCAGCACCTTCACGGCACGTCCATAAGATTATGTCGTTTCCGGCTTTCTGCTTCTCGATCAAGTAGTGAAAAAGACCTACGTTCGGTCTTCCGGTCTCAGGGTACTTGTACTCTCCGATTGTCAAAGTCCTGTCAAAATCAACTGCATAAATGCTCATTTAGCTTGTCTCCCATGCCATCAAGTCTTCTGCGCCTTCGCCAAGTGCCGATAAAAGGTCAAACTCTTCTTCGTTCTCTTTATCATCAGACCACCCTATCTCATAGTTCGGGTCTTCGCCCTGACAGAAAATCCGTCTGCTTTTCGCATCGTAGTTCATCACCCATCCGTCCGTTTTTGTCTTTCCGAACAAACGATTCTTCGACACTTTCAGAAGTCTCTGCCCTTCCTCGATTTCCTTGTCTTTGCAATAAGTCAGTGTGACCAATGCCAAATTCGTTATGTCTGCGGAACCGCTCACAGCATCGTTATCGTCTACTTCGGCAATAGCACCTGTTTTCCGCTTGTGTGCGACCAAAACGATCAGGACATTGAATTTACGACCGATTCTCCCAAGTTTTTTCACGAACTTGCTCTGACGTTCGTATTTATCGTCTCCTTTGACCGGTTCCAAATCTATTGCAGTCATAAGATTGTCAAGAATCACAACCCGAACACCGTTCCGCATAATTACTTCTCGGACAGTCTTAACAAGACTTTCATCCTCGTCTTCAATGTCATCTGAATCGGAGTCGTATACAAGTAAGCGTCCCCTGTACCATTCCGAAATAAGCATATTGTTTGTCTTGCTTATCATGTACATAGGGTCTCCCCACCTGTTCTTCTCTTCGGTAATGTGACGGCTCCCGGCTATCTGATAGTTAATCCATGCTTTCGCCGTAGCGTTTGTAAGTTCTCCGCTATAGAGCATCACAGAGTAATCATGTCGGAGTGCCGATACCGCAAGTTGTGAAGCGAATATTGACTTTCCCTCGCCTCTGATTCCGGTAAGAACAACTACACCGCCAAACGGTAAACCGCCGTAAAGAAGTCTGTCGCAAACTCCTATTCCTGTAGGCAGCTTCTCAATTTTGTAAATGTCAACGTCCTCAACATCTGCCATTTCAACAATGCGCTTTACTGGTATCGGTATAGCCGTTTCTACGGCTTCTTTGACCGCATCCTTACCATACTTCACTAAAAGCTCGTTAGCGTCTTTACAGTCCTTGTAGGCACTCTCACGCACATGTAAAACAGTAAGTTCCAGTCTGTCTTTCAGTTCGTCAAGTAAACTGATTTTTCCGTTCTCATAATCTCCGAAAATAATTATCTTCTCGAACTTATTGAGGAAATTCCAACAAAACGGCAACCATGTAAATCCCTTTGCACCTGTCGGAACGGATATAGCGTTCTCTATTCCCGCTTCGGCAACTGCTAACGTGTCGCACTGGCCTTCCGTGAGTATTAGCGTATCGTTCTCGTAATTGCACAGCTCCATTCCGTACAGAATCGGTTTGCAATTTGGTTCACACCACTCTTTTGCGGTATCTTTCCCCTTTACGAAATCAGTCTTCCGATACTTAATGAAAGTTGGTTTCCCATCCTCGTCAAAGAAGGTAAAGACCAAGATGTTCTTTGTATCGCCTTTAATCGTGACCTGATACCGTTTCGCTGTTTCTTCGGAAATGCCACGACTTTGCAAATACTCAATCGCTTTCGGTTTCGGCACTATAGGTTCTTTCGGCTTATTGAAACTGCGATACCTTTTCCTCGGAGTCCTGTAGTAAGCGTCCACTTGATCGTTGATAGAGAAGTCAAAATCCTTACTCAGAGTAATCATGTTGCCGTGCGCTCCGCACGAAGCACGTAAGCAATTGAACTGGCCTGTCTCTAAGTTGATGGCAAACTTTTCCTTATCGGTTGAGTTTGTCTTACCACAGTATGGGCATCGGCGTAGTATAACCTCCGAGCCTTTTATTTTGAATGGGATACCCGTAGACTCCGCAAATCTAAGGGCATCCTCTCTTTTAAATTGGTAAAACATTCGTTGTCTCCAATGTTACGAATTGAGCCATTCTTCGTCCGTTATTTCATGTTCTTCTTCCGTTTCACCTCTCTCTTCTTCAACTCGTTTTGCTCTGAACAAATCCGGTCTGTTTCGCCTTGCCTGTTCCAAATAATTCTCAAACTTACCGCTGAAAAGTGTTACAGGTCTGAGATACTGAGCCATCTTCTCGTTGCTCCCCCATTCCATGTACTTATACTTGATTACGACTTTGAACTCTTCTACGGTATGTCCTTCTCTAAGTCTCGCTGTGATATGCTCTCTCGTTGCTTTCGTTTTTGCCGTATACCGCGTCTTGCAAGTCTCATTGAGATAGGAGACAATTTCTTCGATTTCCGGGGAGAAGTTTTCTTTCTTCCCCCCTATCTTTTCCGCAATCTCCGTCAACTCAACTTTCGGCGCAGAACTTGTTTTCAACCGCCTTAACCCTTCGACATTCTGATGTTTCGACCATCCAGGTATCAGAAGTGCTGTGTTATCATCCTGTACCATGTTAAGCTGTTTAAATACCGCCAATGCGAACTTCACGACATTCAAATCAAAGTTAAATTCCTTTGCGATCATGTCTTCCGTATACGGTATCGTGTCAGTCAGCATCAAGAATCCGTCTGCGTTACACCGACCTGCCATTGTGAGAATTGCCACCCAAACAAGTAACATTCTGTCTCCGTCCGGCAACGACCGAATGTATTTGATTTTCGGATTTTCAAACATATCTGTTGTGAGTTTGATCCATTTGACGTTTGATATTTTAATCACCGCCTTTTACGCAAATGCCATCTGACCGTCATCTTCCGGAATTACATACAATCTCGGCTTACGTTCACCTACTTTTATTTCAGAACAATTCGCTTCGATGATTGCTTTTGCCATGACCGGTACGACACTGTTTCCGATTCTTGCGACCTGCTGTGTCTTTGGGTACGGTTTCCAGTGATAGTCATATGCTATGATGTAATCTTTCGGAAAACCCTGCATCAACTTCAATTCTTCCGGTTTGAGCATACGGAGCATGATGTCTTGCAACATGTATTTGTCGCCATTTATATCAATCAATGCGCTCGCAAGTCCGAACCTATCTTTTGTTGTTATCGTTCTAAGTGGCTCAGTTAGCGTTTCAACATTCTCGCCCGACTTGTAATATTTGATGAGCCAAGCAGAGACTACACCGAAATGCCCCATAGAAGTCGTTATCGTATGGCAAGGTTCAAACATTGTCTGTCCTGTTCCTGACTTGTAAAACTTCGTCATGAATGCCGTCACAAGTCCGTACCGGTTCGATGTATCAATTGTCTGAATTGGCTTATCCAACTCCTGACCCCTTACATCCCCCCTTTTGGTCTCGCTGTGATACTGAATCATATAGGCCATTGCTCTGCCATCCTTGACAATGTATGGGTTGGGATTGTTCACCACGAACTTCATGAATCCATTTCCGATACGGTTCATGGTCTTCTCGGCAAGCGGTTTCTTCCTATCAAATATGGAAGTTCCTAAATCTGACCAATCAATATAATCGCCACATTCAGCCCACTTTTTCAGAAGACCGCCGTCCTTGCTGTGCGTAGGTGTAGGACACACAATCGGCTGACCATCATTTCTGAATACCGCATACCACCTCTTCCGTGTTGTTGGCGCACCATAGTCAGCGGCGACCAACTCCCAAGAATTAAAGGCGTATCCAAGTGATTTCATTGCATTGATAAATCTCCGATATTCTTTGCCTTTCTCAGCCGGAATGATTTTTCCATTCTCGTCCAACTTGCCCCACTGCTGAATCTCTTCAACATTTTCCATGACAATCACATCCGGATTAAGAGCTTTTGCGTGTTTGTAGACCGCCCACGGCAAGATTCTTAAACCGCTATTTCTCGGCTGGCCGCCTTTAGCTTTGGAGTGGCTTGTGCAATCCGGTGAAGCCCATACAAGAGCCACGTGTTTGCCCTTCGTGTACTTCAAAAGGTCTACTTCAAAAATATCTTCTGTCAGATGCAGCGTATTCGGGTGATTTGTCTTATGCATCAATATTGCTTGCGGATCGTGGTTAACTGCAATGTCCGGCGAACGACCTAACGCCATTTCAATTCCGACGGATGCACCACCACCACCTGCAAACATGTCAATAATCAGTCCGTCACGCATGAATCAACTCCCGTCTAAGCATCATTGCTTTTTCTGTATTCTCTTTATTCGTCACCCATTCAAGATTAGTGAATGAATTGTTTTTCGGATTTCCGTCAATATGGTTGACCTGCGGTAGACCGTTCGGGTTTGGAATGAAAGCCTTTGCGACAAGCCTGTGTACCTTGTAATGCTTTCGCTTTCCGTTTACGTCGTACAAATCGACTCTGAAATAGCCCTTCTCAGTTTCTTCCGTTCTAAGGAACTTTTCGGTATCGATGTTGTAAACCCTTCCCCACGACGTAACTTGATATTTTCCTTCATATCCTTCTACGTCCCTAAAAATTTCTAAACTGCTCATTCATTCTCCTGTCTGAGTTTCTTCCTATATAAATACTGTCAACTGCCCTTCAATCTGTTCATCCGACCTGCTTTGCGATTCCCTGAGTTTAATTATCGGAGTCCCCCTATACTCACGATTTATCATTCCGCAAGCCGTGTTGCTTATCTTCCAATCACTTGCCTCTGAGTGTGTATTGCCGTAAATAAGGCACTTGTAAACACGATGATTGCCGTGTTCAACCTTGATTAAGTTGTCGCAGTCCTTACACCGTCTGCCGTCCATAATCATGCCGAACTGCTTATACATGCGTTTTGCTTTCTGTTCGGAAGTCACGTTATCCCTTCTTTCCTTGCCTTGTACTCAGCGACTTTTTCTGCTCCAATCTTGAGTGCGTGGTCTTCATCTTTGGCAAAGACAACCACCTCGAAATTACCGCGCCCGTCCTCTTCTACGACGTTTACGTTTTGATATCTCGTTTTGCACTCGTCAGCCCAAGCCCATCCGTAGAAGCAAGCCCTGTACGGTTTGCACCCTTCCTTGATTATCTGAAAGTCGTCTGTGTCGTATTCCTCAAGATAAAACTCTTTGCCATATTTGCCCTTCGCTTCGTTCTTGCCGTTTACGAAAGTTTCAGCGACCTGCTTGTCAAGCGTCACGCCTACAATGTGGTAATCGGAATACTCACCTGTCGTGACAACATATATTTTCACGGTTTGGACTCTCACCCCCTATTCATCATCTACAAGGCACAGCGTATTTCTGAAATGTTCCGCAAATTCATTGAATTCGTTCGGATTGCTTTCAAGTGTCTTCCATCTGACATGCTCCAATGCCATATAGGACATTCGCCATACAAGACGGTTAATCGCCAACCTGTCAGCTTCGACCACTTCATCACTGATTGTGCAAGGAAGTGTACCGCCGAATATCTGTACGTTTGTCAGCTTCACGACATATCTCCGGCAAATTTCATCATGGACGATTTCACAACCTATGCCGTGCCTTGTTAATCTGGCTTCAAGTTTCTTTGATAGAAAATCAGCCATCGGTCTTTCCGTTCAATATCTCAAGTGCCTTGTTAATCGCGTCCCGTGCATCGTGAGCCATAAGAATCACTTCGTCTGCATCACCGATTTTTGTTACAATCGGAAGACTCTCGTAATAACCGTTGAATCCATACTGCTCAATTTCCTGTTTCGTTTCTGCCTTAATCACGCTCTTACCACTCTTGACAATCACCTTGTAAAGCACTACATCTGTGAATTTATCACCGAAATCGGTATCAAACGCTCTTACCTTCCAATACGAATTGTATTTTGCAACGACATTTTTTGCTGTCTGCTCGTCCGTACAAGCAAGTTTGAACTGCCAACTTCCGTCAAATACAAGCCAGACGATCATGTTTACGCTCCTTTCGTTGCGTCACCGACATATTTCTCAAATTCATCTGTGACTTTGGCAATCATCGTCACCGCTTCTCTCAGTGTGAAATCTTCCTTGTCGATATGGCGTTTTACTGCATCGTCACGGCAAGCAATGACCGCGTTTTTCAGTTTGCTGAAATAGCCAAGAGATTCATAAGCATCACTTGTCTTGCCTGTTTTCTTGTTGATTTTCTGTTTGCCACCCGTGAGATACTTTGCTACATAGCACTCCGGTAATGCTTCGATCACGTATTTTTTGCCAATCTTAATCATGTGAAATCCCTCACCTTAATCTTTACAATCAGTCTGTCGTGGTTGCGATCATAGAAGTCAACTACCGGACGACCTACAACACCTTCCATTTCGTGTGCCGGATTGAGAATTGACCTCGGCTTTGTCTTGATGAACTTGACCGCCGTCTCAATTTTGCCAATCATGACAATCGGAACTGCCGGAACTCCAAAGGACTTTGCAATCGCTTCAATCGCGTCACGTTTCAGCCATGTATCAGAATCGACCATGTAGACGTCGAACAGGATAAAACCGCAATCGTCGGGAATGTAGTTGCCACCGCCCTTCTGAATTTTCGCTCCGTATCCTTCTCCGAAAAGAACGACCTGCTTCTCACCGAACGTCTGCTCAAACATCTCCTCGGCTTCATCTGTTCCGAAAATAGAAATCAGCTTGTTCGTAAGATGTGCCGGAATCTGCGCTCTTTCCGTTCTGCCCTGATACGCGACCTTGTGACCGTCCCATACGACACCGATATTTGTGCCGTCAACCTTCTCCGTGAAAATCCAATCCTTATCTTTAAGGAACTCAACCGCTTCGCTACGGAAGTCACCTTCAATGAGTTTCTTTGTACCGTCAACGTCGCGCTTGTAGACGGTTTCAATCTTTGTATATGCGTTCAATTACTCACCTTCTTTCGTTTTCAAAAAATCAAATATGCTTGTCT
>Ga0326513_10003733_pt1 | contig 11004 bp, 20 predicted proteins | sample 2_2465_0518_D_FD_203654 | JGI IMG/M metagenome (GOLD analysis project Ga0326513, IMG submission 203654) | Bovine rumen microbial communities from UC Davis, California, United States - 2_2465_0518 | ecosystem: Host-associated > Mammals > Digestive system > Stomach > Rumen | place: USA... | reverse complement strand
TCAAGTCCAATTTTACAAATTGATTATTTCAATTTCCTCATAATTGATAATTGGCTCATGCCCGTTATTTACAAACATGGCTTTCCAATCATTTTCTTTCATAATTTCTTTTTTCTTTTCTTTAATGAAATCCAGCACATCTTTTTCGTCACTAGCAGTAACTACTATACTTGAAGGAAAATTATCACCGTCAAATGCTTTGTAATAAATCGTAACTTTATAGGTTTTTTTCATTTGCTTGCCACCTTTGTATTTAAGATATATGAAGTATAATATACTTCACTAAAATATTCAAGTCCAATTTTTAGCTATCACTATAAGCACTGTCAAAAACAACAGTGTTATTGTTGATATAAGTTACTCTAACTATTTTTGTAGTAATTCCATTATCATCAAATGGAATTAAACAAATAGCGTCTTTTGGAAATTTTGATAATTTCTCTATCAATTCTTCAACTGTCATGTTTATCACCTCACATAATCATTTTAACATATTTCCCAAAAATATTCAAGTCCATTTTTTAGTTGTTTTACTTGACTTTTTTTGGAATGGTATGTTATAATATCAGTATAACAGAGAGTGAAAAAATATTCAAGTCCATTTTTTGAAAAGGAGAGTATGGACTTTTGTATAGTAGCCACTATAAATAATTTATACTATACAAGCGAATAGTGTAAGAGGAAGAAAAACGGAGAGAGCAAAAAAGAGCCTAACATAATGTTAGGCTCTAGTGGTTTACATTGGAACTAAGTTTTTACAAACTTTATCAAAAGAACAAGGAAGTTTAATATCATCTTCCCAAGTGCTGTTAGAGCTTTCGACATTTATATAATAAGCATTTCCATCAACAATTTCAACCATTCCAAGTTCTCTTAATTCTGTGTCCAAATCCTTGTCTACTTTTTCACGATCACCCTCAAAGAACTGTGGATAAAAGTTCAATTTTGGGTGCTTCATTTTAGCCTTAAAACAGAGCTCATTTATTTGTGATGATATTTCACTTGGGTGAGCTTCATCACCATAGCAGTAGCACTTAAAGTCAATATAATGAAGTTGTTTTCTTTCTCTTAACTCGTTATAGCTTTCATAGAACAGAGTTCCGTCAAAAGCCATATAAGCAGTTTCAAAAGTTTTTGGGTCTTCGCCCCTCAAAGCAAAAAATATCTCTTGCATAAGCACCTCAGAGCAATGTAATTAAAATTTCAGTTTTGTTATTTTTTTCAACAAAAATAACATCTTTGAAATCTTTTTCAAGTTCTTGAAGTTTTTTCAAAAACTCAATCTGTTTTTCCATAGCTTTAATTGAAGAATTGTAATCTGTATTTTCCATTTTTTCACCTCACTTAATTTGGTATAGTGGGATTATAACAAATCCCACAAAAAGTTTCAAGTCCATTTTTAAGCAAACAACTTTGCTTTAACTATTGGACTGTTGCAAGTAGTGCATAACAACTGCAAATTATCCAAACAGTTATTATTACGGTTATTGTCAATATGGTCTACTTGTATCCAATTAAGACCAAGCCGTGAAATTGCCTTTTCTCTGTCAGTACAACAATTTGGGCAATTACATTTGAAACCATCTCTTTCGGCAAGTTTTTTAATGAGCATAACTCTTGAAACACCTTGCCATTTAACTCGATGACCCGTAACTACACCACCATTCAAAATTGTCTTTTGCTCAGAACTAAGGCAATTTTTCATATTTTTGTGGAGATGAGCAGAACCAACATTTACTTTGATTTTCTCACCACCGATTTTGTAAACTCTAACTTGGTGCATATCCATACACAAGTACCACCTTTAATTAAGATTGTCTGTCTCACTGACTGACATAGTTAGTATAGCATACTTCTTTGAAACTTTCAAGTCCAATTTTTAGAAGTTTAACTATTCGCAAGTGGATAGCACCACTTGCCTTGTGTGGTTATTATAAACTATATTGTAAAGTTATTCAAGTCCATTTTTGTTAGTGGTTGCTAACTGTTGTATAGGTGTAAGAAGGTGAAAAACGGAAAGGCTTGCTGAAAAGCAAGCCTTTTCTTAAATTAGTGAACCATTGAACTTCTGTTCATCGCTATTAGCTTTGTTTCAGACCATAGCTGCTTTGCTGGTTCGACAAAGATTAGGACTTTATGGATCATTAAGGTCTTACCGCCTAACAGACCAACTTGCCAAGGTGTAGTCAACACTACTTTTACTACCTATAGAACTCACAAGATTTTTTATTTTAGAGGTGTTCTATCGTGCCTCATTACTCTTAAATTATAATCATATACTAATAACAAAGTGTTTGCTAAGTCATAACAGTTCCTAAGTTCCTAAGTTCGAGGTTCGGCTGATAAGAGTTCTAATCACAATCAATTAGACAAAATCAGTCTTTTCTTAAAATTAAATAAGCGGGAATAATTCTATATACTATAATAAACTTAGTTTAAGCCACCATAATGAGTATACACTCAAATCACCTCGAAATATGCTATCAGAATTTATATAGTCATACACTATACATTATAGCTCTATTCTCTAAAACCTAATGCTTGTGTTTTTAAGTAGTCCGCCCATTAAGGGCGGAAGAAGATTACTCTTCTGTTGGAACAACTACTCGGAAGAACTCAGGGTAGCGTTTTGTTGATTTAGCACCAGCAGGTGGGTTAATCAACTCACAAGAAGCACGCTTATCGCTACCGCTCTTTGTCTCGATTTTCTTTGCTTCCCAAACCTTACCACTTGCGTCCTTGTAAGAGAAAGTGTCTCCGACTTTGAGACTATCATAATATTCTTTGGCAATTTTACCGAGTTCAGCATTTTCAGCGTCTTTTGCTTCTTTTGCCTTAGTTTTTGCGTCAGCACGCATAGAAGCACGCTCTGAAATCAAGTCTGTTACAACTTTATCAAAAGCGTCAAAATCGAAACCGATTACTTCATTTTCTGCTGAAAGAGTGTTGAAAGCGTCTTTAATCTGTGCAACTGTCATAGCCATAGTGTTTGTCCTTTCCACTTATCAAATGGGGTATTAGTGGAACTACCCAAAGATTTAGCAACTTGTGGCTAACTCTTACCCAATCATACAAAAGAGCGGTTAGTCTGTCGCTTGATGTAATCATTATAACAAAATTGGTAAAAAGTTTCAAGTCCAAAAATGTTATAGCCAACTGTTGAGCAAGTTTTTTGTTTTGCTCTTGACAAGAAAGATTATAACATAAAATGTTAAAACTTTCAAGTCCAATTTTTTGTTTTTTAGTTTTATCAGCAAGTTTGTTTGTCGCTTGCTGACATAGTTATTATAAATTATATTGTAAAGTTATTCAAGTCCATTTTTGTTAGTGTTGATTAACTATTGTATAGGTGTAATGTTCTGAAAAACGGAAAGCACGGTATAAAACCGTGCTTTTTTAGTTAGTTAGCAAATGGATTTTTGAAGCCCAAGCGAGCACCACCAATGTCAGAACTAGTAGTGATGTGGTTGCTGAGGAAGTCTCCATCACCGTACACGCTCCACGCGTAATCAGCGTAAGGAGTACGAGTCCAATACCACCAATGCCCATTTTCATTAATTTTTCTTTGTTCTTGTGGAATAGTTTCCAATTCCTCTTTTGAAAGAATGTGAGCAAGAACTTTTTTACCATTTGGTAAAGTGATTTCTTTTTTCATTTCACAAGCTTCTTTCCAACTTTTATTTGGAATCACATTGTCTGCCAAATAGTAATCACCGTGAAGTGTATAACCTTCAATTTTAACATTTTTTGTAGCAGACAACTGAAAAATTTCATTAAGTTTATTACCGTCAATACTGTAATGAGCAGGAACAAGATGAGCAAGTTCATTAGAGTTAAATTCAACAGTTTTTCCACAGTGAACAAGTTTGAAATTACCAACAATTTTGTCCTCGTAGCAATCATGCAAACAATTAGCTACAAATCGTTTTGCCAAGGGTTCGTCATCAAATTCTCTTTTGATTAAAGTTGTTTCTTTATCCTTATAATAAACAATATACTTGTTTATTGATTTTTCATAATCAATACAATCTTTTTTAGTATCGAAAGAAGTTCCATCATCAGCTACATATTTAACCATTTCTTTCATAAAAGTTACCACCTTTTAGTTTAATTTGGTCACTCATACGAGCAACCTTGATGTATTTATTTTATCACAAACTGTGAAAAGTTTCAAGTCCAATTTTTTGCTTTGCGATATTCATATACAACCTTAGCAATATTGACTGCAATCATAGCAACTGCTGAAAGTATTTTTATAGGCATATCACCTGCTATCATTCCCAAAAGGGAAACAGTTCTAACTACAGTAGATACGCTTTCAATATAAACCTTAATCATAATTGCCCCCTTTGTTGAAGATAGTATAACATACTTCTAAAAAACTTTCAAGTCCATTTCTGCAATATCACCATAGCGATTGTGCAACTTGTGTTTGTAATTATTAGCACTGTCTAATGTTAAGAAAGTAATACGCTCTATGACTTCACAGCCTTGACACAAGCGAACGACAAAACCACCACGCTCAGAAATTGTTTCTATATATAAAGCCATATACTCACCCCCTTATCATTTGGTATGAGACCATTATAATATATAGTACAAATTTTTTCAAGTCCAAATTTGTTAGCGTAAATTAACTTCTGTATAGGTGTAAGGTTCTGAAAAACGGAAACCCGGCTTGGAAAACTTCACAAGTCGGGCAAAGGCGGTCTGATTTAAGCTTGTTGGATATTGCTCCAATCAAGGACTAAGTTATTATATTGTTTGATTAACAGTTGTTTAATCAAACCCTCTGAGTTGTTGATTTGCTCTTTGAGATATGATAATCTTCTTTTAACAATTTCTCCCATTGTTTTGCCCCCTTGATGTGGTGATTATACACCACATCATAGAAAGTTTCAAGTCCATTTTTGGGATAGTTGCCTATCCCAAACCCTTTACCATTTAACAATCATATTTGTTGTGTAAAGTTGTCGGACTTTTACAACAGTCTGATTTTTGATAACCTTTGAACTTGCTTGTCTGTCAGTTTTTGTATACTCAACAGTATAGCCATTTTCTTTCAAAGCCTTTTCAACATCAGCCGTTCCCAAAGTCTGCAAAATCATTTTAGGATATTTTTTGTCTTTCAATTTTTCATATTGCAAGATTTTGATTTGAGCAGTTTTTTTGCCCTTTGCTTTTTCAATGTTGATAAGTTTTACAACATCATTAAATGTAAGTGTCTGAACCATATTCAAGCCCCCTTGATGTATTCATTTTAACACATTTCGGAAAAACTTTCAAGTCCATTTTTTGAAAGAGCTTCAAAAATCCAACCTAAAAGTAATGATACTCCGAAAGAACCAATCACAACACAAATCATCTCAACCATTTTGTTTTCCTCTGTGCCTCTATTCTAACATATTTTGTAAAATTATTCAAGTCCAAAAATGTTAGCATAAGATAACTTCTGTATAGGTGTAAGGTTCTGAAAAACGGAAACCCGACTTGGAAAAACTTCACAAGTCGGGCAAAGGCGGTCTAATTTAATTCAAAGATATCTATTCTTGAATGATAACAGAAGAACCATTCACGAAAATAAGTTTTCCGTTTTGGGCTTCAAAAACTGAATCGTCATCTTCCGTAGCCCAATAAACACACTTCAAATGATTGATTTCTGTACCATTTTGAATAATGGTATATGTACCACCTGATTTCTTTGGGTTGATATAAGTAATGTTATTTATCGCTGATTCCCATTCACGAGTACAACCAATAAATCCAAAGGCAAAAGCCATAATCACTACTGAAATAATCTTTTTCATATTACCACCTCTTGCTTTAAGATAGGGATAGTATACACTATCCCACAAAAAGTTTCAAGTCCAAAAATTAAGCAAATAATCGGCAATCAATCCTAGCGTTCATTTTCAGACACTTGAAATAAATGTCTTTTTCTATCTCACAATCTTCTAAGCCCGTGTGACTTTCCATAAAGTTTAGTTTGTTTGTCATAAACCTATGGATAACCTCAGCAGTCAGTTGTGATTTTTTCTGCTTTGTCAAATAATTATTCTTTTTACAGAAGTAATTATAGACAAGATTTTTAGCAAGTGTCTGACGAGCCATTTTCAAAGTGTCATAAAATACAATCCCTTTAGGGAAGAAATAACGATACTTTGATTTTGTCAACCACCGTGTTGTATTCTGTAAAGCCCGATAATCAAAAAGAGCGTTATGAGCCATAACAACCTTTACATTGTAATCAGCAATATCCTTACAGAACATTTGCCGAATACCATACAAATTAAGAGCAATTCTAGAACCGTTCTCAATGTCAGCAAGATACATAGGTATTTTGTCTTTGAAATAAGCATATTCCATTAAGTTGGAATAAAACATTTCAGTTACAACAAAACTTCTTCTAAGAAGTATATTTTTGTTTTCGTCAAAAATGATATATCCCAAGTCATAGACAAGAGGGGATTCAATATCGTTTGTTGTTTCTGTGTCGAGAACCATAAAGTTTGTTTTCATAACCGTACCGCCTTTTGTTTAATATGGGGATAGTATAACACATATCCCCAAAACTTTCAAGTCCAATTTTACCAAATACACAATTTGATAATTGCTGAACCAAACAAAATAATACCACAAACCAAACATATAAGTCTGACTGTTTGTATCTTTTGACTTTCTTTTGGTGTTCTTTTATTGAACAAAGAAAATGCAATAACAATCACAGACAAAATAAGAGAAGCTATTACAAGCCCTTTTATTTTGAAAATACAACCAAAAATAAAAAACATAATTGCCAAAATATCCATAAAGTACCGCCTTTGTTTTGAGTAGGTTGCTCGTATGAGCAACCTTGATGAACTTATTCTAACATGGATTGAAAAAATATTCAAGTCCATTTTTTAGAAGTCCGACTATTCGCAAGCGGTGTTGCCCGCTTGCCTTGTGCCTTTATTCTAACATACTTTGTAAAATTATTCAAGTCCAAATTTGTTAGCACAAGGTAACAGAATAAGTGTATGATATTGAAAAGCGGAAAATAAAAAAGACTGATTAACTAATCAGTCTTTTTTTAATTTAGTTATTTATAAAAATAATTTCCATTCTCTTGTTTTGATGTTTGGGCGAGTAGCTTCAAAATAAAAATCATCTAAGCAATTATCAAGTTGATTGAGAATAGCTTTTTTCTGTTCAACATTTTCAATATCAAAGTCTTTTGGAAGAATAACAGTTAAAATTCTACCATTTATACATTTTAACTCAATATTGAACTTCTTAAATACTTGTATGATTTCTGTTTTATGGTTGTTCAAAATATCTCGTGCTTCTTTCTCATAACTTACTTTTTCTTCTATTTTATCTACTTCCTCATAATGTCTTTCTTCTTCTTCATCTTCTTCACTATATCCATAAAGAGGGTCATTTTTTTCATTCCAGTCATTATCATCTAATGTTGAGGAAGTCTCCTCATAATCGTCTTCTTCATCGTCCCACCACGGGTCAGAGTGATTAAAGTTTTCATTTGCTACTGTAATTTGCCCACCACTAAAATCAAACTCAGCGTCAGATACATCAGTACCCATTTGATCTTCATTTTTACAGAGAATAGTAGTGTCAAAGTCTACACCATTTTCTTTTGCTTCTTTAATAAGTTCATTCAATGTCATATCGTACCACCTTTGTTTTAAGTTAATCAGCTTCATTCGCTGACATAGTTATTTTAATATATTTTGTAAAAACTTTCAAGTCCAAATTTGTTAGCGTTGATTAACTTCTGTATAAGTGTAAGGAACTGAAAAACGGAAACCCAACTTGGAAAACTTCACAAGTTGGGTAAAGGCGGTCTGATTATTCGTTGGACAAATCAACAAGTTATCATCTTCCTATCTTAAAGGTTTGATAGTTACCTTATGCAGACGGTGGGAATCGAACCCACATATAGGATTAAATCCTAACACCATTCTTCCTACTTAACCAAATGTAGTACTATCTGCTTGATACAAATATTATAACAAGAAATGAAAAAAGTTTCAAGTCCAATTATAATGTCAAAAAAAAACCACTATACAAAAGAGTAGCACCCAGTTGCATAGTGGCTCTACCTAGCCTCACCGAGCGGGTTGACGCGTCTCTGCTCGTTTATTGGAGGGGGCGGTTCCGCCACGAGACTACTGTTTGTGGAGTTCTACACAAATCGCTCCGTATCGTCGAACGATAGACGACCGAACTTGTCCTATTCAGCGATATAGGTACGATTTACATCAAACCGTAAAAGCGTTTACCTTTGAAACTAAAAGATCCTACAATGTTCGGGCTTATCTCAGCCCTACCTGTTTTATTATACTTCCTTTCGGAAATAATTTCAAGTCCAAAATTAAGCACATCTCATTTTCATTTCTTTTTTGGCAAAAGCAGTTTGTTGAAGTTCAATATAGTTTTTGTCCTTTGGCAACATATCCAATTCGGCAAAAATCCAAAACATATCAACTTCTGGACAAGCCCTCAACCAATATTCCCAAGCGGTTTCTTGCTTGTCGGGTTTTGTAAATCTTGAACTCTCCCAATCGAAAGCGGCTTCATATTTGTTTTTAATATCAAGTACACCATACTTGTTTGGTCGTTCGTGATGTCGTGAATAAAGCCGATGAATCTTACCCGTCAGCTTTTTTCCAAAGATAGGATAAAGAAAGAGTTTATCCAAATCGTGAAACGGAAAATAAAATCCGTGTTCTTTTGCAAGTTTGTTCAATGCTCGCCTATGAGCCATTGTGTACTTGATTGCTTGAAGTCTGTTCATTGTTTACCACCTTTTGTTTAAGATAGGGATAGTATACGCTATCCCATAAAAATATTCAAGTCCAATTTTAGAAGATGTTACAGTTTGAAGTGTAACCGCTCCAAAATCCCAAAGCATTTAAGCTAGTTGAAATGTCCCTAGCGTCAAGCCACGAAAGACCACTAGCAACCACTTTGTCAACTCCGTCAATCCTTAAAAGAACTTCGTGATTATTCATCACCTTGCCTCCTTGATGTAATTATTTTAACATACTTTGTAAAAACTTTCAAGTCCAAAAATTATGGCTTGCGTTCTTCAAGTTCTTACAGTCTTTTAAGTTGTATAGTTTTAACAGTAGTTAGTATAGACTAATTCTTAATACAGTGTAAGGCATTGAAAAGCGGAAAATAAAAAACCCACTTGCTACTAATTTTCGCAAGTGGGCAAGGCGGTCTAATTAAGCACAACGCTCGGCAAACATTTTGTCGATTGCTTCTTCAAGTTCTCGTTTACTCGTTGTTTTCCTAAGTTTTTCAACGATAGGTTTAACAGTTTCGTTGAAGAACTCCCTTCTGTTAGGATATGCTTTTCTAACAAGCAAGTTATATGTCAAGTCATTTGAGTGAATGATTGCGTGACAACTCTGACATACACAAGTGACATTTTCAAGTGAATCTTTACCGCCTGTTTTAGCAGGTTGAATGTGATGAAGTTCCAAATCTTCATTGAAACTTCCACAGATTTCACATTTACCCTCAAAATATTCTTCTTTGAGATGTTTTGTAACATCAGAAGTAAAGCCTTTGCGAGCAGGGAACTCTTTGCCTTTTTTCAGCTTGTTTATTTTGTTTTCCCAAGCGTATTTGCCCAATTCTTCGAGTTCTCTTTCAACAGACTTCAATTCTTTCTGAATGACAAGAATATCGTCTGTAATCTGATAATCACAAGAATCGTAAGATTTTTCATTTCCAGCATTATCCGTTATATGGAGTGGTCTATATCCCAAACATTTGCAAGATTTTTCAAAGTTGTCAATAAAGTTTGGATTATCTGTCAATTTTCCAACCTTGAATGAATAAAGAGCCATAATCTGATGATTTGTCATAACTTTACCAAGATTTTCTGTAAGAACCTCAGCAAAAGCCTTTGGGTTAAAAATTGTTTTAATCATAATAAGTACCGCCTTATTGTTTTAATTTAGTCGCTCATACGAGCAACCTTGATGAACTTATTCTAACATATTTTGTTAAAATATTCAAGTCCATTTTTTTGAAGTTTAGCAAGTGAGCAACTTAACAAGTTGCTCTGTGTCGCTTGCTGATGTAATTATTCTAACACACATTGTAAAAATATTCAAGTCCATTTTTGTTTGTTTGATATGTGTAAGGTTCTGAATAGTGGAAAACAACAAATAGAAAGGCGGTATCTCTACCGCCTTGTTTTTTATGATAATACTTCTACATTTTTTTGATATGGATAAATTATTTTTGCTTTACCATTTGGCAACCAAGATTCTTTTAATAAAACCTTGTACCTATTTCTAAAAGAATAGAGAATAGTACCCTCTACAGTCTTACCGTCAATTTTCATCTTTGTCATATTGTCACCTCTTATATTTAAGATACAATTATAATATATCATATTGTGAAAATATTCAAGTCCATTTTTGTTAGTGAACGCTAATTGTTGTATAGGTGTAAGGTTCTGAAAAACGGAAACCCTAGACTACTTGACAAGCAATCTAGGGAGGAGGCTATAAAAACAATGAATGTATTATTCTACTTTGTAAGTTCCTTGATGAAGAATAGGTTTTTCCAATGGTTTCCAAATACCCTTATCATCAACTTTTTCATTTTGACTTTGATGTTCAAAAGTAAAAAACTTTTTTCCATCAGATGTTTCTAACAATATCATTTCACAATAGAAAACTTTTCTCTTAGTTGCTTTTGATAGTTCATCAGTATCAACAAAATCATAATTATCTTCCAAGCTAACAGTTCGCAAACTGGTATTGAGTGACAATTCTAACATCATCGCGTTTACATCTTTTTCAGAAATTGAGTTCATATAAGCACCGCCTTATTTATTTAGTTTTATCAGTCTCGCTGACAACATTATTCTAACATACTTTGTGAAAATATTCAAGTCCAAAAAATAAGTTGCGTTCTTCAAGACCTTACACTCCTTCAAGTTATACAGTTTTAACAGTAGTTAATTTATGCTAACGA
>Ga0326513_10003732_pt1 | contig 11007 bp, 15 predicted proteins | sample 2_2465_0518_D_FD_203654 | JGI IMG/M metagenome (GOLD analysis project Ga0326513, IMG submission 203654) | Bovine rumen microbial communities from UC Davis, California, United States - 2_2465_0518 | ecosystem: Host-associated > Mammals > Digestive system > Stomach > Rumen | place: USA... | reverse complement strand
GCGCGTCGGCCTCGGTCTTCGAGTATACGTCCTCCGCGTCGGCCTTGTCTCCGAGCAGCGCGTCGGCCTCGGTCTTCGAGTATACGTCCTCCGCGTCGGCCTTGTCTCCGAGCATCTCGTCGACCTCGGTCTTCGAGTATACGTCCTCCGCGTCGGCCTTGTCTCCGAGCATCTCGTCGACCTCGGCTTTCGTGTAGACCGTGGCGGTCACGTCGATGGCGTCGAGAAGCGCGTCGACCTGGGCCTTCGTGTAGACGGAGAGCGACGCGGGCGTGATCGCCGCGAGCAGCGCGTCGACCTCGGCCTGCGTATAGTAGCTCAGGGCGTCGAACAGCCCGCCCACCTCGTCCTTGGTGTAGACCTCCAGCGCCGTCGGCGTGATCGCGGCGAGAAGCGCATCGGTCTCCGCCTTCGTGTAGACGGAGAGCGCGGTCGGCGTCACGGCGGCGATCAGCGTGTCCACCTGCGTCTTCGAGTACACGGACGAGGCGTCGGCCTTCGACGCGGACAGCCCGTTCACCGCGGTCTGCAGCGCCGAGATCGCGGACGTGTTCGTCCCGACGTCCGACACGAGGCCGTCCACCGTGGACGAAAGGGACGCGAGCGAGGACTCGAGGTCCGAAATGTCCGTCGCGAAGCCGCCGATCCCCGGGACGAGGTCCTCGAGGTCGATGGCGGCGATCTGGGTCTCCACCCAGGACTGCGTCGCATAGGTCGAAAGCGCCGTCGAAAGCGCGGACGTGGAGACGAGACCGGAGATGGCGGTCGCCAGCGCGGCGCTTGTCACATAGCCCGTGAGCGCGGACTCGACGGCGTCGTCCACGAGACCCTGCACGAGTACAGATACATCTGAGGAGTCCATCTTCCCCTCGACCGCCGCGGACAGCGAGGCCAATGACGACGAGATCCCGGACACCGTGGACGAGAGGGACGAAAGCTGCGTCGCGGTTGCGAGGTCCGCGATGGCGTCCGCGAGGTCACCGGAGGTCACGTACCCGGAGAGGTCGACGCCGGTCGCGGCCGCGATGGCCGCCTCCATCGCCGAGGTGGTCACGTACGACGCGAGGGCCGAGTTCACCCAGGACTGCGTGGCCATCCCGGACACCGCGGACGTCAGGGCCGCCGTGGTCGCATAGGGCGCGAGCGCGGTGTTGAGCGCGGACATGGAGACGAATCCCGCGACAGCCGATTCCAAAGCGGACGTCGTCGCATAGGACGCGAGGGCGGCGTTGAGCGCCGACGTGTCGAGCTTCGCCTGGAGGGCCGCGTAGACCCCGCCGGACTTGACGGGCCGCGAGGACAGCGCGGTCGGCATGTCGTCGAAGACGAGCGCGTCCTGCTTGGCCGCGACGATCGCCCTCACCTCGTCGAGGGTCGGGTACACGGTGACGCCCGCGTCGGGCGGGGCGTCGCGCAGGATGACGGGGACGGCGCAGGAGACATAGGTCGCCGAGCCGTCCTGGATCTCGAGCCATCCGGTGAACGTGCCGGGCCCCTCCTGCTCCGCGAACCACGCCTGAAGGGCTGCGGTCGCGAACGGGAGGGCCGAACGCCAGACTGCCCAGCGCTCCGGGTCGCGCGTGAACGACGGGACGGACGCGACGACCGCACCCCCGGGCCCGCCGGCGCGCACGGTCATCGTCAATGCGCCGATGCGCGAGGCGGCGTCGCGGCCGAGGGACGTGAAGTCCAGCACGAGGGGATTGTACACGTCCCCGCTGCACAGGGCGTGCACCTCCTTCAGCGCCACGGCGCGGTCCGCGCCGTCTATTTTCATCGTCAGTTGCATCTGCGGCAGTCCGTCGAAAGAAGATTACCGCTCTCCGGCCGCATATTATACCATAAACGGGAAGACGGAATCAAGAGGGGTCCGGCGGCGCTCCTGGTCGTTCAGCGCCTCGGCTATCCGGTGGGCGAAGCTCTCGTCGATCTTCACCGCCTCCCGGTCCGACGTGTCGCACTCGATGACGCGCCGTATGCCCATCCCGATGTCCTCCATGAGCGCGCCGTGCGCGACGTAGTATCTGCCTTCCATGCCGCCCTCCTACAGGTTGTGTATGTCCGTGCTCCGCTGCGCCGGGTCGTCGATCTCGTAGACGAAGTACACGTCCTCGAGCGCGACGCCCACGGACGTCGTGTGCACGTAGTTGTAGCCGTCGTCGCTGTCATCGAGCCCGTCCTTCCTGTGGCACACCCAGTCCGACCCGGAGTCCGGGCCGACCTTGTGGCACTCCCTCCGCACGAGGTACGTCGGGTGGTTCACCTCCGTCGGGAACCCGGCGATCGACAGGAGCTCGCGGCACTTGTCGGCGGAGAGCATGGACTTCGGGATCCGCCAGCTCCCCACGTTGCGCGAGGCGGCGAAGTACTTCACCTCGCGCCCGAACGCGGCCGACGTGCCGTCGTCGTAGTAGATGTCCCCTTTGACCGCCTTCCCGCGGACGTACCAGACCTTGTAGACGACGATGCACCTCACCGGCCACGCGCCCGGGATGTCGCCGACGCGCAGTGTCCCGGACGTGTACGGCATCACCTCCACCTTCACGCGGTCGGGGCAGCACGCGCCCCTCACGGTCGTCGAGATCTGCGTCACCGATCCGTCCTCGATGTACTCGGTCACGTAGACGCCGTACGCCTCCGCCTCGTCCATGAAGAGCGTCGCGGTCGTCGCGCCCTCCTTCACCTCGTCGCGCCAGAGCTGGCACAGGCAGACGAGCCTGTCCATCGGATAGTCCTGCGAAGGTGCAGGCGCGTACGGGAGCCCCCTGTACCTCCAGGGCTCCGCGCCCGGAAGGTCCCACACGATGTCGCCCTTCGCGAGGTCGGAGCGGTCGCTCTCGTACACGGCGGAGTCCGGGTAGTCCGACCACCTTACCCACGCGCCCGTCTTCTCGTCGATGATGCCGCGCCTCGCGACCCCCTGGTACAGACGCTTCACGTCGGAGAACGCGCGGTCGATGACGCCGTCCGGGTCGAGCGCCATCCCGTGCACCGTGAAGTCGTCCACGCCCGCGTCCGACATGAACGTCGCGAACGGGACGGAGAACTCGGAGTAGAGGAGCGAGACGAACGCCATGTGGTAGTCGCGGGAGACGAGGTAGCCTCTGGACTCCCCGGAGATCTCTTCGTCCGGGGTGCTGTCGGGCCACGCCCCCGTCCCGGGCGGTATGGCGATCATGTCGGTGAACCTGCCCGCCTCGTTCAGGTCGGCGACCGTGTCCCACCCGCGGTCCGGGGCCGGAAAGAGGAGCGCGATGAGAGTCGCGACGTTCAGGGAACGGACGTCGAGAGCGGTCGTCGTGGAATTAAAGGAAACCTTGACGGGCTTGCCGTCGACGATCTTCAGGGTGTAGTCGATCTTCCGGCCTCCGGGCGGCGTGACGTCGCTCGAGAATCCGAACCTCCTGTAGGACCCGAACAGGTCGCGGCGGAGGAAGAAGGCCTCCAGGAGGAACACGATGTCCTCCTGCCTCAAGGTGCGCGGACCGGTCCCGTCGCGCTCACGGATGGGCTTGATGTCCCCGGTGATCTCGACGTTGTCCGCCATGCGCGTCACGTAGCGGTACTGGCTCTTCGTTGGTACAGACATGGCGCGTATTATACCAAAAATCCGTCTCTCGAAGAAGGAGGGGAGGGGGAGGCTCCATGCGGGCTTATATCATTACTGCCCCCTATGCTATGGGTTTCTGCTCCGCAGCGTTATCGTCAGTGGAACAGGTAATCGCCACCCGGCCGCATCCCGGGAAACCTCGTTCCGCTCCGCTGTCCTCGGTTCCCCGGGTTCCTCCCCGTCCCACCTGGAATGGTTCAGACCCTGCGGTGGGCAAGGGTGCCCCGCCGCGCCCGCAGGGCCGGGAAATTGTTCAGACCCTGCGGTACAAAGCGTACCCAATCAAACACAACCAAACCAATAGGAGTAAAGTCATGAAGAAGACAATCACATTCATCTCGCTGTTCCGTCATCAGGACGCGAAGACCGGGCGTCGCTACATCAGCGGCGTGTTCACGGGCGCTGACGGGGAGACGCGGACATCGTTCGCGTTCCCCGGGCTGAAGGAAGCCCTCGGCGGCCTCGCCCTCAAGGCGAAGGTGGACAGCCGGCAGGTGCCGTATGGCGCCACGCCCGTCCCGGTCGTGGTGGAGTACAGCGGCTACGGCGAAGGTCTCGCCGATGTCGCGTCCGTCACGGCCCGTCCGCCGGACACGGAGTCGCTCGGGCTGCTGGACGCCGCGCTCGGCGGCGCAGCCGCCGCAGCGCAGGCGTCGCAGCCCGCCACGCCGCCCCCGGCCGTCGGCTGACGCCCGGAAACCCCGGCCCGCAAGGGCCGGGGCGTAAACCTTTCAACCCCAAATTACCATGTCCGCGTATGACTGGGCTCCCCAATGCGGTGGCCGGGGCATGCGTGGCAGCGGAGGTGGACGATGCACAGGTACAGGATGCGCGGGCCCTCGGGCCCCATGGAAACCGTGGCGGCCTCGGTGGCCAAGGCGAAGAGCAATCTCCGCTACAGGCTCGTTCATGAGTGCGGGATGTCGTGGTATGACGCGAACCGGTACGACATGAGCGACCTCGTGGCGGTCGATTAGTGAAAAGTTATGCACAGGTGACTGTGCATAACTCTCATAACTGCAAAAAATGCGTTTTTCGGGTGCCACGGAGGGCTGGGCGCTCAGGTTATGTCAACTACAGAACGGTATGTTTTCTATTTGCGCATACTTGTAGCGGGGTGACGTGCGCGGAAGCGCTCAAGTTTCCCAAGGTTCCCGAGCTTTTCCCCAACACCCATTTTCACTCTACATATATTTATTCTTTAAGAGTGAAAAAATAATAATATAATAAGAGGGGAAAGGAATAGAATACACATATAAGGAATAAAAAATTATTTTTCGTAGAATTGCTCTCTCGCCCTTATCTTGCATATCGAGGGCTGACGAGTCAATTTAGGTGCGCTATGGTGTCCTTGAGCCCTGCTTGAGTTGCGCATACCGAAAAGATACCGTTCGCCATTTTTGGCAAGTCAATTTCAATTATAGCAACTCTAACCGAAAGGAGAAACCATGAAGTTCAAAGAGCTTAGGTCGGTTCTGCCGACCGATTCAGTCTACAACGTCCTGCATCTCTATGCAGACCTTGACCTGCCTTACGACATCGACAAACCCGACCTTCGCGAACTGGTGGAAGAGCTCGGGTACAGCTCGGGAATCGATGCAGACGATGAATACCGTGTCTATGAGACGGGCTATGTAAACCCGTTCCATGTCGACCGTCTCATCAAAAGCCGGCTGACGCAGGCCTACGGCGAGGTGCGCCCCGCCGACCACCTCGCGCGGATCCGCGAGCTGGAGAACCACGTCTTCTCCCGGTTCGACAGCCTGGAGGTGGCGCGGGTGTACAGCTTCTACGACGGCACCGTCGACGGACTCCGCGTCCACCTTGTGGTGCCGGAGCCGTCCATCACGGTTCACTGAGCTTGATCGGCACGCCCCGGACTTCCGGTACGCAGTGCCATAACCAAAACCCTTGCGCTCGCCATGTCTGACCAACATGTCGGCGCAGGAAGCAATGAGAGAGGAGACCTGACGATGGAGCTGACATCAGAGCAGAATCCAGGGGCGCAAGTCCGCCCGGCGATGCTGTCGCATCCCAGGGACTGCGTTCATCGAGCGGCGGAGGCCACACCGCCTGGTAATAGTTAGTCACCCATGTGGTGCTGGAGCGTACGCGACTTTGGGGATTGGTCTCCCCGGACGGCGCTTCGGCTGGTGCGTGTTGGACTTTAACCGAGAAAGGAGGCCGCCATGAAGCTGGCCATTACGAGCATCAAGGCGTCGGAGTGGGTCGACTGCTCGATCTCCGACTGTTTCCCCGACGGCTTCAGCACGCCGTCCTGCGTCATGTTCCACACGACGGAGGAATACCCGGTGTCCGGGCTCCCCGGCGCAGAGTACGAGCAGTATGGCCACGCGGCGGCCAGAGGATGGACGCGCACTTCCATAAGGACGGCGCGCAAGCTCCTCAGAAAGAAGCATATCGAGGTCGGCGATGTCATCGACATCACGCCTGTCGGGATGTTCCGGAACCGCGCGATGCGGAAGATGGGGACGTTCCGCGTGTACATTTGATTTCACCCCCGGTGATGCAAAACGGAAGACATCCTCAGCCTACAAAGCAACGAGGTGGAGCGACCGCGCAAACCGGAAGAGCCAGGCGCAAAAAGCCGATCCCAAAATGGAGGGACGGCGTGTCAGGGCGGGGATTGTAGGGATTCGGTACGGCCAGTACTGCATGCGGTAGCGGAGTCTTTAGGATTATTTCTCTCCACCGTGACCCGGATGATCGTGGAAGACCGTATGGCAGGCACCCGAGTTTACCCGTTCCGGCCGGTGAGACTCCGGCTACGTCGGCACGCTGGTGCGACCTTAGTAGCGAGGCGCGTGCGGGTTCGAGCCCCGCCCGGGGGACCATGTTGGAGAGGGAGACGGTGGAGAGATGAATGGAGGGAGACACTTGTGCGTTCCGTCTCGGTAATAAACCGAACGCACTTCAATTTAACCTGGTCGACGTTCGTTCTCGACTTCATGACCATGGACAAAAAGGACAGTCGAGACCGCGGGGCCTAACCGCGGGAACCCAAACGGGCAGGCGCGCGTACCGCCGAGCATAGCGTGGCAAGAAGCCATGCAAGTACGCTTGAACGATGTCGATCCGCTCAGTACGCGCCGCAAGGCGCCGAACGCGGACTTCACCCCGAACGTCCTCGGGGCCCCTGCATGCGGGGATGTGGACGCTGCTTCCGGGTGAGACCGGAGCCGCCGGTGGGCACGCCGGATAGAGCCAGGGCAGCGCGTCAAGTCCTTCCGGACGCTAAATCCGCTCGATAAAAGGGATGGGACGGCAGGGCAGGTCATGGTGACGGAGTGTGGAGGGATGCAACTCGGCGGCACGCGCAAACGCGCGACGCGGGCTGCCGTGCCCGAAGCTGTGCCGGATGGGGGGTTCGAGTCCCCCGCCTGCCTTTTACGGTCTTATGGAGGGCGCGGGTTCAGGTGCGAAGTAGGCTCCGCGGGGCCGAACGCAGGACTGCCCGCAGGCAGCCGCAGGAACAGCGGCGGTGACGCCCTCCGCCAGCGTCAGGGTGCCGGTAGCCCCGGGCTACACCGGCAGCGGACTGAAGAGAGCAGACTCGCTCCCCCGTGCGTGAACCGAGGAGCAGACATGCCTTGTGACGGCGCAGTAAACGCCGTACGTTCAGGAGACCGTAGACTCCCCAGGCGCGAGAGACGCCCCTGACCCCGCCGCCGTAGCCTAAGTATGCGGCGTGCGGGGTTTTGTTTTCAGCTTTCGTCACAACCCGACAAGGAGAACAGCAATGGAAGAGAACATGAGAACCTACGAGATCGTCCCTGCGATGTTCGACTTCGAGCTGCCGCACCCCGGCAAGCCGATGAACACGCGGACGAGGGGCACCGTCTGGAAGGAGCGCCGCCGCAGGGCCAACCTGCCGCGTTCGATGCAGAAGCGCCTCGCGCGCAGATGAAAGGAGACCTAAGTATGCCCATCGACATAGCAGTCGCCCTTGCCGTCCTCGTGGCCGCCGCGTGCGTGCTCAGGACGGTGCGGGCGTAGAACGAGTGGCTGCCGTAAGCAGCTTCAGTTTCCGAGACGGTGCGGGTGCACCGTTTCACCAACAACCGGAAAAAGGAGAATGACAATGAAGGGAAAGAGATCCCTGAAGATAGGTGCGGCGTGGGCGTTGAGCGCCTTCGCCGCCGCGGCCGCGTCGCATTTCGCCGACGCGCCGGAACGCGGCCAGGCATGGTTCGACGCGATCGAGCGCGTGAAGCCGCTCGTGGAGGCCAACGACCGCCTGGTGACCCTGAAGGAGCTCAAGAAGCTCCCGACGTGGTCGCTCCAGATGGTGGCCGAGGCCGCGGCGAAGATGCCGTGGCAGACGAAGCGGTACCGGAACATCCGCGAGGGGCTCCTCACGGAGTTCCAGCGGCGCCGCGAGAAGGCGGTGCAGGCGTGAGCGCGAGCGCGAAGCGCATGGTCGACGTCCTTGTCCTCGACCGCGGCCTCACCGCCGCGGACGGGGCCAGGGCGGCCCACGAAGCGTTCGGCCGCTACGTCGAGTGCACCCGCCGCACGAACACCGTGAAGGACGAGGTGGAGTTCCTGCTGTCGCGCGCCGACACGTTCGGCGTCTTCATGTGGCCGCTCAACTCGGTCGTGAAGCGCCGCGACGGCAGGCTCGGCGTGGTCACCGGCTACACCAACTGGTCGACCGGATGGCAGCTCGTCGTGAAGATCGCCGGAGGCGAGGCGAACGACGGGTACGACGAGGTCGCGGACGCCAAGATCCCGAGCGAACTCATCGAGATCGCCATCGGATCCCGCGACACCATCAAGGAGAAGGTGCATGAGAAGGTCGAAGAGGCGTTTGCGTAGACGCAAGCTCGCGAACTGTGAGGCCAGACGGTCGAGGGAGTTCTACCGCCTGCGCGAGCAGGCGAGGCTCCAGAACGCCCAGCTCCGCGAAGGGCCCGAGATGCCCTCGTGGATGCGCTGGGCGTACCTGGCGCTCGGGGTGGGGCTCGTGGCCGTGGTGGTCTACGGGCTCGTGAAAAGTTTTGTCAACATGTAGTAGTGAAAGGTGAATCAAATGGCGAAAGCAAGGTTTGAAGAGTACGTCGAGGAGCGTGTAGCCGAACTGGCGAAGCCCAAGAAGGACAAACTGGAGGCTGCGCTCAGGGAGGCCGAGGAGGCCCTGGAGAAGCAGCGCGACAAGTACGTGAAGATGGTCGAGGACGGGATCGAGAAGCTCGTCACGTCCGTCGTCGCGCAGGCGAGGAAGGACGGCTGCAAGGTGTCCAAGGACACCGAGGACGCCAAGGACTCGCTCTCGTCCTACGCGAAGGACAGGGTGCACAAGGTGGTCGGGCTCCAGAAGGAGTACGTCTCCTACGGGAAGGAGCGCTGGCCCAAGGGCACGGTGGCCCGGGGCATCCAGGACGAGCTCGACAGGTTCGACGCGTTCTGCGCCAAGGAGGCGCGGCGCATCGTGGTGTACAAGATGGACTTGGGCATGAAGCCCGAGAAGTTCGAGGCCATGCTGGCCGAAACCGCAAAGAAGATACAGGAGGCGTGAGATGAAACGGATAATCAATGGTCGTCTCTGGGACGACACGTTCATGAACGAGATCGGCTCGAGGTCGTTCGACCGGCGCGACGAGATCACGGGCGAGACGAAGACGTACCGCGAGAGGCTTCTCCGCGAGTATGTCCTCAAGCCCGGCCACACGCTCGAGGACACGTGGGTCGAAGGCCAGTACGGACGGCACATCGTGACGGACAACTGCGACCTCGCGAAGGGGCAGTTCGTCCTCAAGATCTCGCAGGGATGGGGCGACGGCATCTTCGTCCCGCTGTCCGATGATGAGGCGCGCCGGTGGTTCGAGAAGAACCTGCCGGACTCGACGGACCTGTACGCGGAGATCTTCGGGACGCCCTCGAACCCGTGGTCCGGCGACGGCACCGTTGCGCTCGTCGAGAAGGCGGAGTCGCGTCTCAACTCCATGAAGTGGGACAAGGAGCGCGCCGAGGAACGGGCGAACAAGGCCGAGGCTGAGCTCAAGGAGCTCAAGGCCAAGCTGGCCGGCATGGGCGGGGAGACCGCGGAATGAAGCACATCCGCAACTACGTGAAGGTGCGCGCGCAGATCCTGCGCTATTACCGGAACAAGCGGCGGGAGGTGGAGGCGAGGCTCAAGGGCCTCGTCTCCGACGCTTTCCTCAAGGACGAGCAGCCGCTCGGGCTGGTCCGCTGGAGCGAGGAGACGGACGAGGCGTGGAAGAAGCGTCTCGACGCCGAGAAGGCCCGGCAGGTCCGCAACCAGCAGGAGTACCTGAAGAAGGATCTCCCGAAGTGGGAGCGCCAGGAGCTCGAGCGTCTCGACGCCGCCGACAAGGCCGGTGAGCTGTGGGAGATCTCGATCCGCATGGACTGGAAGAAGTCGAGAACCTGGGGCAACTGCCCGAGGGTCGAGGCCTGGGTCAGGACGAGGGACAAGGACGGCAACTGGGACAACGACGGGGTGCGCAAGGGCTACGCCTCGGGCTGCGGGTACGACAAGTCGTCCGCCGCCATCTGCGAGGCAATCGGCTCCGCGCCCGCGCTCGACCGCTACTGCATCGAGCACCCGTCGCTCTGGCACCTGTACGCCGTCGAGGGGAAAACGTGCCTCCCCCACTTCTCGTTCGGCGGGAAGGGTGTCTCGACCTTCGAGGACATCTTCAAGGGCGTGTACAAGAGGGAGAACGGCTACGAGCTGACCCCGTACAGGGGCTGCCCGAAGTGGAAGATCACCCACATGGAGGGCAGAACCTTCGACGGCTGGGAGATAACGAGGGAGAAGTGACATGAAGACATTCGTTTACGAACTGATCACCGGGATCACGAGCTACACCTCGCCCGGCGACGGACACATGAAGGAGGCTGAGACCCTGTACAAGAGGTACCTCGAGTACATGGGGATATACCGCAAAGGCGTCGAGCGGCTCTCGTTTCCGCAGTTCCTGCTGACGAAGATCGAGCCCACGGGATTCGACTCGTTCGTCTGGCCGAAGGACACGCTCGTGAAGGTCAAGGCGACCGGCAAGATCGGTCTGGTGACCGGCTGGTGTCTCATCGGAGTCACGAACTACCGCACCGCCGTGAGCGTGCGGCTCGCCGGCGGCGAGACCAGCCTCCACGCCGACCAGATCGAGAAGGCCGAGGTTCCGCCCGAAGTCCTCGAGTACGTGGCGAGCACCCTCAAGGACAAAGTCCACGGCAAGGTGGACGAGGCGTTCGAGGGAGGCGGCGATGGACAGTGACTACCTGCTGTTCATCCCGTGGCTCTGCCTTGTCTGCTGGCTCCTCTATCGCCTTGTGCGGGAGGACTGCCGTGGATGACGTGCTTGCCGGGGCGTGGCTGCTGATACCGGTGGCCGCGCATGTGTGGTACA
>Ga0326513_10003731_pt1 | contig 11012 bp, 13 predicted proteins | sample 2_2465_0518_D_FD_203654 | JGI IMG/M metagenome (GOLD analysis project Ga0326513, IMG submission 203654) | Bovine rumen microbial communities from UC Davis, California, United States - 2_2465_0518 | ecosystem: Host-associated > Mammals > Digestive system > Stomach > Rumen | place: USA... | reverse complement strand
TCATACATCAACATGATCTCATCCTCAATGAGCTGAATATTTTCATCATTAATATCTATCATATACTATACATTTTTAGATTTTTAGTGCAAAGAAAACAAAGACCTCTGCCAACTGGAGGCAGAGGTCAAAGAAAAATGCTATATTCAATAAAAAAATTATGCGATTGGGTCAGGACAGAAGTCTCTACGCTTGCATTTCTTGCAATGTTTTCCTATCCATACATCATCAAACTGGTTCATTGCCTGTTCTACGATCTCAGGCTCATCAGTCAATATTCCAGCCTCAAAGTTACGAGTTGTTTCTGCTTTCATTCCTATTCCTGCACCTGTGAGGTTAGCGCTACCTATATATAACTCTTGGCAGTCGAAGACGAGTATTTTGAAGTGGACGCGCGGACAAAGTACCCTCTCCAGACGGTCGAACAGCACAGGGTACTTGTCGAAGTCCTCGCGGAAGTTAGGTCCAGGCTCTTTAGCATGGATAAGTCTTAACTCCACGCCACGACGAATGAGCTGAGCAATGAGAGCAAGAAACGGCTTTTTCTCTTTGCCAACCTCGATATAAACGTCTTTTATGTCAGCCGTTCCAATCCAAAGAGTATGCTTCACGGATTGAACCCGCGAAAGCACCTCTTTGTAGTGGGATGAGTTGGAGATGTATTGAAACATATATTATTTTAATTGTGAAAAAAGTTGCGAGAACCATCATTCTGCATTATTTTCTTTTGAAATAATATCGTTCATGCGCTTAAAAATGTTTTCGTCTTTTATCCGACGAAGTTGCTTCTCAATGAAGCCAAACATTTTACCATTTGTCATGTCACGCAATGTTGGCCATTCATCCCATCTCCACCAACGTCCACTTCCCGTTTTCCCTGATTCACTCCACAAATATGTAGAACCAAACGGAAAATCTTCTGATGGTTTACAATCATCCCCAAAAAGAAATTGCTCCTTATTCTTGACGTTTAGTTCCGAATTAACCTTGAATCCCATCTGAAAGCCATCAGCATTGGTGTGTTTTTCAACACCAATCACAAATTGAATGTCTTTATTTTTTTTCTCAAAAATATACATCCAGCTATAGTTACTTGCCGTTTTAAGCTTATCATCGCACTTGAATATAAAGCCCATGTTCTCACATAATTGTTGAATATTGGCAATAAAATTTTCTCTTATTTTTGTTTGGATGTCATAGCTATGTTCCAAAATGTCTATAGTTGTGGAAATATTGCCATCTGATGTCAGTATTTCTAAATAATTATCTAAATTATTATCTTCCATTATTGATAGTATTTGTTTAAGATTTGTTACGTATTGTGTTATGGTTTCTCTTATTCTTGGATATAAGGCAGCAATGGCAATGCATTTTTCTAACCAAGGCAAAATATCTTCTCTATAACTTACACAGAAATAGTCAAACTGATTATCTCCTATTGAACTATCGCTTGGTTGTAAACCATTTAATGTTAAATATAGTAGAACATACTGCTCTTTAGAGAGATTTTTGTTTGCGTATTTATTGTATCTATACAACTGCAAAGGTTGGTCTCCTGCATTTATTTTATTCTCAATAATAATTGTTTGTTTATTATTATCTTGAATTAATAAATCTATTCTACCTCCTTCTTTGTAATCATCTGTAACATTTCCTATAGAATACTCAACATAGACCTTAGCAGAGCTAGATTCAAAAAGAAATGGACACGGACATTTTTTTTCAATCACATTATCTATAAAGGATTCCATGAATTTACTTCCCAAACCATGATCTCCATTTGGGTTTAATAGTTCAGCTATAAATGCAGAATGTAAGCGAACTTCAGATGTCGAGAGCCCTAATACATTGAAAATGTTAAAGTTCTCACCACGTTTTCGCTTCTCTTCTTGTAATATTTTCTCTTTAAGCACAATCTCTGAGATTTGCTTTAATAAAAGATTTAGTTTTTCCATAATTATTTAATCCAACTTCTCTACATTGAAATCATTAGCAGAACAGCACGCTTTCTTGTAGTCAAACTGATACATACGCATATACTGCTCCTTAACTTCTTCAGCTCCATTATAGAATGGAGTAGTACAATGTTGACGTGTTGTCACCACTATTGACATTTCTGGTGTCAAAACCAACCCATTTGAACGCTTTATACGTTTTGGGGTAATACGAAATACCTTTGACATAGTTTAAGGTTTTAATTATTCAAAATAAGTATAAGATATAAGAAGAGAGCATAAAAACACTTCTTTGAAAGTTTTTCATGTTGGTTCATTCTCTCTTATCTTTGACCGCATAGCGATAGCATTAGACGGGTGTAAAAGTACTACTTTTCTTTGAAAACAAAGAATGAAAATCACAATAACTTTAATTCAAAGTGTTGAATGCATCTTTTTTGCAGAATATTGCAAACTTCAAATTGCATTTTCTAACAAATTATATCATCTTTCAGAACTGTCAAGGAATGCTTGATAGTTGAGAATGCCAGTCTATGTGGTATATGCAATTTTTGCACCTACCACTCAAAGTAACTCGGAACTTGCTTTAGCTTGTTGAGCCTTAGCGGAAAATTTGTCATTAATTTACAGTATCTCCCTCGCTATCCATGCGCAGGCTTCTGCAGCAGTAAATTCTGGTGGCGGTTTATTAATTGTTCGACTGATTCATAACAAATATGCTGACTAAATCTAAATAAAACAGGAACGCTTCTTCATATTGCTCCTTTTCGAATTTGACATAATAACCAGAAGCATTGGACCAGACATACTTTTTGTGCTGATCTAAATAATCATTGATAAACTGCTTCAATTTTTCATAGCTTTCTCCATCCATATCAGTCTTTATAATCTTATCGTAGGTGCTTTTGTCCTTATGGTCAAAACTAAACATACAAAATAACTTTTGCCCTGTTTCTGAAATGAAAACATTATACACCTGTTCTTTAATCGTAATATCCACACCAACATATTCGTCAATGTTACATGGGCTTAATTGAGGGAATTGTTTTGCCGATTTTTCTTTCCACATATTGGAAATGACATAAAAAGCAGTACGCAATTCCTTTTTCAATTGCTTTAACTCCATTTTCTTTTTGTCAATCTTTTCAATGAGATTGACAACTTTGTTCTTGTTTATTGTTGTTTTTTGCATAAGGTTTTAATTATTCATAATAAATGTAAGATACGGAAAAGAGCAGAAACCACTTATTTGAAAGTTTTTCATGTGGCTCACTCTCTATTATCAATCGCAAAGCGATAGCATTAGATGGTGTAAAAGTACTATTTTTCCTTGAAAACAAAGAATGAAAATCACAAAAACTTCAATTCAAAGTGCTAAAAGCCTCATTTTTGTAGAATTTTGCAAACTTTAGATCGCATTTTCTGACAATTTTTCATAGAAGCCTTACTTTGTTTACTCATTTCTCTGATTTATCAAATTTACTACTACTTTAACCATCACATCCTTTTCCTCTGTCTTGCTTTCTGCAATCATCAAGGTAAGCGCAACTAGGGTACTATCAGTTAGACGCTTAGAGCCATCCTCACGATAGAGTATTCCGTTGTTATTGAGAAACCATAGGAACAATGTTGCAGCTATACGCTTGTTTCCATCGCTAAAAGAATGGTTTTTGGTTACGAGATATAGGAGCATAGCTGCTTTCTCCTCTACACTTGGATATAGTTCTTCTGCTCCAAAGGTCTGGTATATCTGTCCTATGCTACTCTTGAAGGAATCATCCTTTTCATTGCCAAAGAGAGAACTACTTCCGAATTTCTCACGTAATCCCTTGATTGCCTCCATTGCATTCTCGTAAGTGGCATAGAAAGGTTCTTCTTTCGTTGTTTTCTCTATAGTCAGTCGCTCGTAGTCGTAGTTGTCGAGGGTATCGAGGGCATAGGTATAGTCGGTAACTACATCAAAGAGTGCATTGGTTTCATCGGTAGAAATCAATGGTTGTTTCTGAATGGTGCGTCCAAGTACACCTACTAATTGGCGAAGTTCTCCAATCTGCTCTCTGTGAATGCGTTGGTTAACAGCATAGCCTTTTACTAAGTATTCCTTTAATACTTTACGTGCCCATATACGAAATGCTGTACCTCGTTTGCTCTTCACGCGATAGCCTACGGAGATAATCATGTCAAGGCTGTATATTTTTGTTGGTCGGTATTTGTATTGAGTATTATGCAAAAAATGCATATTACCTTCTTCTTCCAATTCTCCTTCTTTAAATGCATTGTTTATATGACGTGCTATGACAGACTGGTCTTTTTGGAACAATTCTGCCATTTGAGCCTGAGTTAGCCATACGGTCTCATTCTCAAGACGGACATCGATCTGCGTCTGTCCGTCTTCCGTTTGATATATTACAATCTGATCCTGTTTCATATTTCTTCTGAAATAGTTTGCCATTCAAGGTAATTCGTAATTTGTACTTCGTACTCACTCACAGTATCTCCCTCGCTATCCACGCACAGGCTTCGGCATCGGCAAGGGCATGGTGATGGTTCTCCAAATAATAGCCACACTCGGCTGCAACGGTGTGTAACTGGTGGTTGGGCAAATAGCGGAACGCACGTCGGGAGGCGCATAGCGTGTCGTAGAACTCGTAATCGGGATAGTCCATACGATAGACACGGAATACGGCTTTCAGACAGCCTTCGTCAAATGGTTTGTTATGAGCCACAAGGGGCAGGCCTTCTATCAATGGCTCTATCTGCGCCCATACCTTCGGGAATACGGGGGCATCGTCGGTGTCTTCTCTACATAAGCCATGTACTTGTGAGCACCAGTAGTTGTAATAGTTGGGCTCTGGCTGGATGAGCGAGTAGAAAGAATCTACTATCTCGCCATTCCTTACTATAACTACGCCTACTGAGCATACTGAGGATCGCTCGTTGTTGGCAGTCTCAAAATCTATTGCTGCAAAGTCTCGCATTTGTTGTATTTGTTATGTAAATGTTCTATGATGTTTGCTATGTCTTCACGAAGTGACTGCGGTTCAAGTACTTCCATATCGGCTGCATGCCAAAGCAACTCCTGAATGAAGTCGTAGGATGGTCGTAACTGATAGGCAAAGATGCTGTATTCCTCGTTGCGTTCTATCTCGTCTTGCGATTCATGGAGTCTCAGGTCACGGATATAGTTTGCCTGACCGGCATTGACTTTTAGTTTGATGGTCTGAATATCCGTCCGATGGTCGGCTATGATGCCAAAGCATCCGTCGAAATACTCCTTTGCGCTCCAGTCCTTCGGCATCTCGAAGGTCTCACTGGTGGTGTGAAGGTCATTTATTCGGTCGAGGGCATAAATGCGCGGCCCTTTCTCATAGTAATAGGAATAGGTGCTTCGGGCTACCAGATACCATCGCTGACGGAACAGCTTTACGCAGAAAGGCTGCACATCGAAGTTGTTCTCTTCGTCCTTCCAATAGCTGTGATAGGTGATGTTGAGCACACGGTTTTCCTTCATAGCCTCGATGATGGGCTGAAGGTGATTTTGTCCGGATGGCACGTATTCAAGAATGATACGGTCCTTGATGCTCTGGCTGTTTGCCAAGGCATTGCTCACGCAGAAAGTATTGTAGAGCCAAGAGCGGAGACCGTTCTTGCTGATGTCTTCCTCGTTTTCGATATAGTAGCGGTACTCGCCACGATTCTCATTGACGATGCTGATACCGAACATATCCCAGATGACATAACGCCAGTTGTCGAAGGTGCGCTTGGGTAGCTCCACACCTCTGCTGATATCATCACGAAGCCATTTTTCACTCAGTTCCTTGAATGAAATCCTATGTCTGCGATAGATGGTCTCTATCACCCAGACATATTTCGTTATCAGACTTTGTCCTCTGTCGTTGTTGACCATATATTACTCAATTTTAATGCTCCAATTGTCTTCAGCTATATTCTCCAGAAGTGTATCAAGAAGATACTTCTGAGCAGCGGAGTCATGTAGAATCTCTTTATCGTGATTCAAGATGAGACGCTCATGATAGTAATTGAGGGCTTCAGCCTCACTGTTCAAGTAATCTGTATAAATCCTTATCAATGGATGTAACTCTGATATCGACTCTAAAACAGATTCCATCATGCCATCAGTAACCAAATCATAATGATTCTGGCTAACAGCCTGTTCTTCTATTCTGGTTACATATCCCGTTTTATAATATATATAGCGATAGCAGTTCGGATAGATCCATTTATATCGGTCAAGTTGTTCAGGACGAACCATATTCGATTCTTTGCCGACGAACAAAAGAAGAATATCTTGCCTCTCATCAGTTCCATTGAAATAGAATGAAAGTACAGTTTCCATGTTATTACTTTGGCGGTTGATTGATATCTCAGATACTATCTTCCCCTTATCATCTCTTTTTAACAAGAGATTGTCGAAAAAGGACTGTTTGTACTGACCGTACTTGCAGTCAGAATCAAGATAATTAATGAGCCAGACAAGAAACACTTCCGAAGAAATAGACTTCGGAATGAAAGAGAAGATGTTTGTTCTATTTGCAGCGTTTGTAGCCATAATCATTATTTTTTCTGCAAAAGTATGGCAAGGGTGCGCCAAACCGTGGCAGAGGTTAGAGATTTCGGCTATAAAAGTACTGTTTTTCTTTCATATTACAATATTTTTTCAGATGAAATTTGTTTTTCTTGGCAAAAATTGTAATTCCTTGGCATTTGGATGGTATTCTCATGAAATCTTGCTTGATGTTTCCATATTGTGAAACGTTATCATGTTTATCCATGATGATAATCAAATTATACGAAATCATTGCCCATTCGATTACTTTTTGTGGTTTTCAAAAGTTAAAAACGTTAAATCTCAGTCTTTTTGTACACATAGAGATTCATCGTCATCACTTTTCTATCGTTTAAAATGTTATTGTCTGAACCCAAATGAGTTGCAAAAACGCCATTTAGAAAAACCAATTAAAACAAAAGAATACAAAAGAAAACATTTTGTTTTTATATGTTTTTATTGGTTTTATCCTGTTTTTTTAGATGGCGAAAGCAAATAGCAAGTCGTCGAACTCACATTATTTCATATTCAGAAAAAAAGTTTTCAAAAAACTCGTCACTCGTCACCCGTAACGCTGTAAGTTGTTGTGGCATTGAGGCTTACAGCGCTAATTCACCTCATACCACTCGTCATCCCACTCGTCACCAAAATCCGTGTAACTCATTGATTATATGAATATTATATACGCTATTTGCCCTCTCACCACTCGTCACCTGTTTTTAGGGTGACGAGTGAATTAGCTCTGTAAGTTGTTCTATATCAGAATAATATATCAAGCGAGGGTGACGAGTGGGTGACGAGTGCAACGAAATGAATCACCCGTGTAATTGCCTGATGCACATATTATTACAACGCTATGGGTGACGAGTTGACGAGTAGTGTAAAAATTCTTTTTTTTCTTAATGTAAAAGTGAGCAATAAGGCTCAATGGCAGTTATGCCTCCGTTGATCCTCCGTTCTACCTTCGCTTCAAGTCCGTTCCAGGTCCGTTTCAAGTCCGTTCCAAATCCCATCGCTCTCCCCTCTATGAAAGGGCGATAGATGGGAGCTATAGTGGGGGCTGAGCAAAGGCTCATCAAGCTGAAGCATGACACTTTTCATTTATATTTCAGTGTTTCCCGTGTTCGAAATTTATCAAAATATTGCTTGGAGAAGTTGTATGTCACGCGATTTTAGAATCTTTGTTGTGGTGAAGGGAGAGCTTCGGACGCGAGGTCATATAGGAGTAAAAACACGTAAAAAGTACCGCCTTGGTGAGTCTTATGTAGCTCTTATGCTGCTCTTATGTAGCTCTTATTCCGGATGGGAGCTTGAAGGGTATCATAATTGTCTTATTGAAATGGTATGTCGTTATTTGCAATTAGAATCCGGAAATACGTACCTTCAGTTTACACACACTACGAAGGAAAGTTTTCATGTGAAAAATTTGGAAATGTCCGGGGGATTGATTAATTTTGCAGATGTGTTGTTTTTCTCAAGAATAGCAATAACATATATAAAGAATAGTAATACACCCCTTTTGTTATGAAGATAAATCTATCTGCTTTCTGGAACAATAGCAAGGACACCGTACTAAGGTTTCCTGCTACTATCGCTTTTCTTGCCGCGTTGACTATTCTGATGATTGAAAATATCATTCTTGAAAAGTCTCCCGACTGGCTCACTTTCTTTTTCAGCGTTGGTATGCTTCTGACTCTCCTGCTGCATATCTGTACGGAGGAAAGAGAGGAATACGGACTTTCCAACGTGTTCAAAAAGCCTAAGGCTGCGTTGCTGTGGCTTGGCTCTATTGCCGTGCTTGCAGCAGATGCCTACTCCCTGCATCTGAAGTTTTATATTGACGAATCTGTATATATAGCACAGAGTTCGGCTATACTGGCAATGCTCGTGGCAGTTTGTTTCTTTCCTTTCATGGGAGAAAAAGATGACAGGAAGTCGTGGAATTTCGTGCTGAGATTGGCGGTAGGAGCTGCTATCGGTATCCTTGTCGGACTCATCATGCTTGGCGGCTTGTGCCTGCTGTATATGGGTTCTGCTCAGCTATTCGATTTTGATGCGGAATACAAGGTATATTACACCCTGTGTGTGTTGTGCCTTGTAACGCTCCCTGTCTTGCTGTTCCTTATCCGTATTCCGTCGGGCGAAGACAAGTTCAACTCCAACGTTCCAAAGAATAAGTTTCTGATAGGCGTTACAAAGTTTCTGTTCCTGCCTTTGACCTTGCTCTATATGGCCGTTCTCTATGTCTATGGATTAAAGATACTCTTTACATGGACTCTGCCTCAGGGTACGCTGTCAATGCTCGTCTCTGTAATGATGTGCTCGGTGATAGCAATTACCTTCCTGCTATATCCGTATATTAGGGATAAGGAATATAATGGTTTCGAGGTTAAGATAACGCAGAAGCTACCGTTGCTCTCATTGCCTCTGCTCGTACTTATGAGCATAGGTCTTGGGCGTCGTTTCATGGATTATGGAATTACCGCAAATCGCCTTTATGTGCTTACTTTCAACATCTGGCTGTATGCCGTGGCATTAGGACTTTGGCTTGGCAAGGCAAGGAGGATTCATTGGATCAGTATCAGTTTCACGATGCTCGTTCTGCTTACTTCCGTTCATCCATGGAACTATAACAGAATTTACCAGAAGATACTGGTAAACAGATTCCTGGAGCTGAAGGCAAAGTATGGTATTCAGCAGAAGGATCTTGACAACTATGACTTTAACAGGATTCTATGCAAAATGCCCCCCAAAGATGCCCTGACATTCAATAATACGATTAGTGATATTCAGAGCTATGGCTATGTCTGGTCACGCTCTGTATTGGGAGAAAACTGCCAGTGGGTATATCATAATGATGGTAGGAAAATAAAGGATGTTGATGGTGATTTGCGCGACAGCTATGAGATGGATTACAGTTACTCGCTCAATAACGTTCCTTTGACAGATGGTTATAAATATATTGAAAACCTTGATGACGTCTATTGTGATTTGCTCACAGATGCGACAACATCAGAAAAGGATAATATAGGATATGCCTGTAATGATTCCACTTTCATATACCATTTAGAGAATCATGGCGACTTCCTTATCCGTCATAAGAATCTCAATGACTCTGTAGTATATAAGTTTAAGTCGGTCAATGGCGATGCCCTGTTAATAAGCACAAGAATTAGCATAACCGACTATAACAAGAATCATAAGGATATGAGATTGGGAATAGATGGATATATACTCTACAATAATCCGATAAAAGAAGAATAAAGAAACAGAAATGAAAACAATGCTGAAAACCATTATGGTATTTCTTGCCCTCTTCGTGGGCACAGTTACAATGAACGCCCAGAAACATGGCATAAAGGTTCTCGTACTCTGCACAGGCAATACATGCCGCAGTCAGATGGCACACGGCTTCCTGGAATCTTACGGAAAAGATCTTGCTGTCTATTCTGGTGGTGTAAAGGCTGAGCCTCGCGTTAATCCGAAGGCTGTACTCGTGATGCGTGAGATGGGCATCGACATTAGTGATCACAAGCCTTGTCAGGTTGATGAATACATGAACGAAGATTGGGATTATGTCATAACCGTATGTGATAATGCCAACAAGACCTGCCCTGTCTTTAACGGTAACGTGAAGCATCGTATCCATATTCCTTTCGATGACCCGAGCAAGGTGACGGAGGGTACTTACGAGTTTAAGATGAACGAGTATCGCCGTGTTCGAGATGAAATCAATGACAAGTTCTTCAAGATCTACTGCGATATGGAGGAGAGGAAGAAGTGATAGTATTCTGATGTGGAGGATTGTGACTTTTGGTTACAGTATCTTGGGATTCCATTGGTCTATTATACTAATCATTCGTGAAACAGATTGCTCGAATTTCTTGTTGAATACCACGGTATATGTAACCCATAGTTTGCCGGAATGGACAGCCTTGGTATGGAAACGCATGTCCTCCCAGCTTTTGTCGCCCTCCATATAGTCGCCATCGATGTAAACACAGTCTCTTTCTTGTATTATCTTGTCTGAATTCTGCTTCAGATATTGTATGGAGTCGATAACGGTTGTTTCTACCATCAGGTCGGTTCGGCCGTTGTAGTTGAAACGGTTTGCTCCGTCTGCGTTGTCTTCTGCTGGATACATGAAGTCTGGGTATGAGATGTCGTAGCAATACATGTCGTCGGTGAATTTTATCATATCTGATTTGTTGATGACATATTGGAAGACCTTGACTTCATCAATGCCATAGCCTACCCATAGGTAATCTACAGACAATGCCATACATGCAAAAACAATGAATAATACAAGAAGTGATTTCATACTCTTTTTTGGGGGAATAATCTTGGGCAAAGGTAAAAAAAAGTCAGGTAAATGTCAACTTTTCTAACTGACATTTACCTGACATTTGTCTGACGATTCTCCTAAGTTGTTGAGGGATAGGATAGTATCCGCAACAATCTTATATGTGAGTATGAATCTCTTTTTTTGC
>Ga0326513_10003730_pt1 | contig 11013 bp, 13 predicted proteins | sample 2_2465_0518_D_FD_203654 | JGI IMG/M metagenome (GOLD analysis project Ga0326513, IMG submission 203654) | Bovine rumen microbial communities from UC Davis, California, United States - 2_2465_0518 | ecosystem: Host-associated > Mammals > Digestive system > Stomach > Rumen | place: USA... | reverse complement strand
TCGTAAGGAAGTCTATAGTTTCCTTGACTATGTAAAAAGTAAAACAGGCCATATAGACTGCATCGTCTGCAATGCTGGCATAAGTATTCGCAAATCCTTTACAGACACCACAGATGAAGACTGGGACCAACAGATGGAAGTTGCCGTTAACTCCCATTATATTGTGGTACGCGAGCTTTTCCCCATCATCCCTGCGGGCTCAAGGATTATCTTCACGGGCTCTCAGATGGCTGTCCACCCCCATGCCACAGTCTTGAGCTATGGTGTCGCAAAGTCGGCAGTCTGTGCCTTGGCTAAAAACCTTGTCAAGGAATTTGAAGGCACAGGCACCACCGTCAATGCCATCATCCCGGGCTTTGTCGAAACCCCCTGGCAGAAAGAGAAACCCGAAGAAATAAGACAAAATATATACAAGAAGACAGCCATCCATCGCTTCGCCTCCATAGACGAGGTGGTAGATGCCTATCGCTTCTGCATTGACAATCCCTTTGTCAATGGTAGCATGATTGAAGTCAACGGAGGCTATTGCTATAAATAATTTCCCTCACGGGTAATTAACTGCAATTAATGTTTGGTCCTCTATCTCCTTCTATCTCCTTCTGACTCAGTCGAAGAAAAGAGATTATGAACAATATAACAATATGTGTACGGTAAATATTAAAGTTGATGACGTTCTTGTGCGTAGAATCAACCCTGGGCTCAGTAGTCGCGAGAGTATCAACAAATGGCTGCAGGGACAGGTGAACGCGATGATTAAGGAGATGGCGGCCGAAGATACTGTCGATTTGGAGACTGCCCGCGAGATGCTTCACCAAACGATTCGGGAAGTGTACGCTGAGCCAATACCGACAAGTGGTACTTCGCCTACACGATAGATGGCGACACCATCACAGTAGTAGATGCTCGCCATGCACAAAACATGCATGACGAGACAAAGTGAGGGAATAAACAGCCCCCCTTCTGTGTTATCCGTGTTATCTGTGTGACCTTGAAACATGATACATGAAACTTGAAACAAGATATTTGTAATGAGCGATATAGTGAAGAAAGATGCTACAACTTTAGCATTGAACATCCAAAAGGTAGAGGATAAGATTGCAGTCATCCGCAATGTGGAGGTAATTGCAGATGCTGATGTGGCGGAGTTGTATGGCGTGGAGACAAAGCGGGTCAACGAGGCAGTCAAGAACAATCCGGACAAGTTCCCTGTACGCTACATGTTTGAGCTGAGTAAGAGTGAATTACGTGATTTGCGGTCGAAAATTTCGACTACAAATGTGTCACAAAAGAGCCGTAGTGCTACTAAGGTGTTCACAGAACGTGGCCTTTATATGCTCGCCACTATACTAAAGAGCGAGAAGGCACGCGACATGACGTTTGCCATTATAGAGACCTTTGTCAAGGTCCGCGAACTGAAGCGTGAGCTATTGGACCTCCACAAGGAGACCGATAAAGCCAAGCAGCAGTCGAAGATGCAACATTTTGGCGAGGTGCTTACCGACATTGTTATGCCTGACCTGCAGACCAGTGAGACGGAGTCCAGCCTTGAGATAAACTTCTTGATAGGGAAGATCAAGCATACCGTGAAGCGTGTGCGTAAGGAAGAGTCCAAATAACGGAAACCGCCCAGACAAGAGAAAACAAATGAACTAAGGGATTATAGAAGGGCAAAAAACTTTATGAATAGTAGATATGAACGAGATTGATTCGAGCTGGTTGGGTGAAAGTCGAGCTAGTCAATATAGATGGTCAAGGTATTGGAAATGCTTGGACTTTGACTCCACAGGGTTTTCAAATATGGGCTAACCTACCTCAGAATTAGTTTTCCCAGCTAATGTGAACTTCCGCATAACAGCCTGATACTGAGTGTAAAACGAAAACACCGTTTCCTGTTTCATCAGACATTCATCAGACATCCGGGAAATTGAGCCTTTTCCGCTCATTTCTATACAAAGGTAGCCATTTTTACCCCAATGGGCAATAGCTTTAAGAAAGTTTTATACGGAAGGGTGAAGAAATGTTAAGAAAGAGGTGGCTCGGGAAAAGGACTTTGGGGATAGTGATTCACTGCTCAAAGCGAAAATCGGAAAAATCGGGTCAAGACGTGTCAAGATAAAATTTGAGGAGAGACGAAAGAGGTAGGAATTTGGTTGAAAATAAAAATAAACATTCAGAAGTATTATTTAACTAAAATAGCTGTATAATTACAAGAGCCTGGCTCTTGACAATATAAGTATTATCAATGAACTGCATAGAAGCCATACAGAGACAGATTGATGATGCCTCTCCAATCTTGGAGCGGATAGCCAGTCTTGTCCCAGTTCCTGATCGTAGCTTTCTAGCGTCAGGCATTCAAAGTACAGGTAAGAAACGCTATGACAAAGTGATGGTTTCTCAGATTGAAGAACAAATTAATCGGTGGCAGTATGCAACAAAGACGGTTTTAGCTACATGCTTCAGGGCTGGTAGTGAACATTATCGGGAGTTCGAACACACCATTGTTGAACATCGCGATTTTAATTTGGATGCTAAACAAGATTTGACTAACGAGGTGAATAGCGGACGCAGCGTGCTGAGTGCCATTATTGAGGCTGAGAGTCTGAAAATAGAAATTCAATCACCAAGTATTTCAGAGGACGTAAATGCTGATAAGAAAAAGTGCCCTCTTATTTTTATTAGCCATTGTGGCAAGCAAAAAGCATTTGTAAAAGCGTTGGTAGAATTGTTCGAAAGTTGTGGCTTCAGTGGTGACAATATGTTTTGTAGTTCAGTTCCAGACTTTAATATTGATGAAGGTGAAGACATTGTTGATACGCTGAGGAAAAAGTTCGTTGATTACAATCTCTATGTCATATACGTTCTCTCTTCTGAGTTTTTTGACAGTTCCTATTGCATGAACGAAGTTGGAGCTGCATGGGTATTGCAGGTAGCCAATTCAATCATTGAAACCCGTGACTTGGATGAGGCAAAAATAGATGGTGTTATCAGTAAAACTAAGAATCGAATCTCATTCAAGAACGATGATGATATTCTCTATGACAAGATGATAGAGTTAAGGAATAAAATCCTTGTTTTTGTAGGATTGGGTGATGTGTCAGAAACTAACTGGAGACGCTATTATGATAATTTCCAAGATAAAATAAACAAAAACATAGTAGTTGGTATATCGGGTAAAGAAATGCCAAAATCCGCCCTACCTGGCTTAATTTATACAACCGAAAGTATTGATAGCATCGTTAAAAAAGCTATCAATAAACTCGATGAGTTTACCATCAAAGAGTTGGAGGACGAAACAGGAATTAATGATAAAGGGTTTCTACGTGAAAAAATAGATTCCCTAGTGAAATCTGGCAAGTTGGAGGCAATAGGTACTCCCGCCAGGCGTAAGTATAGACGAAAGTTATAACAGAATTAAAGACAAATACCGTCATGACTGCAAAAGAGTTTACCCATAGCTTTTATGACGTTTTTTCTCGAAACAGAAAGATAGTTTGGGAGAAATATGCGTTTATTTTTGGACTTTTGGCTTCAGCAGTTACAATTGTATCTACTTTTGTTCCTTGCATTGGGGAATTGGGATTATATGCTTTGTTTGGTCTGCTTCTGTTAAGTATAGTAATAGCTGTCTTGATGGCCTGGCCAACAAAATCCATAGAGATAAAAATATCTCAGACCGCTACATTGAAAATTTACGAGGGTGATATTTTCTCAATCAAGAAAGGTGTAGTGGTAATTCCTTTCAATGATTACTTTGACACTCTCGTAGATAACAAAGTAGTCGGTTCTGGAACCTTGCATGGTATGTTTGTGAATAAATTCCGCAAGGAACATCCGGAAATAAACTTGGATGAAGAAATACGGAAATCCCTATCCGCATATGAGTATAAAGAAAACAAAGACAGACAAATAGAAGGCAAGCAGTATAAATATCCTCTTGCTGCAGTTGCTAGGGTATCTGTTAATCCAGAATTGCATTATTATCTTCTAGCTGCTACAGAGTTTAATTGGGAGAATCACCCAATAGAACAACCAGAGATGTACAGCTATATTATGCAGAAATTGTATAAGTACATTAATACAAATTGCAGTGGATTGCCTGTTTATATGCCAATTATTGGAACTGGACAAATGGGCTTAAATTTGGCAAAGGAAGATGTCCTTTACGAAATGATTCATAATATGATGTTGGTAAAACCTTATGTGACTCGTGGCGGTAGCAATATCGTTATTTACAAAGGAGACATGCCAGAAATATCTCTGAATCGTATTAAATATTTATTAAGACACTAACATATTATTTATATGGCATATAGAAATGGAACATATGTTGCCTTTGATGGCGAGGGGGAACAAAATCCTACTAAAGGTGATTTACGATACCTTGGCGTTCTTAGAGCATGGCAGAAAAATGACAATATAGACTTTAATTATGTTGATAGTCACAAGAAAACCTATCAAGTGAGAGATACAAGTTCTGAAGCTACGCTTAAGGCGAGGCTTCGGGAGCGTATGGCAAATTCGAAAAATATGCTTGTCGTAGTATCTCCAGATACCAATTATGATAGAGGGCTTCTCAATTGGGAGGTTGAGACCGCAATAAATGACTATAATCTACCTGTTATAGTTGCTTATACGGGGTATGGAAAGATTCGTTCTGTTGATAAGGATATGCTTGACAGAATGCCCAAGTCCATTTATAATGAATACACTAAATGTTCAGGTAAGTTATGTCATGTTGCTTTCGCAAAGGATGAGGTGAAGAAGGCTATAGCTAAGTATAGTGTGGTCGGAAACACTTATCCTGCAAGCAATGTGGATACGATTTAATTCTATATCGCTTATTTATAAGCTAGTGCTGACTATTTCTAATACGAACGATCATGCAAGAGATGTTATTCATAAGTCATTCCACACCAGAAGACAATGAGTTTTGTATCTGGCTTGCATCTCGTCTTGAAATGCTGGGTTATAAAGTGTGGATAGATCTGAAAAATTTGTATGGTGGAGAACGTTCTTGGCAGAAAATCCAACAAGCAATAAAAGAGTCTGCAAAAGTCCTTTTAGTGTATTCTAAATATATAATTGACGATGGTGAAATAAAGCAGAGTATAGACGATGAATTGAGATATGCTCGTTCTTTTGCAGAAAGTAGAAAACTTAAAGACTTTATTATACCACTTCATTTGGATGAATCGCCTTATGACTTGGTAATTGGTCTGCCAAACATTAATCATATACAATTCAATGAAAGCTGGACTTCAGGTCTAAGTCATTTGAAAAAGAAGTTGGATAAGGATGATGTGCAACATGATGAAGACGTTTCATCTTCATTAGTTAGTTGGTATGAGAATTCATATTCTACTGACTGCCAGATAATAAATAAGAAAGAACTGTACTACTCATCTTGGTGGGGAGTTAAGGATTGTCCTGGAATTTTCTGTTTATATCATTTTGCGAATAGTGAACAGGCCAAAGCTGTGCGGAATAGCAATCGAGCAATTCCTATCGCGTTATCTAGTAATGTTCTATCAACTTTTGAAGAGAAAATATCTTATGAGGTTGAGCGTGAAGGCGAAACTTTTGATGTGTTGCCTATCGCAGTATATGCTTATAGCCTCGACGATGTGCTTTATGGCTTTGACTCCGAAGATTTTCCTACCCACAAAGAAGTTGAGAATTATTTCAAGGACTATATAAGATTTCTGATACATTGTATTTTAGAACGGAAAGGTTGCTGCAAAGCCCCCATTTCAAATAAACGTTTTGCATTTTATAGGGAACGGGGTAAAACAAAATTCAGAGATGAGGAAATTTATTATAAGTATTCTTCTCAGCAAAAGCCAAGACATAAACGTCTAGGTGGAAAATATTTGGATAAAGGCTCATGGCATTACGCAATATCCGTAAAACCTCTTATGTTTCCCGTTATTGGAGTTTCAATTCAGTCACATCTGTTATTCACAAGTGATGGCCATGTAATAATTTCCAATGACAGCAAACAACATGCTTATCGAAGGAATAAAGGTAAAACTTTTTATAATAGTGAATGGCGTGATTTGCTTTTAGCGATGTTAAGTTCCCTGAAGGACAGTGAAAGTGAAATTAAAATTCAGGTGACTTATAAAGGTGATTTCCTTAAAATGAATTTATGGCCAGAGACATTTTGGAGTGATTATGGCTACAATGATCCTAGTTCGAAAATGTCTGAGTCTGACTTGGAAACAGTATCTTACATAGAGGAGGAAGAAATATGTTAGAACCTGTTATTAAGTATTTGTCAGAACCGACATTGACTTTTGCACATGGACAAAAGGCAATTGATCCAAGAGATGGACTAATGTTGTTTGGCCCTTTTGATGCAAATCGATATTTTGGTCAGATAAACATAGGAATCATTGGTCCAAATAGATTGCGTAGGTTGATGATTGACTATCTTCATGTTTTAGATAAACCTGTCTTTTCGGATGAAGACGTCAATAAACATCCCACTTTTCTCGGATTAGAGTCTGTTTTGGGAGTATTTGTCAATTATGAGAATATTCCGCAGATAGATGTTTCAGAAAATTCTATCAAAGAGGCATTGAGACATCAAGATAATCATGTAAGAGTTCATAAATTGGTTTCAATATATGTAGACAAAATTACCGACTATCTAAATGAGGAAGAACGACCCGTAAATCTGTGGCTTGTGGTTATACCTGAAGGTATATATACTCATGGACGTCCTAAATCCTCTGCTTTGAAGATTGGAGGTGTTATTAAGTCTAGTGTGTCGAGACAGGTTTTAAAGAATAGACAACAGAACTTGTTTGAAGAGTTCAACAATGAAGAAGAAGCATTTCGGAAGGCATACGAATACGAAGTGAATTTCCATAACCAGATGAAAGCTAGATTGCTTGGATCGGGTATTACCACACAGATTATCCGAGAATCGAAGATATCTTTTTCTGGTATGGATACTAAACAGCAATTACAAGAAGAAAAGATAAAAACTGCAAAAGCATGGAATCTTGCCGTTGCCCTTTATTATAAGATGGGGGGATTGCCTTGGAAAATGGGGGATGTACGGCAGGGGGTGTGTTATCTAGGTCTCGTGTATAAAAAAACTCAGGATAAAGGAAAAAATGCTTGTTGTGCAGCTCAGATGTTTCTCGATTCTGGAGATGGCATGGTATTTCGGGGCAATGTAGGTCCATGGTGGAATGAGGAAACAGGAGAATATCATTTAGATAAAGCAGATGCAAAAAAGATTATTTCTCGTGCAATGCAGTCTTATTTTAGCCAGTTTAACAGATATCCTACAGAGGTGTTTATTCATGCCAAAACCTATTTTAATGATGAAGAATGGGATGGATTTCAAGAGGCAGCAGAAGGAAAATCGCAAATAATAGGAGTAAGAATAAGGAATAATAACGTATTCAAACTCTACCGGGAACATCAATACAGTGTTCCAAGGGGATTGATGCTTCAATATGATGACAATAAGGCTTTCCTTTGGACAAAAGGATATATACCACGTTTTAAAACCCAGATTGGTCTTGAAACCCCCAATCCTTTAGATATACAGATAGATCGAGGAAATGGAAATGTTGAAACTGTATGCAAAGACATTCTAAGTCTGTCAAAACTTAACTATAATGCATGCATATATGGTGATGGATTACCAGTGACCTTGAAATTTGCTGAATCTATAGGCGAAATTCTCACTTCTGCAAAACATATTAATGGTGGCGTTCTTCCGTTCAAATTTTATATATGATAAATTTGTAGATTAGTTGAGAAAAATTTTCTATGGATGCTGTGCTGCGGTTTGGATTTCCTGATAAATTGTAGAAATATATGGAGTTGGTAATTCATTTTATTAATACAGTAGCAGATGAACTGGATCATTTAAATGGTTCGGAGTTTGAGGCATTGTGCCGTCCTTTCCTGGAGATGGCTTGGAATGAACTATTGTTCTAAAGGATATAGTTACGACACCAAGAGTTTTGTAGACTATGAAATAGACCAAGCCGTAAAGGCCTATAATGAGGGGAAGATGGATATTATTGTTCTGTATAAAGCGGCTACAGTCAACAAGGAAAAATGTCCTTCAGCTATTCGGAACTATGGTTATCATACTGGAATGAAGTCTACCAAGTATTATCCATATACTCATATTGATTGGGATTATGGAAAAGTAAAGGCTGCTTTTGATTCTTTATAAAAAACTATGAATAAGACGTTTATTCGATATTTTATAGAGGCATTTGGAACGCTTGCTTCAGTTGCAACACTGATTGCATTCATATATAAGTGGGATACGAGTACCATTTCCTCATGTGGATCCTTCTTGCTCGGTGTATTGATAATTGTAGTATGCTCATTTTATGCCATATATCAGACACAACCTAAGAATAAGATTGTACTTACTATTCGAGACTTCCGAATTCATATCTCTTTCGGTGACTTATTTGCTAAAAAAGGTGTTGTCGTAATTCCTGTTAATGAGTACTTTGATACGATTGTTGATGACCATATCATTGCTCACAAGACTATTCATGGTCAATTTATTGACAAATACTTTGCTAACGACATAGCCACACTTGATGCTATGATTAGTAGAGAATTACAAGGGAAACCAACAGCAGCACCTCGTTATCAGAGAAATCATGCGAAGGTGACTCCATACCCTGTAGGAACTTGCATAGATATAGTTTATAATGGGGTGACTTATGTCCTCTTCGCATTGACAAAGTTCAATGAAGAAGATGTCGCATATCTAGAGAAGAAGTATTTTGGTGATGCAATTAGGGGACTAATGTCTCATCTTCATGACATGAACAATGACCGTGCTGTATATATGCCAGTAATAGGAACGGGTATGAGTAAGTTGCAGCGCAGTCATCAGCGTGTTCTTACTTATTTCCTTGATTGTATTGACTTCACGAATGAATCATCACTTCCAGCTGGGCTAAACATTGTAGTCTACGAAGGCGATAAAGATAAGGTGAATCTTTCTTTAGTGGAGGAATATTTCGAGGGTACTTTATCAAAATAGATTTCTTTGTATGTTTGTTCCTTTCAGAACCACAAGAACTGTAATTAAAAGATTACTTGCCCAGAACACCGCAGTACCCCCCATTGACGTAGAGGGTCGAACTAGCGATGTCTATGCCAAGTTAGATAAAATAATAAATGGCCAGGATGGAGTCGTTGATGGAACAACACTTCAGAATTTCTGGTTTCCTACCCAAGCGGCAGAATATGATGTTTTTATTTCCCATTCCCATAATGACCTTGGCTATGCTGTTAATCTTGCATCATGGTTAGAACGACGTTGCGGGTTGCGATGCTTTATAGATCACTTTGTCTGGAATAGTGCAGACGATCTTTTAAAACGTATCGACGAAATCTACACATGGGAACCTGATAGAAATGTCTATGATTACAATAAACGTAATTTTTCAACATCCCATGTACACGCTATGCTTTCAATGGCAATACTAGATATTATTGATCGTTCAGAGTGTTGTCTTTTTATTGAGAGTGATGCGTCGATAAGCTTAGAAGGAATCAAGACAAAGACATTATCCCCATGGATATACGAGGAACTGACCTACATGAAAAAAGGTCGTATAACAATACCTGAACGCTATCAGCATTTAAGAAGCCAAGTTCGAATGTATGCAGAGGGTGCAAGAATGGAAATGCTCAATGAATCAAGAGAATTGGAAGTTTATTATGATGTAAATCTTAAAGATTTTGCATGTATTGATGTTAATGATTTGCTATCACTACAAGGTCAAGGAATCTATGGTCTTGATTTGCTTTATAGAAGGAAAAGTATACTTCGTTTTCGAGAATTATTAAGATGATTTGGAAGAAAATATTAATGTCGATAGTGATCGTTGGAGGCGTTACCTGCATGGTTTTATCCTTTATGGATATTGATGCTAAGTACAACAAATATATTTTAGGGGTGCTGTCTGGACTGACCATTATAGTACCCGCAGTTATTTGGTATTATGATAGCAAAGAAAACGAGTATCGAGATGACCGTATTAACCTTCAAGATGAAATTTTAGGTAAAGCGGTTGATGATTTGAACAAGAAAGCTGATGCAGAACAAGGTGTCTATTAGTTGTCTTATCTTGTGTAAGCAGTCATAATAAAGAGTAATGATCCAACTCAATCCACGATACGAAGCGATATTTAATCCAGATAACATTGACCAAGACTGCAATAGAATAGCAAGCCTGATGAATGTCGAGGTGGATTTCATCAAGGAGGCATTAAATGCTGAGCTGTATAAGCAAGCGGTGACGATGTATCTCCAGTTGCTTAAGTCAATGTGCGAGCACTTTGTGGAGGATGAGCACTATTGCTACTTTGACGATATGTATAGTCCGGAGTACACGATGCAATGGATATACGAGGAGATACAGAAACATGATATAGATACAGAATCACAGGCTTTGCTGGAAGAGGGACATAAGGAAATTCAACAAAGTGAATGCTACGAAGACTATGGCGTTCCTTCATATATAAACAGATAAATAAGAAATTGATGAACAATACTAAATATAAACAACTCGAAGAAGCCTTATTAAAGGAGACAGACTTGCTGATAGAACAAGCAAAGAGTCAAGGAGAAAAGGCTGTGTATAATCTTTTCAAGTCAGCAATCCTGAAGAAATATAAGGAACAATATGACCTTGATGTCTTGCATGGTGAAGTAGAGAAAGAAACTGTTAATAAGAGTATCGATTTCCTTTTTGAAAATGCATGCGTTAGGTTCAGAACACTTCCCCAAATAGACGATTCCGCTAAGGAAGATGTTATAAAGCAAGCACAAAGCTATCTTGGTTCTTGGAAGCAAATGATGACGCAGATGTTAATAGAAAAAGGTATAGAAGTGGTTTAGCAAATGCCCCGACAAGCACGTACTGCCTCAGGCACAGGAATCTATCACATCATGATGCGTGGAGTGAACCGTCGTAACATCTTTGATGATGATGAAGACCGTCAGCG
>Ga0326513_10003728_pt1 | contig 11023 bp, 10 predicted proteins | sample 2_2465_0518_D_FD_203654 | JGI IMG/M metagenome (GOLD analysis project Ga0326513, IMG submission 203654) | Bovine rumen microbial communities from UC Davis, California, United States - 2_2465_0518 | ecosystem: Host-associated > Mammals > Digestive system > Stomach > Rumen | place: USA... | reverse complement strand
TTCTATAAAGGCTTTAATATCTAAGTTATTTTTAATAATTTCTCTCATCTCTTCAAGAGCTTCATCTACCCATACACTAAACACTTCAAACGGCACTATCTTTGAGATTACAGGATATGCGACAAGGAATGCCTCATATACCTGTCTCAACTTCAACTTACCAGTTCCACTGCCGAGTTCTTTCTCTGCGATAGATACTGCATAGAGTAGCCACTCTTTGATATTCTTTCTACCCATAAGAATGAAGTATGCGGCAAAGATAAGTAATACTAAAAGTAATGACCAGTTATCAAAAATCCACTTCATTGTTAGTATCTCCTCTCTTTAACTTGTATTTTTTAATAACGGCGCATAAAAGAAGTTCACCACCAAATGCTCCATATAAAGCAACAGTTAAAGTATCATGTGAGATTCCTGTAATAGTAGAAAATACAAACTCACATATAGAATATATGATAAGTACGGTGAATGAAAAGATTATGTATTTATCAAGCCCCGATAGCTTCTTGGAGTTCTTTTTGTTTTTTGACCGCAAGCTCTTTATCCCTCTTAATAGCTTCTTCTTCTGAAACCTTTGGCAATTTAGTTATGTCATTATATCTTCTCTGACAATCTCCATTACCACCAAGTTTAGCATAAGGTATGTATAGACTGTCTAATGTGTTTAGTTCTCCATAAGTCACACAGCCCCTATCAACTATGGGTTGTGTGCTATGTATAATTGTATTATGTATCATACCTACAACACCACTCGCTATAACGCTTGTTGTGTTTTGACTATCTTCTATGAGAGCCGCTATCTTGGTATCATTCTCTGTGAGTTGTTTTATCGCCTCATTGAGCTTTTGGAAATCCTCTTGATGTTGTAGCTTAATAGCATGTATGGCATTCTTGTGTTCATCATAACGATTTTTACCTGTTTTCTCTCGCTCATCAAGACCCCTATCAAATTCCTCTTTGAGCTTCTTTAAACTATCATCTTTATTGTCTTTACGGGTTATAAGAAATTGTATAAACCCAAAAAATGCTCCTGAGAAAAGAATAGTAATAATAGTTTTTATCCATTCTGCTACAATCATCTTTTTACCCTCACTCTGTTAGCTTCATTATAACACATAAGGGAGTATTTTATACAACTTTTTCTGTATTTCACAAACATACTATAACATGATTATGTTTAATGGTAAACAGGAATATTTAAAAAGAGCGGGCAAAATAACTGCTCGCTCTGATTTTTACGTTCGTAAAATGTAACCTTTAACGAACTAACTATTACTCACCATCTGTTGTAGGCTCTTCCTCAGCTTCGATTGGTCTAACCCAATACTCACTCTTGATAACTGCGCCTGTGTTGGTTACTACCATAAGAAGTTCACTTGCGTACTTCTCATTCTTCATAGCACCACCCATCTTGGAATGGAAGTTTGCAATGGCTTCCATTTCTGTTGCGTACTCGTACATTCCTGTTGCTACAGGTGTTCCATCATTGTAGTTTGTTACTTCGATAAGATAATTCATTTGTTTTTCCTCTCTTTCTTTTTGTTTGATTTTAGTTCGCAAAATAGTGAAATAGTGACTGTTTTATGTAGTCACATAATCAATATCTAATTTAATATATGTGGCTCCGCCTACATTACTACGAATTTGAACTGTACCAGAACTTGATACCAAGTACGCATATAATATTTCAGCATTTGCAGGTTGATATTCCTGTGTCATGCCTATGCAATAAGTATTTAATGATTTAGCGGGTCTATTTGCTAGTGTGCATAAGCTAAAAAGCTTATCTGCTGTCAATCCGTTACTTATATTGAAAATGACCTTTCCAAATATATGTTTTCCTTGTTTCCACACTCCGGAATCAGATAAAACTGTAACGTCTGTTCCAAGAGATGAATAAAAATTGCTTGTTATATCTTCAATATCTAAATCACTAATATCCTCTGTCAATTCCTTATTACTCTTAGCATAGGGAACATAGGTATTGTCTGTGATGGATGCAAGACGAATCATAGGTTTAATAAGTACATTGTTACACGTACACCCATTTGATATAGCAAGACTTATATTAATTTCTGACGGGTCTACATAAGAAGAGCCAGCTCCAGTGTTCATTTTAGTGATGTCAAATATCGCAGAATCGCCGTTTTCACTTCTTATTGCCGTTCTCTGACCATCTATTTCTTGATATAACGTTGCGCCTCCTGATGTAGCAGTAAAGAGCCTATATGATGACGGACCTCCGTCACTAACACCACTCAAAATGCATTTTCCACTTTCAAGAGGTATTCCGCTCTTTGTAAGTCCAAAATAGATAGCTGCTGTGGCAGTTCCGTTTAAAATTATGCTTCCATCATCCTGTACTGTAATTGTCACACCATTTACTGTCTGAGTTTCAACAGATAAGTGTATAAGGTTCTTAGCTCCAAGAATATTATTCATATCTTTAACTTGGTTCGTTAAAGTCTGAATTTTAGAATCAATATATGGTTTAACTAATAATTCGTCATGCTGAGTTAAAGTTTTCATTCATTTCTCCTTTCTTTATACTGCCCACAATGTCTGTAAAGACGTCCATTGTGATTCTGTGATGAGATTATTTACAATATCAAGGTCAACTGCTCCACTAGATATTGTTTGAGCAACTCCATTTACCGAAATAGAATTTACATAATCTAATAGTATAGTGGTTAAAGATGTACTTGTAACATAATCTGCAAGAGCAGTATTAAGTGCTGTTGTAGTTACATATCCACTTAAATCTATTTCAGTATCGCCAATCTTTTCCCAACCGCTTGTCGTGCCGTCAAGATTGATATACTCTTCTTTGATATTGTTTGTCTGAGAGATGGATTTTGGCACAAGATAGATAACATTAGTCTGTATATCTTCTGTTGGCAGTTCAGATACAATCTCAAACCTACTGTTTTTAATAGCAGTAACAATCTGGTCAACTTCTGACTTTGTATAAAGTTGGGAGGAAAGATAGTAATTCACAAGGTTGTTTACAGTATTTGTGATAAAATTACTGTCATTAGTAAGGTCAGAAGTTTTTGTAGGTACTACAATACCTAAATCCTCAGCAGATTTATTTCCTTGTAATGTCACACCATTTATCTGAGGTCGATTATCTAACGCATTATAGTTAGTAGTTCCTCCCCCACCACCTGTTCCTTTAAGATTAGGTGTAGTGTGTGTGCCATTTTTATCTGTAATATCTAGGCGATAAATGTCATCTGTATTATGTTCATTCTCTACAATAGTGGGAGAAAAACCATCTTCACCAGGTTCACCTTGTATTCCTTGTTCGCCTTTATCACCCTTATCGCCTTTGTCGCCCTTATCTCCTTTAATAGCACCTGCACCTTCGGCAGTAGCTTTAGTATAAGCAAAAGAAGCGGCTAAGATTTCTTCAGGTGTCATTGATTGTTTCATAGTCTACTCCTTTCTTATACCCAATTCCATGTGCCATCAGACTTCATAAAAGCAAGCTCACCTGATGCAGTTAAAACAGAACTGCCCATTTCAATAGTAGCGCCAGCAGGTAATCCTTTAAATTCTGCACCAGCTGTCACTTCATCTTTAGTATCAGCAAAGGCGGAGATTTTAAAGGTATTCTCATCTGAATCAGTATTAGTAATACTTGTTACTTTAATCATGGCTACTCTCCTTTCTTTTATTTTATCATATTGCCCATAATGTTTGTAGTGCTGTCCATTCTGTTTCAGATATGCCAGATGTTATTTTACCATCTGCCTCTACTGAAATAGTTTCTCCATCTGGTTTAACAATACCGGCAACTGTTGTAGTAGCTATGCCAATATCTACAATCTGTTGTGCTTGGTCTTTATAATATTTTGAATTATTTTGATAGGCGTCATCTGTTGATGATACAGGAACTCCATTTCTTGTACCTATTGCATAAGCCTCTGAATCGGTTGCACTTTGTTCAGACTGCTCTTTATAATACTTTGAATTATCAGTATCTTCATCTTGCCTTATACCAGAACCGCCAACAGCATAGGATTGAGATAAAAGGGCATCAGCATTGGCATTATTAGCGGATGCTAAAGCATCATCTGCACTAGCTGCCGCATTTTGTGCTTGAACAGTAATGTCGGCAAGATAATTGGTCTGCAACATTGAATCAGTAATAGAGCCAGCTACAATAGTTGCAGTAATAGTCTTATTGCCACTACTATCTGTAGTTGTTGTAAAATCAATTACAGATGAGTCTTGGAAAGTATAGAGTTTAATAAGAGTGGCAATATCCGCAGTATATTCTGTACCATCCACAGTGGTCATTGTAATAACACCAGCCGCGGACATACTAAAAGATACTGGAATCTTTTCAATATTTTGGTCGTATGTAAATGTAGTACCATTTCTTCTTGTAAATGTCCAAACACCTGTAGTTGTATCATAAGTTACATTCACCACATCTGTTAATAAATCAGCAACATTAGCCTTAGATGTGTCCATAGCTACAACTCTGTCATCCACTGTATTCAGACCATTGTTAATCTTATTAAGATTTAACTGATTTAACGGAGTGTCGAGTGACGGATAGTTTTTCCAAATAAAATTTGAGAAAGCTTTATCCATTTTATTCCTCCTTCTTTGATTCTTCCTTTACTACATAATCTGTTTGTTTCTTTTCTAATTTGTCTATGTAATTAGCCATATTTACTATACTGCTGGAATACATAACCTCTTTTTCAGATTTAATATCGCTAAGAAGTTGATATAGTAGTGCTTCAACATCATATACAGATAAACCCTTTTCTTGTCTCTGCCTATCAATAAACTTCGTAAACTCATCTTTGGATAAATCTAAAATTACTTGTCTAGGTATACTCATTCTTAATCCTTTCTTCAATTATGTTAGCTGTTATATAAATCTGATAACGAGACATTATAACAATCTGAATCGCTGAAAATTATTTGTCCATTAGGAGCATATAGTCGTATATTGTTGTTGTAATTATTGATGAATATTCCATCAGTACCCATTCCTATTGTAAGTTCGCCATCTGCCGTTCTAATAGTGGCCCCATCACTGCTTACATGAAGTATATTAGTAGTTCCGTCATTTGTTTTATAATATACCTCAAAATCATCTTGTACCTCGGCATATATACCTGTTTCTGACCTTATTTTTATCGCCTTATTTTCAGAATCATCTCTATTTAATTCTATATTTGTTCCTTCATTCCAAACATCACTTTCACCACTCTCAATTAGAAGTCTATCTCCAGTAATCGTTGCTACAGAGTTATATCCTGAAGAATATCTCCTTCTGTTACCTTTTATAATACAAGTTTCAACGTCATTGTAATTAAATTGAATTGTTCCATCATCAATATATGTACTGCTATTAGATGTTGACGATATACAGGTTAGATTACCTGAAAGAGTAGCACCTTTAGCGGTTATATATCCATCCTCATCAATCTGAAAATTACCTGATTCTATAATCAATCTTCCTGATTCAAGTCTTATCTGGTCAGATTCAATACTTAATTGAGACGAAACATCCCCCTTTGATACTTTTAATTCTATACTATCTGACGTTTGTTTAATAGATGAGGATACGACATAATATTCACCAGCCTCTGTTGTATTTATCGGCACCCAAGATGCTGACCAATGTTCAGGTGCAGGAGCATACCATATAGCCCTTGCACTTATCACAATATCTCCTGTAACACTAGGTATTGATATTGTGAAGGACATAAGGTCCTGTGTAAATGTAGGAGTAATTTCTTCTCCGTTCATTGTAACGTTTACATTTAATGTGTTGCCGAAGAAATAGTTATTCTCCGCAGTAATCGTTGCAGTATATGTATCATTCTCGCCTACAATTGTAGAGGTGTTATTATTAACACAGCGAGTAAGGTGATTTGTTACTGTGTAACGAGGTTTACCTTGGGCATTGATACTAATATCATGCAGTATTGGTGATGGAATATCTATCGAAAAGGATAATAAGTTTTGTGCAATAGTAGGGGTAATTATTTCATCACCTACTCTTATGTCAATATGTGCCAAATCAAAACAATATCCTTCATCAGCAGTCACAGTGGCTGAGTAGCCATCATTACTGTATATTTGTGTGCTTATATTATTTGTTGTACAATTAGAGAGGTTATTTGTAACATATCTTACTTCTCCACGATATGTTGAGAGTATATACACACTGCTCTTATACGGCTGAGAACTTGTCTTAGGCTTTGCTAACTCTACTCCTTCAATCGTTTTATAATCTTGTTTATATACCTCAATAGTAGATGAGGCTTTAAAAGGCGTGATGCTGTCAACATCATTACCTAAATACATATGAGACATATCATTAGTATTTGATACATCATATATTGAGGCGGTTACAAAGCTAATGCTGTCAATTATTAGTACACTTGTTTTGCTGCTGATTAAGGAATCATTATTAGTCTGTATGGCGAATGTATATTGACCATCTATTTCTCCAAATAGATAAGGGTTAATTAAAATTTCTTTATTTGCAATATCATCACCATCTATATGTATTACTCCAAATCTAACTTGATTGTTGTAATCCTCAAGCCTTACATATAAAGATATAGGGAAGTTACTTTTAGTGCTCGTACTATAGGATACACAGTCCTTATTAAATTTTATGCGTAATGCTTGTACAGTAGGTGCAGGAGATGGATTAGGGTCATAATAATCACTACCTTTATCTGCAACAACAGATGAACTACTAAGGTCTATCTGAATAAATTTTGGACTTTCTGCCGAGCTACTAATTAACAGTTCTCTGCCAATGAGTTGGCTAGGTGTTAAAACTTCTGTTATTGATGGCGAATCTTTAATGCCCCATGTATCTGATGCAATCGTTAATTTTGAACTATCTACATTGACAACATCAAAATAATCCAATACTACTGATGATTTATCATATAACACAGATGAATCATAGATACAAGAAAAATATATCAAAAGTGATTGTAACGGTTCACCTGTACCTGCTACTGGATAAGGTATATATATAACTCCTGTATCTTTTGAATATGTCCGCTTTAATGCACCAGGATTTAAGCGTATGTAGTAAAAATAAGCATAGTCTGGGTTTTCAGGGTTTGAAAACCGCACATACATACGTATATCGCCATACGGAAACATAGATGATTTCCAATCAATAATGGAATCTTTATTTATTTGTATCCTTAATGCCTTAACAGTTGCCATATAATCATTCCTCTACTATTACATATCTGTAATATCTTTGTGTTTCGGTATTAAAAAATACTTCTCCTTCATGTGACTTACATACCGCATATGATTGCCATGAGACAGCAGGAGCATTTTGTAAGGTAGGCACATAGGGACCTTTGTAATTAGCAAACAATGATTTCTCAGCATTAGTTGCCCTAGACACCTCTGTTTGAATTGCTTCTGAATTTATAGTTAAGCTAGCTAATGTACTTTCCTTAAAATTTCCATATTCAATGTTAAACTGCTCTATACTATAGTTAATTCTCGCTATTTTTTCATTAAGTGTGAGTTCACCATAGTCTAAATGAGCTGTGCCACTATACATTGTCTGCTCACCAGATGCTGAAATCGTCTGCTCAACAAATTGTATACCACTAAGGTAATTTTCTAAGATATAAAAATTACCTTTATCTGTTGTCACATAATCTCCGAGCTTTAACTCCATATCAGAGACTATCATCTTGACTTTTGCAGGTGTATATACCAAGTCTGAGAGATAATTAAGAATCGTTTCTCCTACTGCATTTAAAACATCTGTATTTAAGTCATAGAGGAATATATTTTTACTTATAGGATAAGCATTGGCTGTTTCACCTACTGTCCACTTTAACTGATTATCTGAATCATAAAACTGCACACCTGTAATTGTGTCTGTCTGAAAATCTTCAAACTCGCAATTTAATCTCTCAATCTTATTCGTCAAATCAACAGCATTTTCTGGCTCTGTGTTAAGAATTATGTATTCAACAATTCCATCTCTGGAAATATGAGGAAAACAACATTCCAACTCACAAATCATTTTAAGCATGACTGTAAATGAACAACTGGAAAGACTAACATTTTTTGTGAATAGAAAAGTATCATTAGGAAGTTCAACTTCTTCGCCAGTTAATTCCACATAGTGGAGTAATGATTCTCTTACCTGTTTTAGTGTGGCGGTTTCCCTATCTGTCCAAAACTCTTCCCACCATGGAGCAACGTTCATTTGACCTATTGTGTATGCCTTATCGTATGCAACTAATTTTCTATCTGTGCCTACAACATCTAATTTACATGAGTCTATTTTGCCTGAAAATACATCTGAATATACTCCATGATTTTGCTGATAAACATGGATAAACTTTCCACTCAAATCATCCTCAAGATATACCTGACACTCAAACTTGGTAGCATACATTTGACCTAACTGCATAGGAGACTCTGAAATAACTTCATCAAGTGTAAGTGAGCCGGAGACAATATTTGATACCTGCCTTACTCCAGAACCTACAGGAAATAAATCGTCACTAGGCTGAATAAACTCAGCAGGAAATAATCCATCTTCATCAGCTATTAAAATATAAGTCTCTCTTTGAGAAATCATTCTGTTTCCTCTTAATATTCAATTAAATCAATGTCAAGTGCTTCATAAATAATATCATTTGAGGTAATTTTACGTATTTTGAATTTTATATCAGGCCTATAAAAGTCTGCGGTATGATAGGTATTATCCTCATCATTCCAATACTCAAGATTTATTTTTCTTTCCAAAGCAATACTTTCAGCATTAGTAAAGAATGCCTGTATTGCTTGCTTATCTGCAAGATGCAATCCTGCTCTAGTTGTAAAAGCAAGAGAGGACTTAGTCCCCTCTGCCGTTATTCTGGTTAAATTTCTTGTATTATCATCTCTGTAAGCCTTAATTTCCTCTCTATGGTTAGGCTCACTTTCGTATGAGTCCCAAGCAATATATTCATTTGGAAATATTTGTCCTGTCGCAGTTGCTTTTATAAAATATCCTGCCCAACTCATATATCACCTCATTGATACAAAGGGGTAAATTCACCTCTCTGCTTATATCTCTTATCATTTTCATCCCATACTGCTTCTGCTATGGTTCTACTGTTTAATTGTAACATGATAGGTTGATTATTGCTACTAAAGTCAGCTTCTGATATGGCATCTATCATGGCCTCTCTGATAATTTCAGGTAATTTTGAGAGGTCTATTTCCTGTGCACTATTCTTGTTAAAGTCAGAATTTGAAGGAAGTGTTTTACCCATAACAATATCTGGCACCTTAATCGCATTTATTTTATTAAATTGAGAGTACATATCATTCATCATTGAAGTGTATGTAAGGCTACCAAGAATATCTTCTATCTCACTTACCATAGAAGATACGATATATACTGCATTATCCTTCATATCAGTAAGGCCGTCTATAAAGTTATTGTAGAAGTTATCAGTTAAGCTCTCATCAGGCACAATACTCTCAAAAGTTTCTGAAATTTCTTCTTTGTCACTATCTACGCCATTAGCAAGTCCCTGCATCAAAAACTCACCAATTTCATAGAATATCTTTGATGGTGAGTGTACTTCAAAAGCACCTTTTACTGCGGATACAATCTCAGAACAAATAGATTTTACTGCATCAAGGGCACTATTTAAACCAGACAACAATCCTCTTTTTAAGCCTTCAATAAGATTTTTACCAATAGATACAAGTGAAGTGCTAGACAATTTACTCCTAAACGTATTTATAAGTCCTGTTATTCTTGTTCTAACATCACCTAACATAGCTACCCACATACTCTTTATCCCACTATGTAATCCAGTAATAAACTGTTTTCCTTGTGTAAGGACTGTGTTGTTGGTAAATTTTGTTTTAAAGAGATTTATAAGCTCAGTAACATTAGTCTTGATAGTAGTTATCATTGTTGTCCAAGCAGTCTTTACACCATTACTGAAGCCAGTGATAAATGCGGTACCAGATGCTACTAATGTGTCAGCATTAATATTGGAAACAATATCATCTTCCATTGTAATAAAATCATTTGTTGTTTCTGTTGTAGCAGTTTCAGATTCTCCATTCATGCCTTCCTTTAAAGCAATGAACTTCTCTACAATACCGTCTTTGAGTTCCTGTAACTTAGGGCTTACGGCTGTTTCAATCTCTCCAAACTTAGTTGAAACTTTTGTCTTAATATCATCAACTTTCTCACCAATATTTTCCTTAATTCCATCAAACTTGTCTTTAACATCTCCTGACCAACCTTGAATGTTTTTCAAAGTATCTGAGATAAATTCACCAAATCCCTCTATAACACCATCTCTTATATCATAAACAATAGGGTCACCTATGAGGGCATGTTTAACATCTTTGAATGGTTGTAAGAACTTATCTTTCCAATCATTTACAGCTTTTTTAGTATCGTCTACAAATCCGAGGATTGCTGATTTGGCATCCGGTAATATACTTGCTACTGTACCCCAAAATGCTTCAAATCCTCCTGAAAGAATATCTATTGCACCGCTGAGTGTTGTACCAAATCCCTCAGTCATCTCAGCTATACCTTTCTTTACTGATTCAATATCACCAGTAAAGAATCCACCAAGTAAATCAAAGAATCCTTGGAATATCTCAAATACACCTGTGACAATATCTATCAGTCCACCAAGTGCTGTCATGGCACCATCTAATACAGAAATTAGAGTTCCTCCAACAAGCTCTATGAAGTGCTGTATTCTGTCCAGTATCCATTCAAATATTGGCCTCAGTTCCTGAAGTGCTGGTCCAATATCTTTCCATAATCCGCTTAATTTCTCTTTTAGGTTATCAAACGATTCGCCTATTCCAGATTCTTCAACAAACTCTTTAAAGAATTGCTTTAGCTCATCAAATCTTTCTTTAACCTCTGCAATAGTTTCTTCTACTCCGCCAAATGATGCAACCATCAATGCGAGTGTGGCTATAATGATGAGAATTGCTGGAGCTACTGGACCAATTG
>Ga0326513_10003727_pt1 | contig 11023 bp, 11 predicted proteins | sample 2_2465_0518_D_FD_203654 | JGI IMG/M metagenome (GOLD analysis project Ga0326513, IMG submission 203654) | Bovine rumen microbial communities from UC Davis, California, United States - 2_2465_0518 | ecosystem: Host-associated > Mammals > Digestive system > Stomach > Rumen | place: USA... | reverse complement strand
TGGCTTCACCATATTTGCCGAGACGGATGATTTCTGGCGCTCCCAGGGTATAGACCCGGCTTCTCCTGACTTGCTGCAGAACCTGACCAAGTGGATATTGGATAACCATCAGTATTCTAATGACGATGTGTTTACAACTGGCACTGACTATGAGTCTGATAAGCATCTTCTCTACCAGTGGGTTACTTATCATATACTGCCCATGAAGATTCCCGTGGACAAACTGGTATTCCATGTCAATGAGTACGGTTTCAATCTGAGCCAGCCTAAACTGTTCGGTATTCCTGTATATGAGTACTATACATCATTCGGCGCAAGACGCCTGTTCAAGTTGTATGAGAGCAAGGAGAGCAATGGTATCTATATCAACCGTTTCCCTAAGCTTGACAATGGACGCCGCGGTACCAATCATGAGCTGTACTGTGATCCGGACAAGGTGGGCTGCAAGGTTGAGACGGAATCGCCTCTGGCTGTGCTGAATGACATGGTGAACTGTAATATCTATCCCATTGACGCGCCCCTTTCCTATAGTGATGCTGTCAGGGATAATCTGCAGAAGGACCGTATCCGTTTTGACGGTATGAGTCTCTTCCCCGAGGCTATGAACAATGATATCCGTCTGAAGAAGGCGTCGGCCGAGATGTACAAGCATGTGTATATCCCCAATACGGTACGTTCTTATAATTACTTCCCTAACATGCAGCAGAATTCCGATATGAATTTTGTGTACTACAATGCATGGAATGACGACTGGTGCAATTTGCAGCGCGATGAGATGAAGGCGGTAGGCCGCTTCGAGGTAATGTTCACCCTGCCTCCCGTACCACGCCGCGGAACCTATGAGGTCCGTTATAAAGTGCTTGCCAATGCGAACCGCGGTATTGCTCAGATTTACTTCGGATCGGATCCTGAGAATCTTCCCGTAGCAGGTATCCCTATAGACCTGACGATGGATTGCCGCAATGCGGATGATGCGCGTAAGGTCGGATGGGAGAATGATACCGAGGATGATGATTTCAATGCCGAGGTTGACAAGCGTATGCGTAACAACGGATATATGAAAGGCCCGCAGTCCATTAATTCGGACAACGGTACGGAGCGTGGTATTAATGACCGTGAGAATATACGTCATATCTTTGTCCGTCAGACGCTTGATCCCAACAAGACGTATTATATTAAGCTGAAGTCGGTACTGGAATCGGATAAGAAAGAGTTCTACATGGACTTCATCGAATACTGTGCCAAGGAAATCTATGATAACCCTGTGGAACCTGAGGATATCTGGTAAAAAAAAATTTTTTTCAAGAAAAAACAAAAAAAATTCTCCTTGTATGTTACAGGAGAATTTTTCTTTTGTCATATATATGAGTGCTGCGAAGCACGATGTGGATATGGTTAATAAATTTTCATTAGGTTAATTTGAATGGTTGGTATTGGTTTTTGAGGTAAAAAGATTTGTTAAAAAAAAGGCCAACCTTTGTTAAAGAAAGAGCTGCTCCAACGGGAGCGGCTCTTTTCTTTTGTATTCTTCTTACATATATGTGAAGTAAAAGTTGCTAGTTAGGCGGCCAATTAGTACCTTTGTCATTCATAATATATATAATAGGTATAATCTATGAATAAATTTGTGCTGATATCCACATTCCTGTTACTGCCCGTATGTGCATGGGGCGAAACGTTAAACATTAAAGTACGTAGTCGTTATCTGAACATTCCTATCTCGCATAGAATGGAACGTAAACGTCTGACACTAACATCAAAAGGCGAGGACTCACTCTCTGTGGTTGTTAGAATTGCAGATAACGCGCCAGATTACTGGGTGTTTAAAGATGTAAGCAGATATAAAGGTAAGAACCTGGAACTGAATTACGAAGGGTCAATGAGTGCCTTGGAGAAAATCGTGCAGTCGGACAGTATCTTTGGGGAGTCTATGATGTACAAGGAGGCCAATCGTCCCCAATTCCACTTTACTGCCCGCAGGGGATGGATTAACGACCCCAATGGATTGGTATATCATAATGGGATATATCACCTGTATTACCAGCACAACCCTTATGAACGTGATTGGGAAAATATGACGTGGGGGCATGCCACAAGTCCTGACTTGTTACACTGGACGGAACATGACGATGTCCTCTTTCCTGATCGTCTTGGAACCATGTATTCCGGTTCTGCGGTGTTTGATGAACAGAATACATCTGGCTTTGGGACAAAGAAGAACCCTCCGCTGGTGTATGCATATACAGCAGACCGCAGCGAACGTGAAGTACAGTGTATAGCCTATAGCCTGGATGGTGGCATGACATTGAAGAAGTATGCGGGCAATCCTGTCATTGATTCGTATGAGAAATGGAAGACGCATGACACCAGAGACCCACGCCTTTTCTGGTATGCTCCGGGAGGACATTGGGTGATGGTGCTGAATGAACGAGACGGACATAGTATTTATAATTCCACTAATCTGAAGGACTGGACCTATGAAAGTCATGTGCCAGGATTCTGGGAATGTCCCGACCTTTTTGAATTGCCTGTTGATGGTAATCCCGACAATACCCGTTGGGTGATGTATGGTGCCAGCAATACATATATGATAGGACGGTTCGATGGCAAGGTCTTCGTTCCGGAAGGAGGAAAATACCGCTTTTGCACAGGTAGCATTTATGCTGCTCAAACTATCAGCCATACCCCTGATGGACGTAGAATACAAATTGGATGGGGCAGGGTGGCACATCCGGGAATGCCTTTTAACGGTATGATGCTGTTGCCGACTGAGCTGACGCTGAGGACTACACGTGAGGGCATCCGCCTGATAAGTAATCCTGTAAGCGAGGTGCAGTCCTTGATGCAGAATGTGTTATCGAGTGAGAGTGTTCTGAATGCTGATGCAGCCAACCGCCTTTTGGCTTCTCTTACAGACAAGGATGCGCTGCACCTTTCTTTTACAATACATCTGAATCATTGTACCAGTGCGGGACTTTCGTTGTCGGGAAGAAATATCCTGGATTATGATAGTAACTTCAATACCATAAACGGGCAGTTTTACTCTCCACAAGATCCTACGAGTATGGCGTTGACGGCCGACATTTACATAGATCGCACCAGCGTAGAGGTATTTATCGATGAAGGATTGTACAGCTACAGTATGGAGTGGAATGAAAGGAAACCAGAGGGGCTGCGATTTTGGGGTACCAACCTTACCGTTTCAGGCTTAAAGGTTGACCGCGTGAGGAGTATCTGGTAATTTTTATGTGAATCTTTTGGCTGAGAATAAAAAAACATCTAACTTTGTGGGGAAAAATAAATTCAATTAATATAAAGAGAATAGAATTATGGCATTTTTGACTAACGAAAAATTGGTGATTGTCGGGGCCGGTGGTATGATTGGCTCTAACATGGTTCAGAGTGTGCTTATGCTGGGCTTGACTCCAAACATTTGCTTATATGATATCTATGAACCCGGTGTTCATGGTGTTTATGACGAGATGTGCCACTGTGCTTTCCCCGGTGCGAATATCTCCTATACTGTTGATGCGAAGGAGGCTTTCACAGGTGCCAAGTACATCATCTCCAGCGGTGGTGCTCCCCGTAAGGAGGGTATGACCCGCGAGGATCTGCTGAAGGGTAACTGCCAGATCGCAGCTGACTTCGGTGAGAATATCAAGAAATACTGTCCTGATGTAAAGCATGTGGTTGTAATCTTCAATCCTGCTGATGTGACAGCCCTGACGGCATTGATTCATTCAGGCTTGAAGCCCAACCAGCTGACTTCTCTTGCCGCCCTGGATTCCACTCGTCTGCAGCAGCAGTTGGCACAGGAGTTTGGTGTTCAGCAGGATAAGGTGACCAATGCTTATACTTATGGCGGTCATGGTGAGCAGATGGCTGTATTCGCCAGCAAGGCTCTGATTGATGGGAAGCCTCTTTCTGAGCTTCCTCTCTCTGCGGAGCGTTGGGCTGAGATTAAGCATATGACCACTCAGGGCGGTAGCAACATCATTAAGTTGCGTGGCCGTTCCTCTTTCCAGAGCCCTGCCTATCAGGCTGTTAAGATGATTGAGGGCGCTATGGGCGGAGAACCCTTCAAGTGGCCTGCCGGCTGCTATGTGAACTGCGACAAGTGCGGCTTTAAGAATGTGATGATGGCTATGCCCAGCGTAATTGACAAGGACGGTGTTCACTTTACCGCTCCCGAGGGAACAGCTGAGGAGATGGCTGCTTTGCAGGCATCCTATGAGCATTTGCAGAAGATGCGTGACGAGATTATCGGTCTCGGCATCATCCCGGCAGTTGCTGACTGGGGTAAGGATAACCCTAACCTGTAATCTGGGTAGTTTTACCTTTTGCATCCGATATTCGAAGCCCCGGAAGTTTTTTTTACTTTCGGGGCTTTCTATATTCTCCTATGCCCTACGGGCAAGAGATCTTGTAAATAATCTGAACCGATTTATTCTTTGTTGAGAGAGCAGCACTTTCGTGCTTCCGTCATCGGATTGGATTGTGTCTGCTTGTGAGCAAGCTCTCATCAGCCCCATTCCAATCCACTGACCCGTTCTGTCGAACTCTTCTCTCTCAACAAATAAACAGAAATTTCAACGGGAACGATAACGTCAACGATAACGTCAACGATAACGATAACGGGAACGTTAACTCTTTTCTCCCTCTCCTGTGGAGAGGGCCGGGGAGAGGCTAATTCTGTTTCTGTTAAAGGGTGAAAGTTCACGGAGTGAATAGCTGTGTTCTTTGGCATTGGATGTTAAGAGCTTGTTCTTATAAGTCCAATGATAAAGGACATGGCTAAGAGGGTACAAAGTAGCCTCTCACCCTTTAGCAGAAACATATCTGTGATTTCTGTGATATCCGTGTGAGATTATTTATAAGATTATTCACAAGATCTCTTGGCGGGATGCCATAAGGGGATAAAAAGAATACGCAACTTGGCTGATGAGTAAAAAAAATGGGAAAAATCTTTGCCGGGTCAAAAAGTATGTGTAATTTTGCGCCGCGTTTTTAGCGCTTAGTATCATTAATAACATTAAATTTAACAAAGACAATGATTGTAGTACCTGTAAAAGAAGGTGAGAACATTGAGAGAGCTTTGAAGAAGTTCAAGCGTAAGTTTGAGAAAACTGGTGTTGTGAAGGAACTCCGCGCACGTCAGCAGTTCGATAAGCCCTCGGTTTTGAAGCGTCTTGCCAAGGAGCATGCTGTTTATGTTCAGCAGTTGCACCGCGTAGAAGATTAATTTTGATTAATTTTTCGACTTATTCTTTGGAATTGTTGAAAAAATGTCTATCTTCGCAATGTAAATAGCATTGTAGAAGATGTGGATTAAGGTTTTTGCTGATTATCTTAGGTTTGAAAGAAACCTGTCTGAGAAGACAATAGATGCTTATCAGGCTGACTTGGAAGCGTTCAAGCAGTTTTACAAAAACCTGAATAGCGAACTTTCCTGGAAAACTATTGACTCCGATATCGTGAGGGATTGGGAAGTGAGCATGATGGATAATGGCAATAGCGCCAGTAGCGTTAATCGCAGACTCAGCGCGTTGCGGAGTTTCTATCGTTTCCTGCTCAGACGAAAGATGGTGACAGCGGATCCCGCTCATAATCTTCAAGGTCCCAAGAAGGAGAAATCCTTACCTTATTATATAAGGGAGTCCGAGATGAACAGACTGCTGGACAGTGAGGAGTACTTCTCCGAGGATTTTGAAGGGCAGCGTGACAGGATGATTCTGCTGATGTTCTATTCCACAGGCATCAGACTGTCTGAACTGACCGGATTGAACCTGAGTCACGTGGACTTGGATCAGATGCAGATAAAAGTGACAGGAAAGCGTAACAAGCAGCGGATTATTCCCTATGGTGATGAAATGGGCGATGCGATAAGAGGCTATCTCGGATTGCGGGCATCATTTCTTGCGGAAAAAGGGAAGGCGGCGGAGGAAGCGTTCTTTGTAGATACGGGGAACGGTAACAGAATCTCTCCCGCAAAGGTCCAGGCGCTGGTTAAAAGATACCTTTCGCTGGTAACCACACAACGCAAGCGTAGCCCGCATGTATTGCGGCACAGTTTTGCGACCTCTATGCTTAATCATCATGCAGACTTGCAGTCGGTGAAAGAGTTACTGGGGCATGAAAGTCTTTCCACAACGGAGATTTACACCCACACCTCTTTCGAGGAACTGAAAGAAATGTATAAACAGGCCCACCCAAGGGCGAAATAAAACAAAGGAGGTATTTATGGACATTAAGATTCAAGCAATTCATTTTGAGGCAACACAGAAGTTACAGGACTTTATTGCCAAGAAAGTTGGAAAACTGAGTAAGTTCGATAGCGAAATAAGAAAGGTAGAGGTGTCGTTGAAAGTCGTAAAGCCTGAGACCGCAGTAAACAAAGAGGTTAACGTGAAAGTTTCCGTTTCAGGAAAGGAACTTTTTGCTCAGGAAGTTTGCGACACATTTGAAGAAGGAATAGATAAAAGTGTGGATTCGCTGACCAGACAGCTGTCCAAAAACAAAGAAAAGCAGAAAAATCGCTAAAAAACTGCAAAAAGTTTTGTCGGTTTAAAAAATATGTCTAATTTTGCAACCGCTTAGCCGGTAAGCTTAATTGCCGGCGGTTGCAAAACGCCTCTTTAGCTCAGTTGGCCAGAGCACGTGATTTGTAATCTCGGGGTCGTTGGTTCGAATCCGACAAGAGGCTCAAGGAATCATCTTGATTGACAGCGAAAGCTTGCTTTCAGATGGAAATACAGATGAGGGCTTGAAAGCCTGCCCGCGGCAGGCGCTCGGATATTAAATCCGACAAGAGGCTCAAAAAGGAGATCTTTGAAAAAGAAATAAGGGTGGTTACCAGAGTGGCCAAATGGGGCAGACTGTAAATCTGCTGGCTTTCGCCTTCGGTGGTTCGAATCCATCACCACCCACTTCTTACTTAATAAATACAGAATATGCGGAAGTAGCTCAGTTGATAGAGCACTAGCCTTCCAAGCTGGGGGTCGCGGGTTTGAGCCCCGTCTTCCGCTCTGTAAAGAGTGAGATAAATGATTGTTTGTTGCTGCTTTAGCTCAGTGGTAGAGCGCATCCTTGGTAAGGATGAGGTCCCGAGTTCAACTCTCGGAAGCAGCTCTCATTCAAAGAGAGTGTTAAACAGATAAGTTTATTCATTTACCAAAAATAATAAATCGCTATGGCAAAAGAAAAATTCGAACGTACCAAACCCCATGTAAATATTGGTACTATCGGTCATGTCGACCACGGTAAGACTACCCTGACCGCCGCTATTACTACTGTATTGGCAAAGAAGGGTCTTTCTGAGGTTAAGAGCTTCGACCAGATTGACAATGCTCCCGAAGAGAAGGAGCGTGGTATCACTATCAACACCGCTCACGTAGAGTATGAGACAGCTAAGCGTCACTATGCTCACGTTGACTGCCCCGGACACGCCGACTATGTAAAGAACATGGTTACCGGTGCTGCTCAGATGGACGGTGCTATTATCGTAGTTGCCGCTACTGACGGTCCTATGCCTCAGACTCGTGAGCACATCCTGCTCGCCCGTCAGGTAAACGTTCCCCGTCTGGTTGTCTTCCTGAACAAGTGTGATATGGTTGAGGACGAGGAAATGCTGGAGCTTGTTGAGATGGAAATGGGTGAGCTGCTCGCTCAGTATGATTTCGAAGAGGATACTCCTATCATCCGTGGTTCTGCTCTTGGTGCCCTGAACGGTGTACCCAAGTGGGAGGAGAAGGTTATGGAGCTGATGGACGCTTGCGATAACTGGATTCAGGAGCCCGTACGTGACATCGATAAGCCTTTCTTGATGCCTGTTGAGGACGTATTCTCAATTACTGGTCGTGGTACTGTTGCTACAGGTCGTATCGAGACTGGTGTTGTTAAGGTAGGTGACGAAGTTCAGATCCTTGGTCTCGGTGAGGACAAGAAGTCTGTAATCACTGGTGTTGAAATGTTCCGCAAGTTGCTGGATCAGGGCGAGGCTGGTGATAACGTAGGTCTGTTGCTCCGTGGTATCGATAAGAACGAGGTTAAGCGTGGTATGGTTATCACACACCCCGGTGCTATCACACCTCACAAGGGCTTCAAGGCTTCTATCTATGTACTGAAGAAGGAAGAGGGTGGTCGTCATACTCCATTCGGTAACAAGTACCGTCCTCAGTTCTATCTGCGTACTATGGACTGTACCGGTGAGATCAAGTTGCCCGAAGGCATTGAGATGGTAATGCCCGGTGATAACGTAGAGATCACAGTTGAGCTTATCTACGCTGTTGCTCTGAACGTTGGTCTTCGTTTCGCTATCCGTGAGGGTGGTCGTACCGTAGGTTCCGGTCAGATTACAGAGGTATTCGATTAATCATCGGTAAACCCTAATATTTCATTGCTGCCTTCAGTTTCTGGAGGCAGTATTTTACGGGAATAGCTCAGTTGGTAGAGCACTGGTCTCCAAAACCAGGTGTCGGGAGTTCGAGCCTCTCTTCCCGTGCCAAAAAAAGAAAAAAGTTATGTTAGAAGGAATTAAAACATACTGCAAAGATTCATACGAAGAGCTTGTACATAAGACCACTTGGCCTACACGTTCAGAGTTAATGAACAGCGCTGTTGTAGTTTTAACAGCTTCCCTATGTATAGCGCTGGTTGTTTTCGTTATGGATTGGTTCTTCCAGTCTGGAATGGAGTTCGTTTACGGTTTGTTACGTTAATCATTCTGTTTGGTAATGGCTGAAATTGAAATGAGATGGTACGTTATGCGCGCCATCAGTGGAAAGGAAGGCAAGGTTAAGGAATACATTGACGCAATGCTTCACCAAGGTGGAGAGTTTGCTAAACATGTGAGCCAAGTCCTGATCCCGACAGAAAAGGTTGTTACAATTACCAATGGTAAGCGTAAAGTAAAGGAGAAGAATCGCTATGCCGGTTATGTCTTCGTAGAGGCGGAACTGGTAGGTGAGATTCAGGCTCTGCTGCGTAATGTCCCCAACGTGCTCGGTTTCCTGAGTGATACCAAGACTAATACCAAGCCCATGCCTCTGCGTCCTTCCGAGGTCAGTCAGATGCTTGGCACAATTGATGAGATTGCCGAGATTCCCGAGGATGTTACCATCCCGTTTGAGGTCGGTGAGAGTGTTAAGGTTACGGAAGGTCCCTTCTTTGGCTTTGACGCTACAATTGAAGAGGTAAATAACGAGAAGAAGAAACTGAAGGTTATGGTCAAGATCTTTGGACGTAAAACTCCATTGGAGCTTGGTTTTATGCAGGTAGAAAGGCAGTAGTACGTATGTTACGCGTATTACCCTTTTATATATTTCAATTATAAAATTATAAACAAATGGCTAAAGAAGTTGCTGGATTAATCAAATTACAGATTAAAGGAGGCGCTGCAAATCCATCACCCCCAGTAGGTCCTGCATTAGGTTCTAAGGGTATCAATATTATGGATTTCTGTAAGGCATTCAACGCCAGAACTCAGGACAAGGCTGGTAAGGTTTTGCCTGTTGTTATTACTTACTACACAGATAAGTCTTATGATTTCATCGTTAAGACTCCTCCTGTTGCAGTACAGTTGATGGAAGTTGCCAAGATCAAGGGCGGTTCTGCTGAGCCCAACCGTAAGAAGGTCGCTGAGATTACTTGGGACCAGGTTCGCACAATCGCACAGGATAAGATGCCTGACTTGAACTGTTTTACTGTAGAGGCTGCAATGTCTTTGGTTGCAGGTACAGCAAGAAGTATGGGTATCACAGTAAAGGGTGAGTTCCCTGGTAATAATTAAAACGACTTCAATTAATATGAGTAAACTGACAAAAAACCAGAAGTTGGTAGCTGATAAGATTGAAGCAGGGAAGGCATACACTCTGAAAGAGGCTTCAGCTTTGGTGAAGGAAATTACCACCACCAAGTTTGATGCTTCTGTGGATATTGATGTACGCCTGGGTGTTGACCCCAGAAAGGCAAATCAGATGGTACGTGGTGTCGTATCACTTCCTAACGGAACTGGTAAGGTGACACGTGTATTGTGCCTTTGTACACCTGATGCTGAAGCTGCTGCAAAAGAGGCAGGTGCTGACTATGTAGGTCTCGATGAGTATATCGAGAAGATTAAGGGTGGTTGGACAGACATTGATGTTATCATCACAATGCCTGCAATCATGGGTAAGATTGGTGCACTTGGTCGTGTACTGGGTCCCCGTGGTTTGATGCCTAACCCCAAGAGTGGAACTGTAACCATGGATGTAGCTAAGGCTGTTCGTGAGGTTAAGCAGGGTAAGATTGACTTCAAGGTAGATAAGACTGGTATTATCCACGCTTCTATCGGTAAGGTTTCTTTCACTGCTGATCAGATTGCCCAGAACGCAAAAGAGTTCATCGCAACTATCATGAAGCTGAAGCCTGCTGCTGCTAAGGGTACATATGTTAAGAGCATTTATCTTTCAAGTACTATGAGCCGTGGTATCAAGGTAGATCCTAAGGCTACTGAGGAAATCTAAAATTACAGAAAGTCATGAGAAAGGAAGATAAAAGTGTTATTGTAGAGCAGATTGGTGCTTTGTTGCAGCAGTATCCTCACTTCTACTTGGTAGATATTGAGGGAATGAATGCAGAGACTACCAGTGCATTGCGTCGTAAGTGTTTCCAGAACAACATCAAGATGGTTGCTGTTAAGAACACTTTGTTGAAGAAGGCTTTGGATGCAAACGAGGCAGACTTCAGCGAGATGTACGGTGTACTGAAGGGTTCTACTGCGTTGATTTTCGCTGAGACAGCAAATGTACCTGCTAAGATGCTCAAGGATTATGCAAGTAAGAAGGCTGAGAAGCCCGCTTTGAAGGCCGCTTACGCAGAGCAGACAGTCTATGTTGGTGCAGAGAACTTGAATACACTTGCTGCACTGAAGAGCAAGAACGAACTTATTGCAGATGTTATTGCAGCTCTCGAGTCTCCTATTATGAATGTATTGAGTGCATTGGAGAACCGCGAGGCTACAGTAACATCTGCAATAAGTTCGTTC
>Ga0326513_10003725_pt1 | contig 11027 bp, 28 predicted proteins | sample 2_2465_0518_D_FD_203654 | JGI IMG/M metagenome (GOLD analysis project Ga0326513, IMG submission 203654) | Bovine rumen microbial communities from UC Davis, California, United States - 2_2465_0518 | ecosystem: Host-associated > Mammals > Digestive system > Stomach > Rumen | place: USA... | reverse complement strand
GTGGTGGTGTGGATTGTACACCATTGGTATCTCTTCGCTAAAGTAATCTTTGGCGAATAGATATGATACACTGATGGTGTTGTGTGCCACCTATGGTGTGGATGTGGTCGCCCTGGGCGCTGTATGCAGCGGCTATGCAGGGATTATGCAGGATCGGACGCCTCCGGCAGCGGTTCCGGGGCCTGTTCGGGCGGCTGTTGCAGCGCCGTTGTAAACTCCAGCAGGATTGCGTCGAGCTTCGCCATCGTCCCTTGCTGCCGTTGATCCGCTACCGCATACCGCTTCATAAGTTCTTTAGCGGCGTTGGTGCGGTCCTGCAATGAGGCGTCAAGTCCGAATTGATCCTTGACTTTTCCCAACATTACATCCGTCAAAAATTGCAGAACCTCGTCGGCGCTGGCAATTCGGCGCTCCTCGTCGGGTTTGGTTCTTTTTGCAATATATGCTTTCACGGCCTGTGTGTCCCTGTTTTGCTCGCTGCTCTTTTTCGGGTTTTTGTACCCTGCTCTTTTAGCAGCTTCAAGGCCGTTCCCTGTTTCCAGGTAGTAATCGCACCATGCTTTCTGGCGAGGAGTGAGGCCGTTTTCATCTCTCATTTGATTTGTACTCCTCCCCGTTCAGGATCGCGGCCAGGAACTTGACGATCTCAGGCAGCTGCCAGGAAGAAAACAATGTGCGGTATCTTCCTTTGGCATCGTCGGCGACGTGTTCAGACAATATGTATTTCGTGACGCTCCGGCCGGCCTTGACGCTGTAGGACTGGAACGTATTTATGCTGATCCGGCGGCCGTGCTGGATCGCGATGGCCTGTTGCAGCTTCCTGGCCAGCGTCCGGAGATTTCGCGCCATAAAACCACCTCCGGCGGCGTCGAATTACATAATCTATATGAGCGAGACTGCGAGCGCTTGCGTTCGCGCTGCTCATTATAGATTATACGCATCTGGACCATGCATTACAATGAACTGTGTTCACGATATCGGTATACAATTTGCACAAAAAAATCTGTTGCCCTGCACGTTATATCACGATAGCGTTATACAAATTGCATATGACGATAGCGTGATATTTGTACAGGTTGCAAAAAACGATTTAACAGGCGCAAGCTATCTTTGTATAACGATATCGTGACACCATATAGGCACAGTCAAGCGACGACATCAAAGGAGGAGAACACAATGTACAACACCATGAAAAAGGCCCTCAACCTTAAGAACATGAAGGAAGCCCTGGTAAACTACTCCGGCGGGGATCGCGAGGAGTTCGAGCGGATTTGGAACGTGTTCAGGGACATGCGGCTGTTGGGATTTATCACGCCGGAAACGTGGGATAAATTCTTCGATCAAACGGCCGGCTGGTGCATCGACGACGACATGCATTTGATTGACAGCCGGACCGGTGCGGTGGTTTTCGACTTTGACAATGGCCAACGTAACAATCGCGATTATGAGGAGTTCATGGCATAACCCGCCTGATGATGGCCGGGTGGTTACCGGCCGAAACGGGGAGAAATCCCCGTAGCGGGAAACCAACACAAGCACAATGTGAGGAGGACATCAAAATGAAAACCAATGGATATTACAACGACGCCGTCATGAACAAATTCCGCGCTGCCCTGCATGATGCCATCGAGGCCGTCAAGGCCGGCACTGATACCAGGGTCCGGATCTCCGGCGGAAATATCAAAATGGGCGACGTTGTGAGCGTTTCCATGCTGCCGTTCCTGACCTGCCCGGCGTGCTGCGGGGAGACCTGCGGGGAAAAGTGCTATGCTGCCAAGCTGGCAAATCTCCGGCCGGCCGTCCTCAAGGCCTATGCGCTCAATACGGCCATGGCGCTGCTCCGGCCGGGTGAGTACTGGCAGCAGGTCCGGCGCGCGGTGGCCGGCGCTCGTTTCTTCCGGTTCCATGTCTCCGGCGACATCACCAGCGCGGCATATTTCGCGAACATGGTCAGCACGGCCATTGACAACCCTCACTGTGAAATCCTGTGCTTTACCAAACGTTACAATGTCGTGAATGATTGGATCGCTGCAAACGGGGAGCTGCCTGGCAACCTGCACGTTCTACTCTCCGGATGGACCAATTTGGATCCGGAAAACCCGCACAACCTGCCGGAGACCAACGTCATCCCCAAGGGCGGCGCCGCCGGGGACGGATGGAAGCTGTGCGGCGGAAACTGTTTTGACTGTGCGGTGGCCGGCGCGGGTTGCTGGCGGGCCGTCAAGGGCGATGTGATCGCGTTCAACATGCACTGATGGCGCGGGGGGAGATCCTCCCCCGCATCGACTCCGGCGGGGATCAGCTCCGCCGGAGATCCAAACAAAGAAGAGGAGGCGTCAACATGTACAACCTGCAGCACATCATGACCAGGGCATGGACCAATTACCGGAGAGGATCCGTCACGTTTCCGGAGGCCCTGCACCGCGCTTGGATTTCTGAAAAGGCTATCCCCGTCAATTCTGACCGGATCCACCGCGCAAAGCTGGCCGCCGGCATCGTCGAGGAGTGCCGGACCTGGTCCGACTGGAAGAGCGCCGGTTTTGAGGTGGTCCACGGATCGAAAGCCCTCTTTGGGGTGGACCTGATCTATGGCAGCCGGGGCGACGGCGCCGTGTATAAGGCGCGGTTTTTCGGCAGATCGCAGGTTCAGCCGGTACAGTCCGCGTAAACCGGCACGCAAAACAGCACGCAAAACATGAGGAGGTTATACCATGTACTACATTATCGGCATCAAAAACGTCGCCACCGGCAGCATTGCCGCTCTCAAGGTCTTCTCCCCGCTGGCCGTTGGATCCGTCATAGGTTGGGGCACGGACGACGGGGAAACCATCGCACAGTGGACCGTCGAATACTGTTCGGGGCGCTGCTGACCGGAGCCGGGGCCCTGGAGCCCTCCGGGGCCCCGTACAACAGCACGCAAAACGGCACGCATGGATTTACCAGTCAGCACGCAAAACGCCGCCACGGCGGCACGCAGGGGCTCAAATCAGCACGCAAAACCAAAGGAGGATTGAATCATGATCGTTTACCGCTATTACTGCCGTCTCCGTCCGCCGATGCCCGGAGCGATCCCCCGCGACGGACTGGTCCGGACCGCCGATTTTGATTGGCCGCAGTCGTTCAACGGCGTCGCCGCGTGGGGCTGGGCCGAGTATGACCGGGAGCTCTCCGCCGGGGAGGTCGCCGATTACGAGCTCTCCCCCTCCCGGAACAACCCGCTGACCTATGACGCATGACAGCACGCAAAACCAGCTTGACGCCATCGCGCATAACTGGTATGATATCGGTATACGTCACGCAAAACCGCCGGGGCGATCTCCGGCGGCATCCCCACGAAAGCCATCACGCAAAACGGGAGGAGATCCACATGAGAGACGGAAAAAAGGCCAGCGATGCCCAAATGCGGGCCACTGCCAAATGGGAGGAGATCAATTACGACAAGTTCTTGATCAGGGCGCCAAAGGGCACCAAGGAGCGGATCAGCGCCACCGGGGAGTCCATCAACGGGTTCGTGAACCGGCTCATCCGGGCCGAGCTCGACAGAATCGAAGGAGGCAACGCCGATGAATAACAGATTGTCTGACGCTGAAATCGCCGCGCTGGCGGCGGCATATAAGCACATCGAGAGTCCGTGCCACTACTGCGAAAACCGCGACGGTAGCCGCTGCCGGCTGTTCGACGTGGAGCTGACCGAAGATTCACCGGACGTGTTCATCCCCTGCCAGGCATGCGAGGAGATCGCCCTGGAACAAAATTTCTGACGTAAACCATCACGCAAAACAGCACGCAAAACAAAGGAGGAAATCATCATGACGCGCGAATACATCATGTCTCATACCCCGGCTCAGATCGCCGCCGAGAACACCGCCGACGAGATCAGCATCGAACTGGAGGCGCTGCCATTCGCCGACGGAGAGGCAGCCGACCTGTTCGGCAACAACGACCCCGCCGATATTGCCTCCGACCTGCCAAAGGTCGAATGGTGCGAGCAACTCCTCGTAGAATGGTACGACGAGCGCGAGGAAGAGCGGCCCTGCACCGCCGAAGAACTGGCCCTGGCGTTCCACCTCTATGCCGCCTGGTACATCCGGCAGGGCGACGAATGACATCACGCAAAACGGCACGCAAAACCGCCGGGGTTGATCCTCGGCGGTATTCATTTGAGCAAATCTGCTCGCAAAACGTCACGCAAAACCATCCGGCACCGTCACGCACAGCAGCGCCCGGCCGTGGAGCTCGTAAACCCAGCGGGTTTCATAGCCCATGTCCTCGGCGATCTCCTCCCATGTGAGGTAGTTCCGGTATCTGAGCTCCAGCACCTGGCGGTATTTGGGGTCCTCCACGGCGTCGATGGCCTCGTTCACCAGGCGCTTGACGGTGCACAGCCGGTTAATTTCATCGTCGATCTGTTCGGTGAGGCGCAAAACCTGCGCGGCTGCATCCGTCCAGTCATAGCCGCCGCCCCGGGGCATCCCCGTAAGGCTCGACATGCGGCCCGCCGTCAGCCGGGATTGCAGGCGCTCGCGCTCCTCGATCTTGCGCTCGATCCTGCGGTCGATCCTCCATGCCTTTGACAAAAATTCTTTCGCGGTCATTGTTCCCTCCAATCGCGCAAGCCGTCACGCAAAACAGCACGCAAAAATCATTTCCCTTTGGGCGACCACCGGTCAGTCGGTCGCCGTTCTGCACAGATTCAAGAAATCGGGTTCCGCCCGCTTCTTGATCTCATCTACAACAACTCTATTTCCAAGCTCATGCGTCCATACGGGCCGTTCCATAATGTCGTTCACGTACTCGCGGAATATACGGTAATTCTCCCCCGCGCACATACAGACGCCCGTATAGGCCATCACAATAGCGCACTCATGCTTTGTCATGCTGTTCTCCTTTCGATGATCTTTCTCAGGACCTTCTCAGCGCCGTCAATGTTCCCGGACAACGCAAGTCCTCTCAGCGTCTTGATCTGCTGCCGCGTCAGATCATAGTCTTTCAGCCGCCGGATGAATCGTCGGATGATCTCTTGCTCCACCGCCGCTTTGCCTCCTTCAATGACCCACCCGTCACGCAAAACCCGCAGGCCTTGCACCTGATCCACGCCGTCAGAGTGTTCTCCTTGTGCTCCGGCTCCCCGCCGCACTTCGGGCACGGACTGATCTTCGGAGCCAGCACGCAAAAATCGTCATTGCAGGCCATCTTCTTACCCCCACATTGTCGGCTTGAATCCCAGCGCCATGCACTTTTCACGCGCCATTGCCTTGATGTCCTCCGGGATGTCCGTGCACTCCTGAACCGCCTTATATACCCCGGCTTTCAGAACCGCTTCATCAGCCGGTATCGGGATGTGGTATATCTGGCAGAACAGATATACATTGCTCAGGTCATCCGTGACCACAAAATCTGAAAATATCTGATTGCGCTCATCGGCAAAAGCCTTTATATCCATGATGTCCTCCTTATACCCTCGCCCGGTCCATGTCGATCTGGACGAAATCGCGCTCTGATCTGCATACGGTGCACCACATCGTCTTGACGTGGCCCTTGCCCGTGACGCCGTCCTTCTTGCATGCCGAGAGTTTCAGCCCGCATATGGGGCACTCAAACCGTCTCAGCATGATCGGTTGTCCGCGCTTCATGCTTCTCACCGTCCTTCAGTCGCTCAATGTCCTCCGGCGTCTCCGGCGCGAAATGCGGACATCTGCCCGGCAGGCAGTAGCCGGTCACTGGGAAATCGGCTCGCATGTCGCAGTCTGAATTGCAGCACACCTCATTGCACAGGTGGCGGCACTCCTCCGGGTTGTCCAGCGTCTCGACGTAATACCTGCCGTAGTCGTCGCCGCATGATTCGATCCAGCGGCTCATCAGCTCACCCCCGTACTGCCAAACCCGGCGCTGCCCCTGTCGCCGCCTGTGATCTCGTCCACGATCTCCACCGGCTCATACAGCACGGGGACGATCAGCATCTGGCTTACCTTGTCCCCGGGGCGCACGCTGTAGTCCTCGCCGCCGCAGTTGAAGATGTGCACCAGCACTTCCCCCGTGTAGCCCTCGTCAATGATCCCGAAGGTCAGCAGATCATGGCGGGTCATCATGCCGCTTTTCGGCATCAGAATTCCCGCCGTGCCTGCCGGCAGCTCGACGTGAACGCCTGTGTGGAACGTCGCCGCCTGATGTGCCCGTACAAGCCCGCCGTGCATGGCGTAGAGGTCTAATCCTGCGTCGGTCGAATGGGCGCGGGAAGGGGCCTTTGCGGCACTCTCCTGCCCGTTTGCGTCGGCGTATGTATCAAGTCTCACTCTCAACCTTGCATCCTCCTAAATCGTGTACTCGTCCACGAACACATCCACGCCGGTCTCCCGCTTGCAGCGCTGGATGATGTCGCCCGTGCTGATCTCTTCGCACATGATCTGCTGAATCCTGTCCAGCAGGCGCTCTCCGCGCACCTTGCCGAAGCCGTAAATCTCATGCGCCGCGATGGCTGCCGCTGAATAGAAAAACTTCTGCTGATACGGCAGCAGCCGGTCAACGTATTCCCTCGTCGCTTCCCGGCGTCCGCGCTCATACTCCGCTTTCAGATCATCCGGGGATATGCCCTGCTGCATCATCCGCGCTGTCACCGCCGCTTTGGCGTTCAGCTCAGCCTTCTTCCATTCCGGCAGGGCGGCGATGGCCCGCCGCTCCTGCTTTTCCTGATTCCTCCTGTCCGCGCGATTCATGGCTTTGCCTCCTTTGGCGGGATGCCCAGCTTTTCGGCGATGTCGGCGTCTATCTGCGCAAAAAGCTTATCTGTGACGGTTTGATAGGTGAATCCATTCCTGCTCTCCGTCCCGGCGCGGATGACGCCTTGCTCCAACAGCCATTCTCCCCACGTCGGATAAACTGGCTCCGGGTGCTCTGCGGCCCATGTCATGACAACGCGCTCAATGCGTTCTGAATCATTCACGAATGCGCCTATGCTGCACCCGTCAGATACACCATCCTGCTCATGCAGCGGGCATTTGAAGCACCCTGTATTTGCCTTGCACATTCGATCAAACTGCCGAAGTACGTCCACAAATTCAGCCATCTTGCGCCTCCTGTTCCTTCTGTTCTGATTTCCATTCGCGCATAATCCAAGCGAACTCAACCTTATCAACGTCATCTTCTGTCGATAGCATTAACCCTTTGAGCCACTCCACCGGCACGGCCTCAACGATCTCCGGCTTGTTGCCTTCGAGGAACTCATCAAAGAACTGTCCGACCGTCATCTGTACCTCATAGACCGTTTCCGCCATATCGTCCTTGATAGGGACGATGATCTTCTGGTCGAGATCAATCAGCCGCATGGTCATACCTCCCGCATGGCTGGATTTCATGGCACACACCGCCGTTATACTCGCACATCGGGACCAGCAGCCCTTCAAGCTCCGGCATTTTGTCCAACGCCTCCAAACACATCATCTGCACCACCCGGCGCGTGTTGGCTGCCGCCTTGTTGCACAGACGCTTATTGGCGATGGTCATCAATTCCTCTGCGTTCACGTAGAATATCATGTCAACCGGCGTGTTCCTGGGCGCAAGGTCGCCGTCGATCTTGTCCTGCCGATCGTTTCTCAGGCTGGACACGAACGGCACGGCGTGGACGTGGCGGCACAGGTGGACGCTTGTGTTGCTCGGGATGTCCTCGATCAGGAACGCGAAATTCAGCACGCGAATCGGCGAGTGTCGCGCCTCCAAAACCTTGTGCAGCAGCTCCGGGGAGGGCGGCGTCGTGGGTTCGTCCGCCCGCCCGGTGGTGATCCAGATGGCCTTCTTGAACAGCAGGCGCTCCCGCTCTTCCGGCCAGTAGATGCAGGTTACGTTCATGGTTTTTCAGCCTCCCTTTTTAATCGTCTGCGCATTTTGCGCACCTGTTGTGCCTCGCTGTTTTTTCTGGCGCAGTTCATGCAGAGCACGCGCCCTTCAACGGCCTTCTTGCCGCAGCGAACGCACCGGCCCCGTGCCTTGAGCATTTCCCGGCGCGCCTTGCACCGGGCGGCGTTCTTTTCGCCGGTGGGATCATCCCGATAGAGCGATTCGTAGTTTTTCCGCGCACAGTCCGGGCAGTACACGCGGCCCGGTATGCAGTACTTATGGCATCGCGGGCAAAGGCCATGCTCCTTATACCAGTAATAGGCTTCTTTGTGCGCCTGATTCTGCTGCGCCTTTGCTGCCTTTGTGGTATTACCCATCAGCGCATCACCCAGTCCGAAAGCCGCTTTGACGCCGTGCCGATGACATAGCACATCAGGCCGTAGATGCCCAGCGCCGCGGTGTACGCCCTGCCGTGGGGCTTCGTGCCGTACTTGCGGGCCAGCCGCTTCTTGGTGCGCTGCCAGCGGCGGTCATCGCCGAAGTTTCTGAGTGTCTTTTGGGCTATCAGTTTGTCACGCTCCGCCCTCAGTTCATTCAGTTCCACGATATTGGCGGGGATGATCGTCCGCGCCATGCCCTCGGACACCGGCCCCGTGATGGCGGGGTCGCCGAAGGTCTTAATTACGATTGCCCTTGTCATACTTGTGCCTCCCATAGTGAAATCTGCTGTGAAACCGTGTGCCGCTTTAATTCAAGGTCGAAAATGTTCACCTGGTCTATCTTCGCGGTATCAAGCATTTCATCTTTGGCCCGCCTGTAGAAGTTTCGGTCGATCTCGAAACCGTATGCGTTTCTCCGCATTTCTGCCGCCGCTCTGAGGGTGGAACCGCTGCCCGCCACCGGGTCGATCACCACGTCGCCGGGGTCGGTGAAAATGTCAATCAGGCGTTTCAGCAGCTTCACGGGCTTTTGAGTAGGGTGTATCTTCGGCACATCCGCGCCGTCGCGCTCCCACGGCATCCAGTTGAATATCATCCTGCCCGCGTTATTGAATTTCGGCAGCCTGTCCCGATACAGTACCAGTGCATGCTCCGTCGCACCCACGATCTTCATGTTGGCCTTCAGCACTTGCGGGCTGTAGTTCTTGATGAACACCAGCGGGATATACTTGCTGAATCCGGCATCCGCCGCCCAATGAATCACGTCATTCTGTTGCTGAAAGGCACAGAACACGATCATGCACGGTGCGCCGCCCTTGCCCTGCTTTGGCTCCGGCTTCATCAGGCGGGAACAGAACATGAAATACTCCGAAATCCTGAAATAGCCGTCAGAGTTGAAAAAGCTCGATTTGGCCTTGTCGCTTTCACCGTTTCGGTTGTCCCCACCTACATACCACATGGGATTTGACCCATACGCAGCGTCACCCAGGTTATACGGTATGTCGGCAATAATGAGCTGTGCTTTCTGAATCGGATAGCTTTTCCAATTCTGAAAACTGTCGTGATACAATTCGCATTTCATAGCCTCACCACCCGTGGATTTTCGCGTGTTCGATCTCGTCAGGCTCCGCCGGGCGCATGTCCACCACATGATCGAGATTGACGGTGATGCTGCCCTCGTCCACAAGCGGTCTGAACGCCTCACAGTTCAGATCACCGCCGTCTGTCGCGCCTACCGTGTAGCCCAGTGACGGGCTGAACCAGTTCAGTTTCATCTCGTCCTTCGTGATCTTCCTTCCGTCAGACAGGTGTACGGTGATCATCATCTCAGGTTCTTCCTCCTTCTGATCCGCTCGCGGTTCTCCTTGGCGTATGCCGCGCCCTCTGAACCCTTCCGGGCGTTGTCGTGGTTCTTCCTCATGTCCGCCGCCCACAGGTGATAGGTTTCACACTGGGCGTGGCATATCTGCGAGCGGCGGGTGCAGTTGAAGCATGGGCTTTTCATGTCCTCACGCTCACCTTACTATCTCTCCGGTTGTGCCTCTGCGTCATTGCATCTGCCCACCGGCAGTTATCTGGGCTATATCCGAGATCATTGTCGATTCTATCTATCGTACATTGACCTTGTGGCGCACTTTCATCGTAACCATTTTCTATTGCCCAGTTGTAGAAGTTCTTATAACTGTCTCTCCACTCTGGACAAACCGATATGCCACGTGCACCATAATATTTATAGCCTTTGCGATTTGGGTTTGAGCATCGCTGCTTCATCCCAATCCACACCCAATACAGTCTATGTCTTCCGGTTTTTATAAGCTCACCGTGCTTGGTATGGGCTTCTCTTGCCATCGTTACCCGCTTACAACCGCAGGAGATTGTTTTTCCCGACGTCACATCATTTGATCTTTTCTCGCACTCTCTCCCACAATCGCAGCGGAACAACCAGATTTGGTTTTTGTGGGCATCCGCTCTTATGCGACGGATAGCGGTAAGATTACCGTATCTGTTACCTGTTCGCATTAACTTATCCTCACTGACATCTGATTCTCCTCGTAAAACTCCACGCCGGGGATCGCCTTGTCCCGGTTCCACTTGGCAAGGGTGTTCAGCGCCGCCATGTTGATGGTTCTCAGCTCAATGCCGTCGAAATAGGCGGGCACCAGTTTCGGGTCAACCACTCGCGCTTTCCACGTCCTGCGCACGCTCACGCCCTCCGCCTTGGGCGTGGCCTGTACCACTTCCGCAACCGGCACGGCCTCCGCCATGTCACGCATGATCTCCGCCGTGTCCGTGTCGCCGTTCGCCTCCGCCTGCGCGGCGATGGCTTCAAGACGCTTGGCCTCCGCTTCACGTTCGCGTCTCGCGGCCTCTGCGGCCTCTCTCGCCGCCTTTTCCTGCGCGGTGGTATATTCCAGCATCGCACGCTTGATAAGGCTCTCTGCCGCCTCCAAGGGCTTGAGCATCGCGCCCTCACGCGCCACAAGCTGCTTGTGCGCCTGCTGGGCTGCCGCCTTGGGTTCCTTCCAGTAGTCCTTGACGGCCTTGATCTTGGTCTTGATGTCCTTCAACAGCACATTGCCGCGCTCATAGTCCTCGTTGGTCGTGATCGTCAGGCCCTCCGCATTGCGGACGATCAACGCCCCGGAGCGTTCAAGCTCCTGCTCCATCGTGTTGTCCATAGTCAGTCTCCTTTCATCCTTTTCGCATACTCTGCCATCAAAAGCGCCTCGGCGAGATTGTTGTCATCCTTCCTGCTTC
>Ga0326513_10003724_pt1 | contig 11027 bp, 10 predicted proteins | sample 2_2465_0518_D_FD_203654 | JGI IMG/M metagenome (GOLD analysis project Ga0326513, IMG submission 203654) | Bovine rumen microbial communities from UC Davis, California, United States - 2_2465_0518 | ecosystem: Host-associated > Mammals > Digestive system > Stomach > Rumen | place: USA... | reverse complement strand
GACCGTGCCAAGGCTCTCGGCATAGAATATACTCGTAAGACCACCGGTGTCGGTCTCTGAACGTCCATCATCTAAAAGAGTAAGAACATGAAACAGTGGATACTGACTTTCGCATTGAGCATACTGTCGGTCTGCCCCCTTTGGGCACAGTCGGCATGCGGCATCGAGAACAAAGCCTTCAAGGCCAACGAGTTTCTCACCTACGAACTATACTTCAACTGGAAGTTCGTATGGATCAAGGTTGGCTCGGCATCGATGTCGACCGTCATCTCCACCTATGACGGCACCCCTTGCTACCGCACCAGCCTGACCACACGCGGCAACAGCAAACTCGACAATTTCTTTGTGATGCGCGACACCCTGCTCTCCTATTGCAGCGTGCGCAACCTGTCACCCCTCTACTTCCGAAAGGGAGCCCTCGAGGGCAGCCGCTACTATGTCGACGAACTGTGGTACTCCTACCCCGGCAACAAGAGCAAAGTGAAGATGCACCGCATTGACGCCGACGGAGAACAGCACTGGCAGGACCGTGAATACGACCACTGCATCTACGACATGATGAGCATCTTTCTCAGAGCGCGCAACTTCGACACATCAAACCTCAAAAAGGACGACATCATCCCCATGCCCATTACCGATGCCAGCCACCCCTCCAATTCTTGGCTGAAATATCGCGGAAAGGAGAATTTCAAAATCGAGGGCAACAACCAGAAGTTCCGATGCCTAGTTTTCTCGTTCATCGAACGTGAGGACAATAAGGATCACGAACTGATACGCTTCTATATCACCGACGACCAAAACCATATCCCGGTGCGCCTCGACCTGAATCTGTCGTTCGGTTCTGCCAAAGTGTTCCTGAAGGCTTATCAGGGCATCCGTTCGCCGATGACCTCCAGAATCAACTGACGGGATCTGCACACCTATCATTGATTGCACGGATTTCACTAAGATTCTACTACAATTGCACTGATTCCGCTACAATTGCCCTGCTTCCACCATCAGGACCACTCGCTCTGTCAACCGGTCTACACCCTCCGGGTCGTAGCCTTTCTTCAGTGAGGCTCCGAACATCCAGGCGAAGGCCTGCCACATGCCAGAGCGCACCGGTCCGATGAAAGCCTGCATAGCCTCGTAGGCCGTTGAGTTGCACTCACGGTCAACCAGTTTGATCAGCAGTTTGCCCTGCGAGAATGTCAGTTTCTTCATCTTCGGCCTGTACTCCTTCACAATGGCACGCTCCACCCGCTTCAGGTGAGCCTTGCGCTCATCGGGAGGCAGTGTCTCCGTAAACTCGGCCGTCTCGATGATGATCTGCCGCACCTGCTTGGCCAGCGGCAGCACCGTCTTTACATTCTTCACCAACCGCATATAGGCCTTCTGCTGACGCTTGCTTTTGAATGTCGGCTCCGGGTAGACATAGACTGGCGACATCTCCATATACTGTATAGAGTCGCCATCGACCAGCGTCTTGCCCACCTTGACCGTCGGCACGAAGGTCGGATCGCCCGTCGACACGGACGTAGGATTGTCCGTGTCTTCCTGGGCGTTCACCGTCAGTGTGCACAGCAGTGCCGTCAGCAGCAGTAGCAATTGTTTCATGGCTGCAAAGTTACAACTTTTCTGCGACTATCAGTTACTTTCGTATTAAAATTAACACAAAAAGAAATCCATAGCGAACGTGTCGTCGTCGGCCTCGTCGCCGTCTGGCGTGTCGTCGCCGGTATTCTCATCGTCAGGAAGACTTGGGTCACGGCTCTCGGTCTATTGTTTTTAACATTTCGTCCCGCTTCATGCACTTGATATAAGTCAAAATAGTGGCCGTTCGCGCAAACATCCTATTCGCAAGGTGATGACCTTTACTCGAAAATGTCTACCTTTGCATTGTAGTCGCGACGACTACACCCCGTTATTCATTAGGTTAGTAGTTCTTCGCACAAGCGAAGTTTAATTAAGGTAAAGATTATGTTATTAGATTTTCAAACAACGTGTATGTTGGCAGTTGTAGCAGTGGCCACCATTTTATGTGTGATAACATTGATGCACACCGACATCCGTTGAAAAGGGCATGGGGTGAGCGATTCATACCATGCTCTTTTTCTTGCTATTTGTTGTTTTCGCTATCGCAAAAACCTAAAAACAACTTAAAAACGGGTCGATAATGATATATTTTATTTAATAAAAAGGAGAAAATGAGTGCTTTTTGCAGAATTGTGCGTAAATTTGCAGCCGAATTGTTTAAACAAGACATTTGGATGAAGAATATTTTAATGACGCTCTGCGTTCTGCTGGGTGCATCGATGATGCTGACCGGCTGCATCAATAGCGACAACGACACCACGATGACTACTTATGGCAATATGGCTATAACGAATGTCACCCTGGGTACCATCAATCGCTATACGCAGACGACATCGTCGACAACCGGCAACGACACCATCGTCAAGTCGACCTATACGGGTAGCGGCTACCCCCTGTCTATCGACCAGTTGAATGGCCGTATCTACAATCAGACGGAACTGCCGGTGGGTTCTGACCTCGGGCATGTGGTGATCTCTATCAGTACGATGAACAACGGTATCGTGGGCATCAAGTCGCTGATCAGCGATAGCATCCGTACCTTTGTGTCGACCGACTCGATAGACTTCACGCAGCCTCGTACCCTTCGCGTCTATGCTACCGACGGGTCCGGCTATCGCGACTATACGATGACGCTGACAGCCAGCGAGACCACCGGTATCAAGTTCGAATGGCTGAAGGTGGAAGACGATCCGGTGTTGGCCGATTGGGACGACAATCTCCGCCTGGTCGTCTTCAAGGATACCGTCAGTGTCGTCAGTGAGGATGTTGTCTTGAAGGGCGATGTGGCCTTCGGTTTGGAAGATGGCCAGCTGATGCGGTCGACAGATTTACAGCACTGGCAGTCCGTGGCCAGTGCCCCCCGGTTGAGCCATCTGTTTGCCAGTGGCACCAACGAACTCTTTGCCATCGGCACCGACGGAAAGGTGAAACATTCGGAAGACGACGGCATCACCTGGACGGACGAGACACTCGACGACGAAGCCCGCCTGTTTCCTACCGAGGGTCTGGCCAGCGTGACGTGGAACTATCGCAACAGCGACTCTACGGACTATGTGCTCGTGGTGGGCAATCATCCTGAATATCCCGAACTCATGGCCGTGTGGCGTAAAATCAGCCAGTATGGCGGCATCGGCAAAGGTGGCGTGTGGGCTTATATGCCTGTCGACGACACTAACGATGACATGCTGCCCTATCAGGGGTTGGTGACGCTGGCCTATTATAATAATAAGGTGTTGGCCATGAACGAAGGCATGGTCATGCTGGAGTCGCGCGACCAGGGCATCACCTGGAAGCCCAGTACCGACTACGTGTTGCCCAATGGAGTGACCGGCACACAGGCCCTCATCACCGCGAGCGACAAGACGGGCATATGGGTGCTGACCAACAGTGGCCAGGTGTGGCACGGCATGAAAAGATAAGCGATGATGGGCATGAGACGTGCGAGAAGTCATAACCGTGGTGCGGCGAAGCGGTGGCTGCTGTGTGTGGCCGTCGTTGTGGTCTGCTGCTCATGTCTCGTAACGTCTGTCCAGGCTCAGACAGAGCCGGAATACAAGATGGAAGTGGGTGCCGGCGCCGGTCTGATGAACTATCTGGGCGATCTGAACCGCAGCCCGCTGAAAGGACTGAAACCCATGGGAGGGCTGGTGCTTAAATATAAGATGAACCCGCGTATGGCCTGGTCGGTAGGACTGAACTACAGTCAGTTGAAGGGCAGTTCATCGGATGTTACTACGTGGTATCCCGATTTGGCAGAGCAGCCTGTCGACTTCAAGACCAATGTGGTGAATTTCGACGTACGCTACGAGTATAACTTCTGGCCTTTCGGCACGGGGCGCGAATATCGGGGCGCACAGCCGCTCACACCGTTCATCGCATTGGGTGCCGGACTGGTGTTCGCTAAGTGCAACGACTCGCAGGCCGGCCTGCAGGTGCCCATCGGCCTTGGCGTGAAATACAAGTTGAAGCAACGGCTCAACCTGACGGCCGAATGGATGATGCACATTTCGAGTTTTGACCATCTCGACGGGCTGAAAGACCCCTATGGCATCAAGAGCAGCGGACTCTTTAAGAATACCGACTGCTTCGGTACGTTGCAGGTGTCGATCACCTATGAGTTCATGGAGCGGTGCCGCACTTGTCATAACGACAGGGAGGACTGAGGGAAATTGAGAATTGAGAGTTACGATATATGACAGAACTGGATATGAACCGCATTCCGCAGCACATTGCCATCATCATGGATGGTAATGGGCGCTGGGCTATGGAACGTGGCAAGGAGCGCACTTATGGTCATCAGGCCGGCGTGGAAGCCGTGCGCCGCATCACGGCAGAGTGTACCCGCCTGGGCGTCAAGTACCTGACGCTCTATACCTTTTCTACCGAGAACTGGAACAGGCCCGCCGACGAGGTGGCAGCCCTGATGGGACTGGTGCTCACATCGCTGGAAGACGAAATATTCATGAAGAATAATGTGCGCTTCCGGGTGGTCGGCGACTTGGAACGTCTGCCAGAAGTGGTGCGCCAGAAACTGCACGAGACCGAAATGCATACGGCCAACAATGACGCGATGACGATGGTGATAGCCCTGAGTTACTCGTCGAAACTGGAACTGGTGCGGGCCATGCAGCAGATAGCCCGCGATGTGAAAGCCGACAGACTGGCCATCGACGCCATCGACGAGACGACCATCGACAGCCATCTGTGGACCAATTTCATGCCTGACCCCGACCTGCTGATCCGTACCGGCGGCGAGGTGCGTATCTCCAACTATCTGCTGTGGCAGATTGCCTATTCAGAACTCTACTTCTGCGACACCTACTGGCCCGACTTCGACGAGGCCGAACTGCACAAGGCCATCAGGAGTTTCCAGAGTCGGCAGCGCCGTTATGGCAAGACGGAGGCACAGGTGGAAGCAGCCGATGGCAAAGCGGCCGATGGCCTAAATGATAAATAATAAATGATAAATGATAAACGCTACTGAACATATACATTGGGGCCGGACAAAGAAGATAACAAGTCTATTCTTTATTCTTACTTCTTTGTTCTTGAGCCGCATGGCGGCACAGAATACAATTGTCAGTCCCGACATCAACTATGCCGGCACCGCCCGTCAATGCGAGATCGGCGGCATCAACGTGGTAGGTGTCGAGGGTTACGAAGACTATGTGCTGGTCAATCTGTCAGGTCTGAATGTCGGACAGCGCATCGATGTGCCCGGCTCCGAGATTACCGAAGCCGTCAAGCGCTACTGGAAGCATGGCCTGTTCTCTGATGTATCGATCACGGCCGACTCTATCGTCGACTCGAAGGTGTTTCTCACCATCCACCTGGCCTTGCGTCCTCGCATCACGTCTATCAACTACTATGGTGTGAAGAAGAGTGAGCGTGAAGACCTGGAGAACAAACTGGGCATGGCCAAGGGTATGAGTCTGACCAAGAACATCACCGACCGTGCCAAATTCCTGGCTAAGAAATACTTCGATGATAAGGGCTACAAAAATGCTGAGATAGACATCCGCCAGCACGACGATGTGACCGGCAAGAACCAGGTGGTGCTCGATGTCTATATCGACAAGAAGGACAAGATGAAGGTGCGCCGCATCATCATCGATGGCAACGAGCGCCTGAAGGATGCGAAGATCAAAGGCGGACTCTTCTCGAAGGGTGCCTTTGGCAAGATTCACGAGGCCGGCAAGTTCGCCAATATGTTCAAGGCCAAGAAGTTCACCCCCGAGCGTTATGCCGAGGCCAAACAGGCCCTGCTGGACAAATACAACGAACTGGGTTTCCGCGATGCCGCCATCTTGGAAGACTCGGTGTGGAATGTCGACGACAAGCACGTCAATGTGTACCTGAAGGTGGAGGAAGGCGAGAAATACTATCTGCGCAACATCTCGTGGGTAGGCAACACCGTTGTCACCAGCGACGCCCTGGACCGTACACTCGGCATGCAGAAAGGCGATGTGTACAACCAGAAACTGATGAACAAGCGTCTGTTGGAAGACGATGATGCCGTACACAACTATTATTATAATAATGGTTATGTGTTCTCAAGCGTCGAACCTACCGACATCAATGTCGTGGGCGACTCCATCGATGTCGAGGTGCGCATCACCGAAGGTCCTCAGGCCCACCTGAACATGGTTCGTATCTTCGGCAACGACCGTCTCTATGAAGAGGTGGTACGCCGCGAACTGCGTACCAAGCCCGGCGACCTGTTCAACAAGGAAGCCCTCATGCGTTCGGCCCGCGAGATTGCCTCGATGGGCTATTTCGACCCGGAGTCGGTGAGCCCCGACGTGAAACCCAACTACGATGACGGCACCGTCGATGTGAATTGGAATCTGACCCAGAAGTCTAACGACCAGTTGGAACTCTCGCTCGGTTGGGGACAGACGGGCATCATCGGACGTGTCGGTATCAAGTTCACCAACTTCTCGCTGCGCAACCTGCTGGGCAAGAATAAGTTGCACCGCGGCATCCTGCCTGCCGGCGACGGCGAGCAGATTGGTCTGAACTTCCAGACCAACGGCCGCTACTATAGTTCTTACAATGCGAACTACTCTACCGGATGGTTTGGCGGCAAGCGTCCTAACGCCTTCAATGTGGGTATCTACTACTCCAAGCAGTCCGACGTGTCGAGCAACTATTATAACTCAGCCTACCTCAACTCGCTCAACTACCTGTATTCGGGCTACGGCATGATGAACAGCGGCTACTACAACAACTACGAGAGTTATCTCGACGACGACAAATACGTCAAGTTGCTGGGCATCTCCGTCGGCTGGGGTAAGCGTCTGCGCTGGCCTGACGACTATTTCCAGTTGTCGGCCACGCTGTCATACCAGCGTTACATGCTGAAAGACTGGCAGTACTTCCTCATCTCCAATGGTAACTGCAACAACATCAACCTCTCACTGGCCCTGACCCGTTCATCGACAGACAACCCCCTGTTCCCCCGCCACGGCTCAGAGTTCTCGTTCAGCGTGACGCTGACGCCGCCCTGGTCGCTCTTCGACGGCAAGGACTACCAGAACCTGGCCACCCAGGCCACCTATAACAACGACAACGACCGCTGGCAGTCGGAGCAGGCAGAGAAATACAAGTGGGTGGAATACCACAAGTGGAAATTCAAGAGCCGCACCTTCACCGCCCTTGGCAGTGCCCAGAAGTGCTTCGTGCTGATGACCCGTGTGGAGTTCGGTCTGCTCGGTGCCTACAACGACTACAAGAAGTCGCCTTTCGAGACCTTCTATGTGGGTGGCGACGGCATGAGCGGCTATAGCACCAGTTATGCCGAGGAGACCATCGGCCTGCGAGGCTATGAGAACGGCTCCATCTCATCGACGGCCTATGTGAAGGGAGGCGAATGGACGGGCAGCCGCTACAGTGCCTACGATGCCTATGCCTACGACCGCTTCACACTGGAGTTGCGCTATCCTTTCATGTTGGGCAACACCACCATCTACGGACTGGGATTCCTCGAGGCCGGTAATGCCTGGGCCAAGGCCAAAGACTTCAACCCCTTCGACATGAAGCGTTCGGCCGGTCTAGGCGTGCGCATCTTCCTCCCGATGGTCGGTCTGATGGGTATCGACTGGGCCTATGGCTTCGACCAGGTCTACCAGAGCGGCTGGAAGAAGGGCGGCAGCCAGTTCCACTTCGTGCTCGGACAGGAGTTCTAGGCGGACTATGCCGTAAGGCGGGCGATGCTCTAAATGATAAATGATAGCAGGCGAAGGCCTGAATGATAAATAATAAATAATAAAAGGAGAAGAAAATGAATATAAAGAAAATGATTAATGTCTTGATGGGCAGCAGACAGATGATGGTGATGTGTTTGTCATTGATTATCTGTGCATTATCATTTAGCCCTGCAAGGGCGCAGAAGTTCGCGCTGATCGACATGGACTATGTCTTCAAGAACATTCCGGCCTACGAACGTGCCAACGAGCAGTTGTCGCAGGTGTCGAAGAAGTGGCAGGCCGAGGTCGACGCGCTGACCACCGAGGCACAGACAATGTATAAGAACTATCAGAACGAGGTAGTGTTCCTCTCCAAGGAACAGAAAAAGGCCAAGCAGGATGCCATTATGGAGAAAGAGAAGCAGGCCAGCGAACTGAAGCGTAAATACTTCGGTCCCGAGGGCGAACTCTTCAAGAAGCGTACCGCACTGATGACGCCCATTCAGGACGAGGTGTACAACGCCGTGAAGGATGTGGCCGACCTGCGTGGCTACCAGTTGGTGCTCGACCGTGCCAGCGATACCGGCATCATCTTCGGCTCGCCGAAGATTGATATCAGCGACGAGGTGCTCCGTAAACTGGGATACGCTTATTGAGAATTGAGAAACCTCGAAATATCGAAATATCGAAATAAAAAAAATAAAAAACAACCAACAACAATGAAAAAGTTTATTATTTGCGCTATTTGCGCGCTCTGCAGTTTCACCACTGCTTCCGCACAGAAATTCGGTCACGTGAACACCCAGGAGATCATCCAGGCCATGCCTGAGTTCGCCACTGCCCGTACCGAGATTGAGAAACTCACCCAGCAGTACGAGGCTGACCTGAAGTCGATGCAGGAAGAACTGCAGAAGAAAGGCGAAGCCTTCGAGAAAGAGTCAGCCACTCTGCCCGACAACGTGAAAGATCGTCGCGAAAAGGAACTGCAGCAACTCTATCAGACCATCCAGCAGACCTACCAGGACAACCAGCAGGCCCTGGCCAAGGCTCAGCAGGAGAAGATGCAGGCCATCACCACCAAGGTGCTCGATGCCATCAAGGCCGTGGGCCAGGAGGGTGGCTATACCTACATCATGGAGATGGGTGCCGGCATCCCTTACATCAGCACCACGCTCTCTACCGATGTGACGACACAGGTGAAGGGAAAACTCGGACTGAAGTGATATGACGAAGAAACTACTCGCACTATTGATGATGGTCTTTCTCGCTGTGCCCGTCGTGGCACAGGAGGAGGACCATTCTCAGCAGATACGCTTCGGCTATCTGAGTTACGACTCGGCACTGGTCAGAATGGCCGACTATGCCATCGTACAGGCTAACATGGCCGCCCTGCGCTCCGCCTATGAGGCAGAGATGCAGCGCGTCGAGGATGAGTTCAACCAGAAGTATGAGGCCTTCCTGGAAGGACAGCGAGACTTCCCCCGCACCATTCTGCTCAAGCGGCAGACCGAACTACAGGAACTGCTGCAGCGCAACATCGCCTTCAAGAAGCAGGGCCTGGACGACCTGCAGAAGGCCGAACGCGAGGCCATGGCTCCCCTCCGCCAGCGCCTTGATGCTGCCATAGCCCGGGTGGCCGCCCAGCAGGGTCTGGCATTGGTGCTGAATACCGATGCTAATGCCTGTCCCTTCATCAGCCCCGCTATGGGCGTCGATGTGACTGAGGCTGTCACCGCTGTTCTGAATGTCCTGAGATAATGTTCTGAGATGAGCGCGTTACCCACATCGCCCGGACCGATAGGCATCTTCGACAGCGGCTATGGTGGACTGACCATCCTGCATGGCATCCGGCAGTTGCTGCCCGAGTACGACTACCTCTACTTGGGCGATAATGCCCGTGCACCCTATGGTGCACGGTCGTTCGATGTGGTCTACGAGTTTACGCGCCAGGCCGTCACCCGCCTCTTCGAGATGGGCTGCCACCTCGTCGTGCTGGGGTGCAACACCGCCTCGGCCAAGGCACTGCGTACTATCCAGCAGCACGACCTGCCGCAACTCGACCCGCAGCGCCGTGTGCTGGGCGTCATCCGTCCTACGGCAGAGGTAATCGGTTCGCTCACCCATTCCCGCCATGTAGGTATCTTTGCCACCGAGGGCACCATCAGGAGCGAGTCCTACAATCTTGAAATCCACAAACTCTTCCCAGACATTCAGGTCACCGGTGTCGCCTGTCCGTTTTGGGTGCCCCTTGTGGAATACAACGAAGCCGACTCGCCCGGAGCCGACTACTTCGTCAAGAAGCGTATCGACCAGTTGCTGCGCCTCGACCCTTGCATCGACACCGTCATCTTAGGCTGCACCCACTATCCGCTGTTGCTGCCTAAGATTCATAAATACATCCCCCGTGGCATCCGCATCGTCTCGCAAGGCGAGTATGTAGCAGAAAGCCTACAGCACTATTTCGAGCGACACCCGCAGATAGAGCGGCAGTGCACGAAGGGTGGTGGGGTGCACTATCTCACCACCGAGAACCCGGAAAAATTCAAGGAACAGGCTCAGGTGTTTCTCAACGAGCCTGTAGAAGTGGAAAACATCACCTTGTCGTAAGGCTTTTATTGCGGCAGAACTTATTCCTGTAGGCTTTTTAGCAGCAGCCGTCATTGCAGCAACCGTCGTGAGAAGTAGCGTACGGGATACCATACTGCCATGAAGCCGACGGCCAGCACCGTGACCAGAATGAGCACGATGTCCCAAGGGTGAACGCTGACGGGATAGGCATTGATGATGAATGCCCCCTCGCTGCTGCCCAGCGAGATGATACCAAAGGTCTGCTGCAGCCAGCAGAGCAGCAGGCCGAGCGCGATACCGATGGCGGCACCGATGACAGCAATCAGCCGCCCTTCGAACAGGAAGATCCGCGTGATCTGTGTGTCGGTAGCCCCCAGGTTACGCAGCGTCACCACATCGTCTTTCTTGTCGATGATGAGCATCGACAGCGACCCGATGATGTTGAAACAGGCAACCATCAGTATAAACGTCAGGAAGATGTAGGCTATCAGTTTCTCTATCTTCATGATGCGGAAGGTGTCTTCCTGCTGTTCGTAGCGGTCGAGCACACGATAGCGGTCGCCACAAAGCGTCTTGATATGTTCCTTCGTCTTTTCGAAGTCGACGCCCGGTTGCAGTCGCAGTTCGAGGGCCGAAATCTCGCCCTGTCGGAAGAAGATACGCCGGGCAAAGCCGATGCCGGTGAGGATGTAG
>Ga0326513_10003722_pt1 | contig 11030 bp, 3 predicted proteins | sample 2_2465_0518_D_FD_203654 | JGI IMG/M metagenome (GOLD analysis project Ga0326513, IMG submission 203654) | Bovine rumen microbial communities from UC Davis, California, United States - 2_2465_0518 | ecosystem: Host-associated > Mammals > Digestive system > Stomach > Rumen | place: USA: California... | reverse complement strand
CGGCATGCAGATAGTTGAGTGTTGAGAACTGTATCTCTATATTCACTGCATCTGGCCGTATGTCTATTTCCTTGCTGTTCATTCCGACAATGCGGTTTTCGCCATCAATCGTAATGGATGTAATGACAGGCATGGCTCCTGACGATTGCAGGTCGATGTAGGAAGAAGGCTGGATGTATAGGATCCCTCCGGCTCCGTCGATACACACATGGTCGTCCTCAGCCCTCACATGATGGAAACAGTCCATCTGGATTGTCTTGTCTGATGAGCGGAAGATGCGATAGGCACCGCTTTCGGGATTATACTCTTTCACCATCTGATCAGAGAGTAGCCAGATATGCCCTTTGGTGTCGATGGCTATGTGCTTGATGTTGTCACCATTGGAATTGCTTCCTTTTGTATCTGTCTGACATTTGTTGGTGGCAGGATCATAACAGAGCAGGTCGCCATGTCGGGTGGAAGCCCAGATGCGGCCTTTATTATCTTCTGCCAGGTCGGTAATCTCGCTCTTCTCTGAGATGATCCGTTCTCCCTGTTTCGTGTCGTAGCATACTAGATGGTTCTCGTCTGCCGTAAAATACAGGTATCCGTTCTTGGCTTTCAGAAGGGCCATGATTCGTTTGGCGGAAATGGATAGGGGGGTGATGGCTTTTGTCGCAGTATGATAAATGTCGATACCATCCTGATGGCCGATAAGAATCTCCCCGTTGCCTGCATCCAATATACAGTTGATTCCTCCTCGTGCCTTCACCTCTACTGCTGATTGAATGGCTTGTCCGTCGAACCAGAGATGGTATAGTAGATTCTCCTCCTTTCCCCAGATGCCGGCTCTATCCCTGCACTTACAGAAATCCGTCACACTCGGTCTGGAGATGTTGCTGACATTTTTGTCAAAGAATACGGAGCCGCTCTTTTGCTGATAATATGCGATGGGTTCACGGTCCTGTCCCAGCCAGATGTCTTCACCTTCCCTCACAGTGTTCCGGATAAACGGTCGGTTGTTTAGCTGTCTGCTGACTGATGAGAGCGCGTTCTTATAAATGGTTCTGTCGGGATGCGACAGGATAAAGGTATGCGGTGAGAAGCCTGAGACCCAGAGGTTACCCCTGTTGTCGAAGGCAGTATGATCGATGACGCTCATACCCTCTGGCAGGATTCCCGTCAGGTTTACAGCCTGCAAGTTCCCTTCCCTGATATCGTACGCACAGAGGCCATACATGGTTGATGCCCATAACCGTTGCTGGTTGATGTCCTTGACCAGTTGGATGGTCAATGCCGTGTTGGAATCCTTATATGTATCAGGGAAAGGAAGCAGGAAATGACGTTCTGGCTCATATCGCATGATGCCCTTTCCCCAGGTACCTATCCAGAAACTATGACTTTCTGTGTCTTCAACAAGGTTCGTAGGGATGATATTGTCATCCCAGTATTGCTCCTCAAACTGGTTGGTGGTATGATTGAACCTCACGATGCCGCCTTTCCATTGTGTTACCCAGATTCTCCCCTGACTGTCTTCCATGATCCGCGAAGCCCAGGCATCCTGTCCCTTCCACCTCGACAGGTAGGACGTCATCAGGTGGAAATCCTTATCGTAGTGATATATTTTCTTTTGCGAACATACCCAGACAGTACTGTCGGATGCTACCAATAGAGGGCCGGTGGATATCCCTTCCAGCTGTTTGTCAATGATGTGGATTGTATAGTCGTTCTTATCAAGCATGTATAGGCCTTCTTTCGTAGAGAAGATGATATGGTGACGATAATCTTCGGCTATGCTTGTGATGTCATTGCTCGCCCCTATCAGATTAGGACGATAACGGTCAGAGCGGAAGACGTCGATATGATAGCCATTGTCACGGCACAGGCCTCCTCCTCGCGTGCCATACCAGATATAGCCTTCATGATCCTGAAGGATACAATGGACGTTGGCAACGGGTAGCTGCTGTTGGGTAGCCAGTTCGGTCAACACGTATTCGTTTGCCTGCTGGCTCCTGGACGGCTGGCTTAGTGCCAGAAGACTGGCTATCAAGAGAATTGTTCTTTTATGCATAACGGATTCTTTTTCTGGTGCAAACTTACAAAAAAAAACTTATATACATTTTATTATATAAAGGAAAAATACAAGTAAATGCTATTTTGCACAAATAGTGAAAGCCGATGAACAGCACAGACAAGCCCGTTTGGTCAAAACGCTCTACCTTTGCAGCCGGAAACGAATTGAAGTATAATTCAAATATTAACTAAAAACAATTTCGACATGAGAAAATCAAGACTGTTTTTCCTGGCTTTGTTCGCCATATTCAGTATGGTGACCATGGCACAGAATCAGAAGGTCAGCGGTACGGTAGCTGACCGTGATGGTGCTCCTGTTATCGGGGCAACGATTGTAGAGAAAGGATCTAAGACAGCAACAGTCACGGACCTTGATGGTCATTTTGCCCTTCAGATAAGGCAAGGTGCCATGATTACTGTTTCTTATATCGGCTACAAGTCGCAGGATGTAAAGCCTACGAGTGCGCCCATGCGTATTATCCTTGAGGAAGAGTCAAATGGTCTCGACGAAGTGGTGGTCATTGGTTATGGAACATCACGCAGAAAGGATATTACCGGTTCTGTGGCTTCTGTCAATGCCGAGAAGCTGAATTCTGTCAGCTCTACCAGTGTCAGCCAGATGCTACAAGGCCGGGTCACTGGTTTGTCGGCTACACAGAGTTCGGCTCAACCAGGAGCAGGCATTTCGATCAATATCCGTGGTGCCGCCTCTCCTCACGGTAGTAATGCACCACTCTACGTGATTGATGGTGTGCCCATCCAGACCAATTCTTCAGTCACCCCCAGCATCTCGACACCTGGTTATGACTATATGGACGGTGTGGATCGTGACCCGCTGAATACCATTAATCCTAACGATATCGAGAGTATTGAGGTGTTGAAGGATGCTTCGGCGGCAGCCATCTATGGTGCTTCTGCCGCCAATGGTGTCGTGCTGATTACGACAAAGAATGGAAAGTCGGGTAAACCAAAAGTGGAGTGGCGCAGCGTCTTCACGGCTCAGGTCAAGAAGAAATATCCAGAGGTACTCAAAGCCCGTCAGTTCCGGGAGCAGGCCAACTTCTGGACCAAGGAGTATTATCTCTATAATAATAAGATGGGTGTTTATGGTGACAATTCCGAAGACATCAGTGGCTATATCCCCGTTTTTGCCAATGTGAGTGACTATGCAGCCGACACCAACTGGTTTGATGAGGTCTCAAGGACGGGTTATGTCATCGATCAGAACGTATCTGTCAACGGCGGAACGGACAAGACGAAGTATTTCTTCTCCTACAACTACTATGACAACCAGGGTATTCTGAAGCAGTCAGGCCTAAAGCGCCATAACCTCCGCTTGAATCTGGATCAGGAGTTTACGAGGATTTTCAAGGCTGGTATCAAGTTCAGCTACTCTAATATCAACGCCAATAGTACCTCAGTCGGTACGGGCGGTAACGGTGATAATATGATTATGCGCCTGATCGACTTTGCACCGGATATAGCTGTAAAAGATGAGAACGGCAACTACAACAAGAGTTATAACAAGCTCTATACGAATCCTGTGTCGTATGGTGAGATAGAGGATAAGACTACGACGGAACGCGTGTTCATCGCTCCCTCTTTTGACTTGAAGTTGTTTGATGGCCTGACCCTAAGGGGTGTAGGAGGCTACGACACACAGTCTTCGGTCAGAAAGTTCTTTATTCCGAAACATGCAGACAACGTCAATGCTCAGGAGGGAATGGCCAGTCTCGGCTATTCAAAGGCTATAAATGCCAGTGTGGAATCCTTCCTGAACTATGACAAGACCTTTGGTGAAGCCCATCATGTATCAGCCGTACTGGGTGCCGGCTATTATAAGACGATCAGCGAAAGCTTCGGTCTGTCTGGTTCCGACTTCTTCACAGATGCCTTTGGTTATAACAATGTCGGCATTGCGAGCGACAAAGACAAGGAGCGCATCAGCTCATATCGTGCCGAGCGCACCAAACTGTCTCAGTTCTTCCGTGCCAACTACTCCTTTAAGGATCGTTATATCGTGACCTTCACGGCCCGTCGGGACGGTTCGAGTTACTTCGCAGAGAACAACAAGTGGGGTTTCTTCCCCAGCGCATCCGTGGCTTGGCGCTTGAGCGAAGAGCCATTTATGCAGAATGCCAAGGCCATCAGCAACCTGAAACTTCGTGTAGGCTATGGTGCAACGGGTAATGAGAATGTGCTCGGCACCAACTCTCAGTCGCTGTATCGTTCTGGCTATGATTTCCTGATTGGCTCAACCATGCACACTGGCCTGATGCTGACCCAGATTGAGAATCCAGAGCTGAAGTGGGAGACCGACTATACTTTGAATATAGGTATCGACTATGGTTTCTTCAACCAGCGCATCAATGGTTCTATCGAGTTCTTCCATCGTGGCGTAAAGGATCTGCTTGACTACCAGATTCTCCCTTCTAACAATGCTGTAGGACGTGTGGCAGCAAACATCGGTGAAACCAAGAGTGAGGGCTTTGAATTCTCACTGAATAGTGATAACCTGAACAGCAAGACCTTCAATTGGGAAACAACACTTAACATATCGTATTTCAAGGCCAGCTGGGTGGAGCGTAATCCCGAAGTCGCTTTGGCAGAATATATTGATGAGAAAGGAGAGATTGATGCCATCTACGGCTGGCAGACTGCTGGCATTATCCGCAGTAAGAGCGAGATTCCGTCATATATGCCCGATGCAAACGTAGGTAACATCAAATACGTAGACCGGAATGGAGATGGTGTTCTTGACGCAAAGGATGTCGTGAAATTAGGCAACAACACGCCGCGCTGGATGATTGGCTTCGGTAACACCTGGAGCTGGAAGGGCTTCGACCTGAACATCTATCTCTATAGTGCGCTTGGATTCAAGAAATATATCGGCACCTACAACAGCGGTACGGGCCGCACTTACGGTCAGATTCCCGTAGCCGGGAATCTCGGTAACAATGGTAATGCGCCCAGCAACACTTATTCCAATGTCATGACAGACGTGTGGAACAGTCAAAACGGTCAGGGCTGGATGCCAGGCATCGCTACCAATCCGTATGATAGTAAAAACCCATCAGGAGCCAACGACTTCTATCTGCAAGATGGCAGCTATGTCAAGCTGAAGAATATCACGCTTGGCTATACCCTGCCCCAAAGCATCTTCCTTAAGAGCAACTTCATTCGAGGTGCACGTTTCTTTGTGGATGCTCAGAATGTGGCAACCATCACGGGCTACGACGGCTTCGATCCTGAACTCTCTACAGGTAATCCCTACCCGCAGGCCTTGTCGCTTTCATTCGGTTTCAATCTTAACTTTTAACTCAGACAGAATATGAAAAAGATGATGATATGCGCTTTCATGTGCGCAACAGCAATGGCAACCAGCCTTACTTCATGTGAGGACACGCTGGAAACGAAGAACTTTACAGATATGTCGCCCTCGAACTTCTTCAATACCGAAGGAGACTTCGACGCAGCAGTGACAGGCCTATATCTGCCGCTGACCACCAACTGGGGATACAGTGATGGTGGCACTGGTGGTTGGTACAACTCTCTGTTCAATGCCGATATTAACGCCTATTATGCAGCAGGTATGGTGACAACGGATATCATGCGGCACTACTCCAGTTATGTTTACGATGAGTTCAATGTGGGACCGTCTACCAACGGGGCTATCAATACGACCTATAATGTGCTTCGCTTTGTAGCTCGCGCTACTGATGTCATCAATCAGATAGAGAAAAGCAACGGCTCGACAGAGGCCGTCCGTACCCGTTACATCGCTGAGGCCAAGACTCTGCGTGCTTTCTACATGTACACTTTGCTTGATTTCTTTGGCCCATTGAATGTAAAACTTGATCCTGCTACTCTGATGGACAATATCATTGAGCCGCGTCCGTCAAAAGAAGTATATGTCGGCTATATTGAGAAAGACCTTAATGATGCCATTGCCACACCTTCGTTCCCAGAGAAATACAATTCTAACCCAGATGAGTGGGGACGTATGTCGAAGGCCATAGCATACGGTGTGAAGCTGCGACTTTATATGCATGAGAAGGACTGGCAGCAAGCCAAGGCCACAGCGCAGACATTGATGGGCATGGGCTACCACCTGCTTGCCAACTATGAGGATGTGTTCAAGTCGGCGGTCAATGATGAACTGATCTGGTCTATTCCCTCAAACACAGCATCAGACAACTATTATGTGACCGAGGTGCTCCCCAACGACTTTAAGCGTGGCTACACAAGCAAGGGTACGTCATACATCCGTGGTACAGAGGATGCCTATTTCTCAGGATGGAAAGTATATTGTATGCGCTGGGATTTCTATGACACGTTTGAGGAGAATGACACCCGCAAGCAAGTGATACTTTGCGAGTATGACAATTCGAGCGGGCAGCGCATAACCCGTGACAATGGTATGGTAGGTGCTATCCCCATCAAGTATATGGACACGCAGTTTGCCAACTGGGGCACGCAAACAGCTCAGCCGGTACTCCGACTGGCAGAGGTGCTGCTTTCATACGCTGAGGCAGAGAATGAGCTGAATGGCCCGAGTACTGAGGCTGTGAATGCCCTCAAGCAGGTGACAGACCGCGCAGGCGTGGAGATTCCTGCTTCGGCAACAGCCAGTAAGGAGGCATTCCGCAACTATCTGCTGCTGGAGCGCGGTCATGAGTTGTTTGGTGAAGGCGTCCGCCGTCAGGACTTAATTCGTCATGGTGTATATATCAAGTTGGCTCGTGAACGTGGAAACAATGCACAAGACCATCAGGTGCTGTTCCCCATCCCGCAGTTTGCCATCACAGAGTCCAACGGCATACTGCAACAGAATCCAGGATATTAACTTAATAGTCTTTTCAGATAATAAATTAGTAGTTTAAATCGTTATTAGTTTAGTTAGTTAATTGTTAATTTGTTAATTAGGAAGGGGCAGGACCTTCAGTATCCTGCCCCTTTTATCCAATATAAGATGACGATGATGATACGTTTTCTGATTATAGGTCTCATGCTTTCGCTCTGCGGAAGTGGAGCCTGCCAGACGATGGAGGATGACTTCAGGAACCCGCCCGCAGAGGCAAAGCCTTTGATAATCTGGCAGTGGATGGACGGTCTGATATCGAAGGAGGGGATTACTGCAGATTTGGAAGCCTATGAAAAGGCTGGTATTGGTGGTGTACAGAACTTTCAGGTAGGAGGCCCGTTGCAGGCCCTCGCCAGGGATACCACCAATGCCATCGGTTCAGAGAAATGGCAGCAGCTCATGAAGTTTGCCATCGACGAATGCAGCCGTTTGGGATTATCCTTCGGTACTCATAACTGTCCCGGATGGTCTTCGAGCGCTTATCCGACCGTGAAGCCTGAATATGCTATGCAGAAGCTGGTATGGAGTATGAAAGTGGCCTCTGGCAAGAATCGTATCAAGCTGGAAAAGCCTGAGATGAATCCGCAATATGGTTACTATCGGGACGTGGCTGTCATAGCTGCCCCAGACAAAGATGTTGTGCAGCCATCATCAATTAAGATCCTTACTCGCCAGATGGATAGAAGCGGCGTGCTACGCTGGCAGATGCCAAAAGGGCGCTGGCGTATCTACCGTTTCGGGCATACACCGAATGGGAAGACCAACTGGGGCACGTCACCAGAGAGCGGCATGGGACTGGAGTGTGACAAAATGAGCCGCGAAGCAGTCCGTCATTTCTGGGAGAGCTATCCAACACTGTTGCTTCATTTATCAGGTGACAAGGTAGGTAAGGCATTCCAACGTCTGGAAATCGACAGCTATGAGGCTGGTGGACAAGATTGGACAGTAGCCATGCCGGAAGAATTCCTGAAACGACGCGGTTACAACATGCTTTCCTGGCTGCCCATTGTTGATGGTATGATCATCGGTGACAAAGCAAGTAGCGACCAGTTCATGAAAGACTGGCGTGAGACGGTCACAGATCTCTTCGCCGACTATTATTACGGCTATCTGAGTGATCTGGCTCATGAACATGGGCTGAAACTGTTGGTACAACCTTACGGCACAGGCGCAGCAAAGCCTTTTAACCCAATTAATACCAGCAAGATCTGCCGTCAGCTGGCTGCCGATGATATAATCAGCGCGGAGTTTTGGACAAAACCGACAAACTGGGGATGGAGAGAAGTGCCGATGGTGGTGAGCCACGCACATCAGGCAGGTCACCAGCTGGTCTATGCGGAGGGATTCACTTGCTGGCCGCTTCATGCCTGGAAAGACGATCCGGCGAGACTGAAGGCTATTGCTGACTCGGCCTTCTGCCTCGGCATCAATAAGCTAATGCTGCATGCAGGAGCTCATAACCCGTGGCCCCAGGCTCGTCCTGGCATGTCTTTTGGCTATTGGGGCACTTGGTGGACGCCAGGCCAGACTTGGTGGAAGGATGGTGCCAGACCTTTATTCTCCTATTTCGCCCGATGTCAGGCATTATTGCAGCGCGGGGTCTATGTGGATGACTTCAAAAGCCGGGAGCCGTCGTTGTTGTCGGATATAGATGGACTTCAGTGGATACACCGTCGTGACGGCGATTCAGACCTCTATTTCATTGCCAATACCAAGGACAGTACGCTTGTGCCCACCCTGATGATTGAGGGTACAGGCAGACTGCCTGAGGTGTGGAATCCCGAAACAGGGAACATCTCCGAAGCAGAAGTATGGAAGATGACCGACGGCAAGACGCATGTCAAGTTGAATCTCACGACACGACGAGCCGTGTTCCTGATTCTCAGGGAAACAACCGCCAAGACCCGTTCGGTGAAAGAATCATTCTCAGACGGCATCATCGACACTATACCCGTGGCTGGCACGTGGACGGTCAGATTCGATGAGGGGAAAGAGGTGGAATGGTCATCTCTAATGCCTTGGAATGAATCTGCTGACAGTGATATCAAGTACTTCTCCGGCACTGCTCATTATACACATCAGCTGTATCTAGACAAACTCGATCGTCACTATCGCTACGTACTTGACTTAGGCGAAGTAAAGAATCTGGCTGTGGTACATGTGAACGGACAGACGTGTGGTACGCTGTGGCGACCTCCCTTTACTGTTGATATCACGGAGGCTCTTCATGGGGGCGACAACTCGCTGGAGATAGATGTCACCAACCTCTGGGTGAATCGTATGGTGGGCGACGAGCATGAGCCTGACGATGTGGAGTGGTCTGAGCCTTTCCATTTCGGTGCAGCTCCAAACACGCCTGCCATCGGGCGATTCATGAAAGAGGTGCCGGAATGGCTCAGGCAGGGATTGCCACGTCCCACTAAGCGTAAGGCTGTCATCTCATTCAAGTTCTTTGAGAAGGATACGCCGTTGCTACGCTCCGGCATGATGGGGCCTGTGGCGCTGAAGATTACGGAGGCAGAATCTGCTCAACCGTCCGTAGAGCAAGAACTATGGATCAAGCAAGGTAAGCAGCGCATCTATGGCGTGTTGAGCACCCCTGATAATGGTCAGAAGCGGCATCCGATAGTCATCATCGCTCATGGTTTCAACGGGACGCATCATCATGGGCGCAACTACTTCAAGATGCTGAATGAGATTGGATACATGTGCTACACCTTCGATATCCCCTGTGGGGGGACGGGTAGTCGCACAGACAACAATACGGTGAACATGTCAGTACTCGATGAACAGAAGGCATTGGAGACCGTTGTAAGGTACTTCAAATCACGTTCAGATGTGGACAAGAAGAACATCGTGCTCCTGGGTGGTAGCCAAGGAGGGCTCATTGCTGCCCTGACTGCAGCCAGCATGCAGAAGGATATCCGTAAACTGGTTCTTGAGTTTCCCGCCCTTTGTATCCCCGACAACTGGAACAGCCGCTATCCACAGGAATCTGATATTCCTGATACTACAAACATCTGGAAAGTCCCCATCGGACGGCGTTTCTTTATGGAACTCCGTGATATGGATCCCTACAAGGCTGTCGAGGCTTATCATCGGCCAGTCTTCATCGTTCATGGCGATGCCGATCCCGTAGTGCCAATAGATGATTCCCGTCGTGCTGTAAAACTATACAAGGATGCTCGGCTGCTTGAAATCCCAAATGCAGGACATGGTTTCAACCCGCAGGATTTCAAATGGTCGCTGGAATGTATTAGAAAATTCCTTTTAGGAAAAGAGACTGACCCGAGTAGAGGTAAACTGAATTTTTCCATTATACAAAGAATAAATTGATTACATAATAGTCAAAACTGTCAGCTTTTTCGGTAGGAAGCGTCAAATTGTAAAGAAGTGACAAATTGTAAAGCAGTAAGCCTTATTTGGGTCAAAACGTAAGGGAAATGGGGGTCTCAGACCCCTCAGAACTTTACAAAATGTCAGTCGAGGGCGTTTTTAACATTCAAAAGTAAGACGGATTCGGGCAGAGATCCGAGGAAAGTGATTACCTTTGCAGTCCATAAAATAGATTGGTTTTATGGATACAAAGTATATTTTTGTCACGGGCGGCGTCGTTTCCTCATTGGGAAAAGGTATTATTTCCGCCTCTATAGGCAAACTACTTCAGGCACGCGGTTACAAGATCACCATCCAGAAGTTCGACCCCTATATAAACATCGACCCGGGAACTCTTAATCCATACGAGCATGGGGAGTGCTATGTGACCGAGGATGGTTTTGAGACCGATCTCGATTTGGGTCATTATGAGCGGTTTACTGGTATTCACACCACACGCAATAACAGTATCACAACAGGACGTATCTACAAGACCGTTATCGACCGTGAGCGTCATGGTGACTATTTGGGTAAGACGATTCAGGTGGTGCCGCACATCACGGATGAGATTAAGCGGCGGATGTTGCGTGAAGATGGAGAGGCATTAGATTTCGTTATCACCGAAGTGGGAGGCACCATCGGAGATATTGAGAGTGCACCGTTCATGGAGGCTATCCGACAGTTGCGCTGGCAACTGGGTCGCAATGCCGTGTGTGTGCATCTGACGTATGTGCCATAT
>Ga0326513_10003721_pt1 | contig 11031 bp, 10 predicted proteins | sample 2_2465_0518_D_FD_203654 | JGI IMG/M metagenome (GOLD analysis project Ga0326513, IMG submission 203654) | Bovine rumen microbial communities from UC Davis, California, United States - 2_2465_0518 | ecosystem: Host-associated > Mammals > Digestive system > Stomach > Rumen | place: USA... | reverse complement strand
AGGCACTGAAGATACGCCAGACGATCGCGGAGACCGACCGCGCCTGGACGGTGGAGGACGCACGCATCGAGACGGCGCGGGCGATGCTCGGCAACCGGGGCGTGCGCCAGCAGACCAGCAACCCCGACTGGCTCAGACTGGTCAGTGATATAGCCCGCTCGCTCACATGGCTCTGGACGGATGACAACGGGGCGATATCGCTCTGCTACCGGTCGGTACTGAACAAGATGCCCGTCATCCAGTGCGGCACGGGCAAGAACCGTCAGGAGTGGCTGGGCCCGATGGACTGCGGTGCCGACATGACCTTCGGCGAGTTCCGCCAGGCCATGGCCAATATCAAGGTCTACGAGGGAGACCGCAACGAGACGGCCCTCTGCGCACTGGCCGGACTGCTCTACCGTCCGGCGGCCACCGAAGAGCAGCGCACCAGCATCGACCGCCAGATGCGCCGCCAGCCCTACGACTGGGACACCATCATGGAGAAGATCGGCCGGGGGCGGCAGATGAAGCCCTGGCAGCGATGGGGGGCCTACGCCTGGATGGCCTACTTCTGCGAGGCCCTGACCACGGAGACCTTCATCGTGGAGGGCGAAGAGGTGTGCTTCGCGCCGCTGTTTGAGCACCCCGCCACCAACCACTCCCGTCAGAGAGGCGGGGAGTCGTCAGGCGGACTGCAGCAGATATGCCTGACGCTGGCCGAGACCCACGTGTTCGGCACGGCAAAGGAGGTAGATCATACGCTGCTGCTGACCGTCATGCAGAAACTGCTGCTCGACTTTAACACCCTGCAGCGGATGAAGAAGAAATAACAGGTTTAACGGATTTAACGGATTAAGAGTTATGATAATCAAGAATTCTGAAGAACTGCGCAACCTGACCGGCTCCTACTATGCCAACAATGACTTCAGCAAGATAGAGTCGATCCTTAAGGGCGTGGAGGACGAGGTGGCCCAGATCATCGGGCGCGACGTGATGGCCTCGCTGGTCAGGGAGTCGGAGGGCGAGAAAACCGCCCTCACCATCGAGACCACCGACGGCCAGACGCTGAAGGTGACCGACCGCGAGTTCACCATCGACAGCGACGGCACGCTGCGGATGTCGGACAACTACTCGGCCTACGGCGTCATCGGACGCTTGGAGGGCGACACCATCGTACTGGCCAACGCCCGCGCCGTAGAGAGTTGCCGACAGGCCATCGCCTACATGGCCACGATGCGCTTCTATCGCCTGAACGATATCTCGCACGAGAACGCGGGACGCAAGGTGAAGATCGACAAGGAGAACGAGGCACGGCCCTTCGAGTGGCAACTGGCACGCGACGACCGCGCCCACCTCGAAGAGTACTACCGCGCCCTCGACCGACTGATGGAGGCCTTGCAGGATGACCCCCGCTTCTGGCTCACACAGGCCTACAAGCGGCAGACGGGACTCATCGTCCGCGATGCCGACTCGCTGGCCTATCTCGTGGGCACGGAGCCGTCGCCCTGGCTCTACCAGCGGCTCATCCCCTATCTCGACGAGAGCCAGCGCTTCGCGGCCAAAGCCTACGGCACAGGCTTCCGCGACGACATCATGAAGGCCGGCGGCGACATGCAGCACGCGGCACAGATGGCCGTGGCCCTCGGTGCCATCGCCCTGATGGGGCGCCGCACCTCGCTCCAGACGCTGCCCTACGGCCTGATGAAGATCTTCGAGAGCGACGGCGGCGGCAACCGCAAGGAACAGGCCACGCTCGACCGCCTCGACAACTATCTGAAGCACCTCTCCAGTCAGCAGCACTACTGGCTGGAAGAGATGAAGCAACTGCGCGACGAGCGGGCCGGCGCAGAACAGCCCACCCACCTGCAGATGCCTGAGAATGACCAACACAACAAATTCATGCGCCTATGATATTCCGCACCAAATTCGTGGCCGACGTAGGCACGCAGACGTATTACACCGACGACACGCAGGAGATCGTGCTGAAGGTCAACGGCACCGTCATCCTGCGCGAGACCTATTCACCCGCCAACGGACAGATCACCATCGGCGGACTGCGCCCGGTACTGGAGGCCGCCATCCACGGCGACCTGCACACGCTGAACCAGGACGCGGCATCGGCCATGGTGGCACTCTCGTCGGAAGGCTCGCCCTTGCTGTACGAGTACGGCACACTGTTTGCCTCACGGCTGCGCAACCCGCGCGACCCAAGCGGGGCGAAGACGGTAATGGCGGCGGGTGACCTCGTGGCCGTGGCCGGGCCCGACGGACTCATCACGCCCGCACTCTGCACCCGCATCAGCAACACACTGGTGACGACAGACAGCATCACCAGTGCCACCGACGGCCAACTGCTGGGCGACGATATCCGCCTCTGGGTGGAGCGAACCGCCTGTCCGGAGAAGGCCGCCTGCGTCAGGTTCCTCAACCGCTACGACGTGCCCCAGACGATGATGACTCCCGTGCCGCTCGACGTGAAACCGGGATTCCAGGACCAGACGGCCGTGATGTACGGTCAGAGCGTGCGCTACTCCGTCGACCAGAATGATGAGTACATACTGCGCTCCGGCGTCATCCACTCCGAGCGGGAGTATGCCTCGTGGCAGGATCTGGTCACGTCGCGACAGGCGGAGGTGCTGATGTACGGCCACTGGCTGCCCATCATCGTCACCAAGGCGAACTATACGCAGGTGACACGCTCCATGGGGCGCAACCGCGTGGAGATATCCTTCCGTATGGCCGACCCGAGACAGGGAGGGGTTTGAACATTGAACATTGTGAATTGTGAATTATGATAAGGATTAATGACTACAGGCAGTTTTTCGCAGAACTGGTGGCGGCTGCATCAAGAATGACTGAGGTGGAGGTCAGCAAGACACGGCTGGCCGTCACAGAGACACAACTCATCAATCTGCTGAAGGATCAGCAGGGCGTCGTGGTGGCGGGTAACATCCCCGGCTTCGACATCACCTACAACAGTTACTGGCTCTCCAGTGGCGAGTGCATCATCTACGTGCTGGAGAAGATGCCTGAAGACTATCAGGGCACCGACAGCGAGACCGCCCGCATGGCTGACTTACAGCGGCTGATGGCGGCCATCGTGCAACTGGTGAGCGGCGAGACGATGCAGCAGTTCTGCGACCAGGGCGAACTGGACATCTCGCAGGGCGTGCGCGTGGAATGGGAGTATAACACCTTCGGCGGATTCAACGGCCTGTCGGCCTCCTTCCGGCTGAGGGATAAGAACGGGATGGGCTTATGACACAACTGCTGATAGCCGACACGGAGGTGGTGCTGCCGCAGAACTTCTCGACCACCATCAAGCGCGAGAACTCCTTCTTCACCAAGTCGGGCGAGTACTCCTACGACATCACGCTGCGACTCGACAACCCCGTCAACCTGATGCTCTACGGATTTCTGAACCGCACCAACAAGAGCGGGCAACTGGACACCGACCGCACCGCCGTGCTGACGGTCGACGGGCGCGTCTACTGCCGTGGGCGCGAGGTGATCACCCGCTGGACGGAACAGTCGGTGTCGATTCAGATCGTCAGCGGAGAGTCGGAACTGAACTACTTCATCGGGCAGGACCGCAAGGTGGAGGAACTGGATCTGGGCGAGGTGGAGAGCGACGATGAGTGCGCCTGGCCAGTGGTGCGCACCGCCGCCAAGGCATACATCAACGTCAGCCGCACCTGGGTGAGAGACGCTGCCCTGCGCGGCCACTACACCCACACGTGGGAGCACGACGTGCCGTCGCCCTATCTCTACGACCTGCTGGAGCGCATCATCCGCGCCCTGGGCTACACCATCGGCACCGACCAGTTGACGGAGACCGACATGAAGCACCTCTTCCTGCTGAACACCGTGCGCACCCGCCAGTATGCCAGGATGGTGCCGGGATGGACGGTCAGCGACCTGCTGCAGGAGGTGGAGAAACTGACGGGCGTGGTGTTCATCATCGACAATCTGAAGAAGACCTGCGACATCATGCTGAAGACCCGCTTCTATCTGGGAGCGCGCCAACTGCCGCTCAATGACGTGGTGGATGCCTACGAGGCAGAGGTGACCGACGGCGACGGCGGCGACACCGACTTCACGGCATCGAATGTCAGTTACGACCTGCCCAGCCACCGCTGGGCCAATCTGATGCGACTGCCGGAGGGTCTGCCCACACTGGAGGAGCGCGCATATGTCTCGCTGCGCGAACTGGTGCGCGACGCCTGGGCCGGCATCGACGAGGGAGACTACGAAGCGCAGGAGAAGAAGGCATCGGAGCCCGCCATCCTGGTCGACAATTCGACAGGCCGCACGTTCATCCGCATGTTCCGCACGACGGAGGTGCAGCGCATCAGGCACAACTTCACCCTCGGCGAAGCCTATCTGGCGGAGGTAGACCAGATGGCCGACCTCAAACGCGACGAGGCGGCATCGACGATGGAACTGAAGATCACACCCGCCCCCATGGTACACTTCTATCAGATAGGCGCGGGTATGGAACTGATCGACCTGTGCAGCGAGGACGGCTTCTTCGAGTTCCACGACTACGCCATGACGGGAGAAGCAAGCGAGGACGGCGCCGACGAGGATCAGGAACTGAACGAAGGCGACGGCGACAGTCTCATCGAGGACACCATCCGCCAGGCGGAGAAGAAGGAGAGCAGTGCGGGCGACCTCTACTGCGCCTTCTATCGCGGCGACCTGTGGAACGGGATGCCCGTCGTCTACACCGACAGTTACCACGTGGCCATAGCGGGCATACTGGCGGGCTTCAGCGGCAGCCACAGCACCTACAACCCCGGACAGCCCGAGGGCTCGCTGCGCCTGAAGGACTTGGAGGACACCTACTATCAGGGCGGCTACGAGATAGACACCCGCCACGCGATGACCTTCGAGACCTTCGACCCGAACGTCATCGACCCGCGACAGGTGTACGTCATCCGAAACCGCCGCTACGTGGTGCGCGACGTGGAGGAGACCGTCAACGCCGAGGGAAGGGTCAGGCTGTGGAAACTGACCTGCTACCCCATCACCGTCAGCGACGAAGCCGTCGAGAAGCGCTGGGTGCTGACCAAGGGCGTATGGGATGACGGCGCCGCCTGGCTCGATGACGGACGGTGGAATGACAGCAACCCGAACTAAGAGCCGATAACACAGCGAAAGGGCAGAGAACAGGGCGTAACAGGACGCAACGTTCTCTGCCCTTTCACCTTATTTATATATTTGCACCGTGGAAACTCCACAGGGAGTGCGGAAGCAAATCCTTCACTCTTCATTTTCATTCACTCTTAACGCTTTATTCTTATGGCAGTAAAAGTCTATCTCCATCAGAACCAGATCAAGGATTCGAAAGGCTACGGCAAGTATTATGCCTATGCCGACAATGAGAGCCCCATCGACCTCGTGGGGCTGGCCAAGCACATGTCGGAGCACAACACCCCATTCTCCGAAGGTACCATCATCGGTATCCTGAAGGATATGGTGAAGTGTATCCGCGAACTCAACCTGAACGGACAGCCCGTGAAGATCGACGGCCTGGCCATCTTCTCCACCCACATCGAGAACAAGGGCGGCTGGGACACGCTGGCCGACGTAAACCTCTCCATGGGCGGCGAGAATGCCAACATCCAGGCACTGCGCCTCTGCGCACAGGCCACGGGCGAGTTTTCGAAGGCTGAACTCACAAAGTACGGCACGGTGACCCTGAACCGCAACTGGCGCGAACAGGTGCAGGCAGCCAAGAAGGCCGCTGGCGACAGCGAGACCGACCCCACCACACCGTCATCCACCGATCCGTCGACACCAGGCTCCAGCACTGGCGGCAGCACCAGCACCGGCGGCGAAGGCGGCGGCGAGGGCGAAGACGGACTCGACAAGGGCTAATCGCCGACAGTCGCAACTGCAGAGAGCCGTCCTTTCGGGGGCGGCTCTTTTTTCGTACCTTCGCGCTTGATTTACAAGGATATATACGGATATGGAAGAAGCGAACTACAAGGAAATCGAACTGTTCATCCGTGAGGAATTAGACCAGCACGGCGAGTGGCTCATCGACCGCTTCACGGAAGCACTGGAGCGGAACAAAAACGTGGATTCCGGCACGCTGCTGGAGTCGTTTGATGCCAGGGTAGGCAGCGGCCCCGACGGGTCGATCACGCTGGCCGTCTCGTTCATGACCTATGGCCGCGCGATGGAGATAGCCGGGCGGAAGCGCAAGAAGAAGGCCGCCTGGGCGAAGAAGAACGGCGAGACGTGGGGCAAGAAGACCCGACGGGGAAAGAAGGTGGAGTGGTATAACAAGAACCGCTACGGAGGCTACGGCCGCCTGATCCGACGGCTCACGGCCGGCATGAGCGAGCAGGAACTGCAGCGCATACGCGGGATTTTGCAATATGCGAAAGACAATTTTGCAGGGAAATCATAAAGTTAGATATGAGGGTTAGCCAAGTCTATGTCGCCTCCCGATGGAATCCGGAAGCAGAATCGTGTACGGCCTTTATAGTTTGATATTGTAAAATCGCCCTTCGAGATTACGTCCATACCAATAATGCAATCAACACCAGCAACAGGCTGAACTGGAAATTCCGACGGCAAGATAGGAACAGACAGGGCTTGAGACAGAGCCAGCAGAGCGTAGTAAGTATTTACCCGTTTCGACTTAAAAACGCCACTTGCCATAACTTTTCCCATCTTTTTAAGCTGAAGATATTCTGCTGCTGCACAGCTAATGCTGGTCGTGGTGGCTCCTGTATCCCAGAGTGCCACGGTTTCTATTGACACCTGTGTCAACGGGTTGATCAGCCTGACAGGAGTCATGATTCTACCAAGCAGTCTGTCGGAAGAAAAAGAAAACGTTCTGACTGTCATATTGGAAACTGGTTAATCTCTATTGTGTAACATTTCTCATCAGGGCCACAAAGTTGGATGATATACTCGCCAGGCAGAAGCCCTTCCTTCTGGGCGTTCATATAAGCCTCCCACCAGTCGGAACCTGTCGTAACAACCTTAGTGCCGGATATGACCAGGTAGCGGTTCGGATACTGTCCGAAAAGTAATCTCTGGTTGTCAATAAAGTACTGAAATTCGATATCCTCCATCGTTTTTTCGGCAAAGATAGGGATTTTCCCTGAGAAAATAGGGGTTCACGCTTGCAAATTTGCAGGATTTTGTCTATATTTGCAGTGAAGAAAAGAAGAAAGGATCGAGATATGGTAACACTGATGTTCATACTTATAGCCTACGCCATCCGCAGGAGGTTCCTGCCGGAAGATGCTAGCAGGTGGGAGAAGTTGGTTTACTACAGTGTCTGCATAGTTACTACACCATTGTTTGGGCCGATGGTCTATAAATGGCTGACGAGACCGAATTCAGAGAATGGCGACGATGAAGGCGGTTATGGCTATACCTATCCGGGATTCCTATAGTCAGTATGTCCTTTCCGGTTTCCTAAAATACAAATACCTTTGCAATATAAACGCAAAGGTATTTTTTTATGGCTATCACATCATTCAAACAAATGCACAAGGAAATTGGCACGAAGGGGATTATCTTCGTGATCCTGGCTAATCTGGCACTTGCAACAGTCGGTTCGGCCTTAGGCTATCTGCTGGCCAACGAAATCATAAAATGTATTTCATCAGCCACTGGACTACCAGTGTAAGCAGGGAACCAAGCAATACCAGAAGAGCATTGGCAAGATTTAAATACTCCGTCCAACGCTTGACAGTCTCCTGCCTCTGTGCACTCTTGACAGTTTCCATAAACATACCCTCTGCGGTCTTCATGCCTTCAGGGGTCAGTTTCAGATACCCCTTGCCATAGCGTTCCAGCAGACGGTAGTCTCTGATGAGAGACTCCACAACGTAGTCGCAATCGTGGTAGTTCTGGGGGTACTGCATCTGGAGGTCTGATATATAGTCCGACTCCCAGATAAAGTTTTGCGCCGAAAGATCCTTCAGGATACGGTCGGCAATCTCCTGTTGTTTCTCTGTAAACATCATATTCTGAATTAGCCCTGCAAAGGTACGAAAAATCCCCGATGATTGCTCAACGGGGATTACAAATTTTGCCAATTCAAAATAATGTGCACGCTTGCACAGTGCAAAGATAGGGATTTTCCCTGAGAAAATAGGGGTTCACGCTTGCAAATTTGCAGGATTTTGTCTATATTTGCAGTGAAGAAAAGAAGAAAGGATCGAGATATGGTAACACTGATGTTCATACTTATAGCCTACGCCATCCGCAGGAGGTTCCTGCCGGAAGATGCTAGCAGGTGGGAGAAGTTGGTTTACTACAGTGTCTGCATAGTTACTACACCATTGTTTGGGCCGATGGTCTATAAATGGCTGACGAGACCGAATTCAGAGAATGGCGACGATGAAGGCGGTTATGGCTATACCTATCCGGGATTCCTATAGTCAGTATGTCCTTTCCGGTTTCCTAAAATACAAATACCTTTGCAATATAAACGCAAAGGTATTTTTTTATGGCTATCACTGTAGATACTATTCTGTTAAAATTCAACGTCAAGCCGAGTTACGAGCAGCAGGAAATTCAGAAGATGAATGCTGATCTGAAACAGGCTGAAGCCAACTATGAGTCAGTTGTTAAGGCCGTCAAGGATAACGCAAGGGAGCATTCGAAATTGTATGAAGAACTCTCGAGGGTCACGTTGAAGCGCGACGAGTTGGCCAACAAGAAGTCACTGACCGAAAAAGATCAGCAAAAACTGGCAGAATACAATCAGGAGATAGAAGTTCTGAACGACAAACTTGAAGAAAACAAGAACGAGCAGGCTCAACTAATCAAGGTGTCTGAGGACGCCAGAAAGGAGATGGTGGAATGCCAGAACCGGATGAATGGTGTCACTCAGTCGACGCTCAAATACAACATGTCCATCCGGCAGTTGGGTGAGAGGGAGAGAGAACTGAAGATGCTGCTGAATAATATCGATCCAAGCACAGAGGAATGGGAGAAGTATAACAAAGAACTGTCAGAGACCAGGAAGAGGATCGCCGAACTCAGACAGCAAGCCCCTGAATTTCATAACGAACTGAAACTGGAGGACATGACCATTAAGCAGCTGAAGGAACGTATTAATGCCCTGCAGTCCGCACTCGAGTCATGCAAGCCAAATACCGACGAGTTCAGAGAATATTCCGATGCTTTAGAGAAAACGAGATCCCAGCTAAAAGAAGTTGAAGGTAGTGTTGCCAACACCAAATCTTCTCTTGCAAAATTCACAAAAGGAATAGATTTAGGGCAGTTGAAGACCATGCTTTCTTCAAACCTTATCACGAAAGCTGCAGGAATGGTCTTTGATACCGTCGCCGACTACGCCGGCCGCGCCGTCGACCGCGTGAAGGAACTGGTGGCGGAGAGTGTGCAGGCCGCGCGTGCAGCCGAAGGCATCCAGCACGCCTTTGAGCGCATCGACCAGCCGGGGATGCTCGACGGACTCCGCGAGGCCACGCACGGCACGGTCAGCGATATCGAACTGATGAAGGCCGCCGTGCAGGCCAGCGACTTCCGCCTACCGCTCGACCAACTTGGCAAGTATCTGGAGTTTGCCCAACTGAAAGCACAGCAGACGGGACAGTCGGTCGACTTCCTTACCAACTCCATAGTGACCGGCTTGGGTCGAAAGTCGGTGATGATCCTCGACAATCTGGGCATCTCTGCCTCTGAGGTTAAGGAAGAGATGGAGAAAACCGGCGACATGGCCACAGCCGTCGGCAATATCATCGACCGCCAACTGAGTGAGGCGGGTGCGCACTTCGAAGATGCCGCAGAACGGGAGAAGCGCGCCACTACCGACGTGAGCAACGCCCAACTGGAACTGGGACAGCAGATGAAGGCCACCTTCGGCATCGGCAGCACCTCGCTAGGCGAAATGCAGTCAAAGGCCGAGGTGTTCATCCTGAAGGGGCTGACAAAGATGATCATCTTCTGCCAGGACTTGTATAACCGCCTGGGAAGTGTGCGCGTGGTGGTCGAGGGTGTTAAAGTGGCCTTCGACACTGTGTTCAAGGTGTGTGAACTGGGATTCAATTGGATGATCGACACGGTAAAGATTGTCGTCAGATACCTCCGCGATATGGCCGCGATGTGGGAAGCCGTAGTCGAAGGATTCTCCACCCGCGACTTCAGCAAAGTCGGCCAAGCCTGGAACAACCTCAGGAAAGACATGTCGAAGTCTATCCGCGAGTTTGTCAGCGACGGAAAGGATGTTGGTACCAGATGGGGCAGGAACGTGGTCGACAGTGCCAAGGCCGTCATGGGCAAGGCGAAAATAAAAAGCCCCGACGTCGATATGCCAAGACCGAAGATACCGACGTCAGACAGCGACTCTTCGGATACTGCTCCCACCACGACCAAGAGCACATCCGCCAAGAGCGCACCCACGACAGGCACCAGCACCGCCAACGATAATTACAGGAGAGACCTCGCTGCCCGCGAACAGGCCTATCGCGAATACGGGAACCAACTCAAGCAGATGTACCTCGACCAACTGCTGAGCGAAAAAGAATACCAGGCTGAGAGTCTGCAGGCCGAGTCGAAGTTTTTGGTAGACAAGATTGCCCTTCAGGAACTCTATGGACAGGACTCCTCGCAGACACAGGGACAATTCCTCGACCTGCTGATACGTGAGAGCAACGACAAATACAAACAGGCACAACAAGAACTGAAGGATAGTCTGGCACAGGCCGATGCTGCCCATGGCGCACAAAGCAAACAACTGCTGGAGCAGCGACTGAACGGAGAACTGGCCACCGAAGAGCGGTACAACGAACTGAAACTTCAGGCCGACATCGACTACCAGCGCCGTCGGCTGGAGATACTCAGGGCCGCTGGAGCCGACACGGCACAGGCTGAGCAGCAACTGCTGCAACTGTTGCTGCAGCAACGCCAGAGCAAGGAGCAGCAAGAGACACAAGTGGTGAACGAAGAGGCCGAGAAGCGCAAGGCCATCCAGCAGGCCGCCGTCGACGCGACGAACAATCTGCTCTCCAGTGCATCCAGCCTCTTCTCCGCCATGCAGCAGCGGGAGACGGC
>Ga0326513_10003719_pt1 | contig 11037 bp, 13 predicted proteins | sample 2_2465_0518_D_FD_203654 | JGI IMG/M metagenome (GOLD analysis project Ga0326513, IMG submission 203654) | Bovine rumen microbial communities from UC Davis, California, United States - 2_2465_0518 | ecosystem: Host-associated > Mammals > Digestive system > Stomach > Rumen | place: USA... | reverse complement strand
TTTTAGGTTTTTTGGGGCTTTTATCCTGGCAGCCTTTACAACTTTAAAAGCCTTTTAAACGTACTAAATAGCCATATAGGGCCTTTTTTAAAACCTATAAAGCTATTATATATTAATATTGTTCAATTTTCCACTGTTGGCCGCTGCTGCGGTTTAGCTCTCTTTTTAATTGATCTATAGTATTAATGTCTTGATGACTTAGCGCGATTATTTCCCCGCTTTTATGGTCTTTTAAAAAGCATGATAATTGTAATTTAACGCCTTTTCTAATTGATCTAGTTAATATATATATTAGTCCTTTTTGGGTTTCTTTGTTCGGCTTTTCTTGATGCCAGGCGGCCACGTTAGACGCGCTATAAATTGAATTATAAAGCGTTTTAATCGCGTTTAATTGTTGGGCTTCTTGATATAGTCGTTTTTGTTCGATTTCTGGCTTATTATCACACCTAAATATATCTATTAGTTTAATGCTTACGCCTGGTATATTTATAATTTCTTTTTGCATACTAAAATAAAACGCCTGCGGGCGTTTATCCTCCTTTTTTGAATTTAAAATATTAATTAGTCGATTAGTTCCGTTTGTGCTAAAATTTTACCCGCTAAATAATAAGTATATTCCGGATCAACATCTATAAAATATCTTTTTAGCGGTTCAACTCTTCTAATATATTCATTGTTGATATATAAGCATCCGTTTTTTAAGTCGTAGTTATTAGAATTCGGTCTTGTTTTGTTTTCCTTGCAATATTTTATAATTGCGTTGTATGTTTCCATTATATAAAAATCTAGGTCAGATTTTAAAGCTAATTTATTAACTATATTTACAATATCGTTTCGCATGGTTTAAACTCCTTTTTATTTTGTTTTTGGTTTTAAAAATGGCCCCAGATGATCCAGGGCCGCAAGTTATTAATAATTGATAGTAACTAATTTATTATTGAATTTTATTAATGCTTTTTTGTTGGTTTTGTCGTCTTTTAAAATTGTGCGAATGTACGCGTTTCCGACTTCATCACAGAAAGTTATTTTTTTAATATAATGATTATAATAAACGTTTATAAGTGCTTTATTTGTGTTGATTTTTGCATATTGTGATAAAAAGTTTTTAACCTGGTTTAAATGTTTACCAGTCTTTGAATTTTTAACATCTAAAATGTTTAAATTGTTACAGTATGTTATTTCATTGTTTTTGATAGTTGCGCACAATTTACGCTTGTAATAAATATCGAAAGAATTAATATTTTCTTTTTTTATAAACTTCTTAACTTCTGAAATTGTGTAAAATCCGTAACCGTCGTAATTATCGGTAACAATTATAAATTTTTTTAAATAATCTGCCATAAAATACACCTTCGCGCGATTGTGCGCCCTTTCTTTTTTGGTTCTTTAATTATAGCATTTTAAAATATAAAAATCAAGCGTTTTAGCATTAAAAAAGCCCCGATTTTACGGGGCTTTAAATGGTTTTTTAAAATTTTAAAAGTCATAATAAAAACGTTGTCTTTCAATTAAATTTGTGGCCTTTTTCATGGCTGCCGCTGCGGTCTTATCGTCTGGTGATAAACCCAACTCATTGTAAACGGTTTCTATTGTGGTTTGTGGATCAAACAAAATAATATACTCGTGATTGTTTAATTCTTCATATATAGCCGACTCCATTAGATTAGTATCATTTTTTAAAATGTCGCTTATATCTAAACTTTTAAAAAGTTCGTTAAAATCGTTTCTTTTCTCTTTTAATAAAAATGTACCAGGGTATACGCTAACTAGATCGGACTCTTTACAATTAAGTTTGTTCAATCCGTCTTTAAATTGTTCTTGATTGTACGCGTAAAAAATATATTTATTAGAAAAGTCGTTATATAATTGTTGCTTTTCATTTTTAAGTTGCCAGTAGTCAGCAGCGCGGGCGCTTATTTCTTCGGTTTCTTCTTCTATTTCGTTTATTTCGTCTAAATCAAAATAGACTAAAATATAATCATCTAAATTATAAATATCTTCTAAATGATCTTGTAAAATGTCGGTTAGTTCGTCATTTAAAGTATATTTGTTGTAGCCTTTAATATTTCCATATACGTCAAGTGTGAAATAATCATCTGTCATTGTAAAATTGCCATAATAGGCAGCGCGTACGGCATCCGCTGGTGCATTATCGAAAAAAGTTTCGATTAATTCGTCTAAATCATTATAATAATATTCAGAATCGGAAAGATCAAGTTCATTGTAAATATTTAACTTTGTTTCTAAGTCAAGCCCTGGCAACTGGTTTTTAATTGCTTCTTGTTTCATTTCTGTAAAATTCATAAAATACACCTTTTTAACCTTTCATTTTGAAAAAAATATATTAGTTTTTGGTAATTAAATAATAATAAATGATATATTATTATCTTATATATATTATACATGATTATATATTAATTAGCAAGTATTATTTATAAATAATTCGTTGTAATTAAGATATATTTTTATATAAAATTTTATATAAGATTTTGTATAAATTTTTATATATATTATTGTATAAATTATTATATAAATAGTTGTAAATAATAATATGATAATTAAATAATAGAAAATAGATCAGATTGTAATTGTTAAATATTTTTAATTGAAAGAAAAGAGAAAAGAAAAAAGAAAAACAAGAAAAGAAAGAACCAAAGAAAAGAAATAAAAAGAAATAAATAAAAGAGATAAAGAAAGAATATATATATAATACGCGTGGGCGCGCGTGGGGATAGTCCAGGAGATCACAACTAAAAACAATAAATTTATTTTAATACTTGACAAAATAAAGAAAATGTTTTAAATATAAATTAATAAATATCAACGGATCAGATAGCAATATAAAAAGGGGGTGCAATTCATGGATATTATTAATTATTCAAACTATGATAGTATTGATTTATCAACTATTTCTAACAATGGAATCACTATAACACTTAAAGAAATTGAAGAAATTATCCTAGAAACTGCACAGGATTTTTACATTGACGATCTTAGAAAATGCCCGACAACGACTTTCAAGGGCGTTTTGAGGGTGACGGGCCAGCGCTTATTTAGACATTCAAAAATTTTAATTAATTATAAGGCAGAAAACAGTGATGGTTCGTTCAATTTATTGAATAATCGCTTAAACTTTAATATTAATATATTAAACAACCAATGCTATTATATATATAATTATATATGTGAAAAGTATAATAAAATAAAATCTTTAGAGGGTTATTTATTATTGTATGCTATATGTGATGATGATTATAATTTGATACTTAAAAGTAACCCTATATTCCAAGAAATAGAGCAAAAACTTCAAACTACTAGAAACAACAGTTTAAAAGACAAACTAATTGATTCTAGAAACGTTGTCGGGACTCTGGCGGTATTCAATGATGAAAATAATAGAACTATTAGCGGAGATAATAGGCGGCCAGATAATAGCGCTTTACTTGATGCAATCAATCAAAATAAAATTGAAGTATCAAGCAATATATAAATTGCTATAATTAATATAACCGCAACCACAAGATATTGTGTTTAGCTGCTGATTGATCCAGTTTAACAATCCAGGTTTTAAGACTTAAAACACTAGAAATCTAGTAAATAAGCGGTTTTGTAGCGGTTTTGATAATTTATATATCATTTCGCAAAATTAGAGTTATACGAAGTTAGACTATTAAATATTAGATTGTTACAAGGTTTTATATATTAATTACCGATTACAATATAAATAAATTCCCTTAACCAACTTTTACTATCTGGGGCGGATCACTTTGGAGGGTATAGGGGTTTATTAAATAAATTGAAATATAGGCGGGGTTACCTCCTCCCACAACCCCAAAAGCAAAAGGAGATTAGACAACATGAATTTAAACGAGTTTAAAACGATGAACATGATAAATAAAATAGCTGGTGAGATAGTGTCGAATACATCAAGTTTAATGCAAACCACTATAAAGCAGCTGATAGTTGATTATGAAAAGGCTGCAAAAATGTTTGGAGAAATAGGCTGTTTTGGAGAAGGCGTTAGCGAATTTATGAAATACAAAGTTCACCAGATTTTAAGTTCGGAGAGATTTAAAGCAATCGGAAACGAATATGCACCAGAAGAACTTAAGCAGCTATCGAGTACGATTATACAGACAGCGGTAGATATATTCGCAGATGAATATTTAGGGTTTGTAACTGCAAAGGGTTTAAAAACGCCAGAAGATTGTATCAAGGCATTAAAGGCAGTTGAGATATATTTAACGCAAACCAACTATTCGGAGTTTTGCGAAGAGATATTCAACAAAGTGAGGGAGAAAGAACATGAATGATTATGAATTAGCCTTTAAAGAGCATTTAAAAACAATGTCTAGGAATTCTGTTAAAAATCAAACAGAGTTTGTTATACATTTACTAAAACGCTTTGTCACAAGTGAAGAATTAAAAGAAATTGGGATAGTGCTTAGTGTTGAAAAGCTAATTAAAAGCACAAATCAGATTATTGAGGACATAGGAGTTAAGGAATCAGAAAATAATCCCGTTTTCTACATGGTGTACAAGTATTTGGCTTTAGAATCCGTAAACAGTCTTGGAAATGGAATTATAGAGTTGTATGAACAGAACAAAGCTGCAAGTGTTGAAGAGATTTGCAAGGGTATTGAGGACATAGCAGCTAAGATGCAAGATGAAGAATACCTAGACGACAAGATCACGAAGTTCATAGAAGGGATAAAGGTTGATAAAGGATAGCAAGTTAGGGGCAGAATTTGGGTTATGGCGTTTTAACCAAAACCTGATAACGATACATGGCATGACTTTAGATATGGGTGCATCAGGAATGAGCCTATGTGCAATCATTGGTGATACAAGTATAGTCATGGAGCAAACGATAAGGGAATTAAGGCAAGAAAAAGACTTTTCTAAAGACTTCTTAGAGGGTGCAGCCCAGACAGTCAAGTTTTACAAACAGTTTTTACTAGACAGGCTAGACAGTCTGGAAATGATAAAGAATACAACAGAGTTAGACCGCAAGTTAGATAGTTACAAGATAGTGATACTTAAAAACTTTGAACTTCTACTTGCTTGCAATTACGAAAATACATCAGAAATTGATTTCGGAGTTTAGCAACAATTTAAATAGCCCTACAAGGTGTCTAATTTGCCCGTAGAGGACTTTTTAATCAAAAGACGATAAATTGTTAGCTGAAAATAAAAAACGTCTGTATGAGGCGAATAAGGGGGTTAAAATGGCATATGGGAATTTACAAGATAATCACAGCGACATATGATGACGAATCAGAGGATGAACAAGAAATTGAGCCAACAGCCTTTATTAACCTCGGTGGCGAATACTACGCAGCAGAAATTTTAAACGTAGAAAGTCAAATGATAACTTTTAACGACACGGCATATTGTCAAGTCATATTAGCGAATGGGGATGTAATACTAATCCCTGAAAAGAATGTTTACAAACAATTTTTGGTTTAAAATCTCCTAAAGAAAAACTGAAATGTAGTCTATGGGCCATGCGGTCGCAAGTAGTTCATCACTACCATAGGCTATCCTTCCATCAATCAGTTAGAAGGTCAATTACAAGCTTAACGGTTCGTCTGGCTAGACGGTAGCTTTATCAGGTTCGAGTCCTGACAGATGAATTGGCGTATAAACGCCAAAAGTCCTAACCCAGAGGGACATTTTAATTACAACAGGCTTGTATAGGCATAGTCAGTTGGCTGTACTGCGCAAAAAGCATGGGCTATGTCTATACTGCGGCAATGTTGATTAAGGGTAAATCTAGCGACTTCTAAGCAGCTACTAGTCGTTAATGTGGGTTCGAGTCCTACCATTGCCTTGTGGTTGTAGCCACATCAATAACTTTATATTCATGTTTTTTTTAATTCTCAATTTGTTGGTTACTGCGAATGGTTTAAGCGTAATAAGGGGCGCTTTAGTGGTTCGATTCCGCTACGCGATATTTAGTTAGTATACCTACAACATAGCGGCCCTTTGGCATTTGAGGGCCGCGCCTTCTCACATTTATTTCAAAGGGGGGATAGTTTGAAAGAAGGCATAAATATTAGTGATTTGCGGGATTTATATATTGACTACAACAGGGAATTATGCAGCTTGCCAGGAATGATCTTAGACGAAAAACGTATAAGTTCATACGCAACAGGCATGATTCTAAGGACAGATATAGACTGGAATTTGATAGTTAAAGAGGGAGAAGCTATCGGGTTCTTAATGATTAAAGCTAATGAGAATGGCTATGATTATTATGTGGTTGACACATACTTAAAGCCAAAATACCGCAAACAAGGGATAATGACATCTCATGTACTTAAAACATTTGAAGGTTTCAGAGGTAAAACAATAGGCTTAACAATTATTCAAAGCAACTTTCTAGGAATTTCGTTTTGGCAGAGTATTTTTAAAAAACTAGGCTATATTCCAGAAATGAGTTTTGACGGAGGCTTTATTGAACTTAAGTTTCAAATGGAGTAGAGAGTATGGGATTAAACGCAGAAGAAGAGCAGCTTAACGACTATTTCAATAGTCACAATTTGTTAGATATTGAAACTAATAAACAATACTTAACATACGCTTATAATACCCTAGAAAGAGATTATGAAAACCGTAATTTTATTTTCGACAAGTCACAAAAGATAAAACGTGATGTTGACTTTATGCTCAATAATCGCATTGATAAATTATCAAATCTTGAAATTAATAACCTGGCATTTATGTACTGGCAAGCTATGTTGTTAGAGGCTAGGAACAAGCAATTAGATAGCTATTTGCTTTACCTAGAGAAAAACAGATTGCCTAAAGATAAGTTCTATGTGCCTAGATCAAATTGTTTCAACCGAATCGGATTAATTCAAGCCCTACAAGATATGCTAGATGATAAACTAGACCTTTTAACTATTTCGTTGCCACCAGGAACGGGAAAAGCACAACCACTATACAGCAATGTTTTAACACCAAAGGGTTATGTTAAAATGGGCGACTTAAAGGCGGGCGACAAGGTAATAGCTGCGGATGGTAGTAGTGCAAAAGTACTAGGAGTATTCCCACAAGGCGTTAAAGACGTATATGAAATATGCTTAGTTGACGGTTCAAAATGTCAGGCAAGTGGCAGCCACCTTTTTAAAGTTTATAGCAAGAAAAAGGGATATGCCATTAAAACGCTCAATTTTCTTCTTAGAGGCGATTTTCGTAAATACTATATTCCAGTATACCTAAAGGGTAAAAAACCGATTTACAAGCAAATTAGGACTATTACAAGGGTATCTGATTGTGAATGTCAATGTATCTACATAGACAGTCCACAACATTTATACGTTACGGATGATGGGATAATAACCCACAACACAACTCTTGAAAAGTTCTTTTTGTCAGGGGTTATCGGATGGTGGCCTGATTGTAGCAATCTGTTTTATAGCCATTCAGGAGATATTACACGAATGTTTTATGACGGTGAGTTAGATATTTGCACTAATGCAGCAGAATACACATGGTCTGAAATATTTAGGCAGCAAGTTACAAGCACTAACGCAAAGATGGAACAATTCAATGTCGGCAAGTATAAGCCTTTTCAATCTGTGCAGTGTACGTCTGTAGGTTCTAACAATGCAGGTAAAGTTAGAGTTAGTAACAAGGGCTACTTGCTAGTTGACGATTTAATTGGTTCTATCGAACAAGCCTTAAACATTAACATCCTGGATAAACTGTGGAATAGCTATAGCGTAGATGCCAGACAGCGTATGTTAGATGGTGCAAAGGAAATTATTATTGCTACTCGTTGGTCTGTGCATGATCCTATCGGCAGACTACAAAGACTGTATGAGAACAACAATACAGGTAAGAGGGTTAGATTTATAGCAGTTCCTGACATTGATCCCGAAACTGACGAATCAAATTTCAATTTCACTGTGAATGGCTTATCGAAAGAGTTTTTTGAAAGTCAGGCCTTAGTCATGGATGAGATTAGCTATAAGTGTCTATACAAGCAAAAACCAGTCGAAAGAGAAGGCTTGCTATATCGTGAAGATGAGTTAAGGTATTATACCGATTTGCCACAACAAGAGCCAGATGCAGTTATTGGCGTTTGCGATACTAAGAATACTGGCTCTGATTACATGGTTTTACCAGTCTTTTATCGTTATGGTGAGGACTATTATCTTGTGGATTGTGTCTGTGATAATTCAACAGACTTTAACGTGTTATATGCAAGAATGGTTGATTTAATCGTTGAACATAACGTGCAAGCTATAGAGTTTGAATCAAATCAGGGTGGTAGGGCCATTACTACAACAATTCGCAATATGCTTGCAGAAAGAAACTTTATTTGCAACATAACAGAAAAGCCAACAGAAACAAACAAAGAGGCTAGAATCATAGCTAATAGCTACCACGTTAAGCAAAAGATTTTGTTCAAGGAGAAGGGGCTTATTCCAGCTAAGAGTGATTATGCAACTCTCATGGATCAGTTAAAGTCATATACGCAATTAGGCAAAAACAAGCATGATGATGTACCAGATTGTTTAGCCAATTTTATTTTATATACAAATCGCAAGGTAAACAGGCGACAAAGCCATATATCGAAACACATTTTGTAGATGGGAGGCAGGTTTTATGAATGTTCAGCAGTATCTTAAAAAGATTTCCTTTTACGACAGAGTTATAGCGAACAAGACTTATGACTATAACAGACTTTGTGAACTTACAAAGGGCTTATCAGGGCCAGCTAGTGACAAAGAGAGAATCACGACTTCACCTAGTGGTGATAGGTTGTGTAACGGAGTAGTTGAGTTGATAGAAATTGAGAATGAGATACACAATCTAATCAATTCCAGGAAGTTTATTATATCGCAGATTGAAACACTATCTCTTAGCAGCTATGAGGTTTTGTATCACAAGTACGTTAAAGGCGAAACAGGTAAAGAAATTATGGTGGCACTTAACTACAATACCAGAAGTGCATATTACAGGCAGCTAGAAAAAGCCTTAAAGGAATTTGATAAACTTTACGGTGATATTTACAAAAACCAAAAAAGATAGTATAATATTTTTAATTTCTTTTCACAAATCCCCATCATTATTTTTTTATAATGTTAGCCTAGAGGTTCTCCATTAACCTTTAGGCTATTTTCTTTTCATGGATTTCCCACAAAGCCTTATAAATACTACATTCTTAAAAATAAACCGTACAAGTTTGACGAAAATAAAGGGGACAAGTTTGACGAAATTAAATAATTTTAAACAATTATCTATTGCGACTTTTGGAACGTTCTATTGGGACATTTAACACGTAATTTATTGTGACCTATGACACGTAATTTTATTGGGAGTTCTTACACGTCTATTGGGACAAATACCACGTAGAATTTAAATATATTTAATTTCTTTCTTCTTTGTGGATAACTATGTGGATAAGTTGTGGATAACTTAATTTAAAATGACGTGTCTATATATAAATAAATATATGATTTATTTTACTTATTTTACGGAACGTGAAACCCTTTGAAATAGCTTAAACACAGAGTTTTTATTGGGAGTTTTAGAACGTTCTATTGGGAGATTTGGAACGTTTTTTGAATTTAAAATTGTCTATTGTGACTTTTAACACGTAGTTCTATTGGGAGATTTGGAACGTAATTTTATTGTGACCTTTAGAACGTTTTATTGGGAGATTTGGAACGTACTATTGCGTCCCATAATACGTTTTATTGGGAGATTTGGAACGTAATTTTATTGTGACCTTTAGAACGTTTTATTGGGAGATTTGGAACGTTAGTGTTTTTAATGGGAGAAAATATTTACAAGAAATTCCCAATATGCTAATATCATTTTTGGAGGTGGATTTATGAAAAAAAATGACAAATTAGAAGTAGTAGTAGAACGTGAATATAAGGTTGTTAAGGCGAATGAAATAATTCAAAAAGCAAAATTCGACCTGGGGCTTTTGGAACAAAAAACTTTTTGCTATGCAGTATCAAAAATAAAACCTAATGATGAATTAAACACACAATATGTTTTTTCAATCAATGAATATTGTGATGCTTGCGGTATCAATCGAAATAGTGGAAAAACCATAGAAGAAGTTAAGAGCGCACTAAAAAGGTTACGCGATAAGTCATTTTATTTAATTGATGAAAAAGGGGACTATGTTCTGATAGGGTGGCTTTCAAAGGTTCGTGTAAGTCCTAAAAGTGGTAAAATAGCGATTAAATTTGATGAAGATATGCAGAAATATTTAATCGGACTATATGAAAACTACACACAGTATAGTCTACTTTGTGTACTTCCAATGAGTTCATCATATTCAATAAGGCTTTATGAACTTTTAAAGAGCTATTCAGGTTTTCAATATAAGGATTTTGATATTGACGACTTAAAAGAGCGTTTATGTGCGCCATATGTTAATTTTAAGGATTTTAGGAGATTTGTTCTCGAAAAAGCCACATCAGAAATAAATCTTTATACAGACATTGAGATTTCATGGCAGCCAATAAAAAAAGGGCGCAAAGTAGTTAAAGTAAAATTTGACATAAAGAAACGTGCTGGATGGGACTATTGTAAAAATATGTATAGGTCAAATTACAAATTGAATAATAAAGAAAATCCATACTAAGTGAAACAAAAGTGTACAAATTAGGACACAAAGTGTACAAATTAGGACATTGTAGGACATAATTTGACATTTTATACTCAAAGAGTAAAAGTGACTTAATAAAACTTGTATTCAGCAAGAAGCGGCAACCGATAGCCTACGGTTGTCGCTTTTTTAATGCAAAAAAGAGGTAAAATTATGGATTTATACGGTCGTCAGGTAGTGTACACAACTGAAAATGAAATAAATGAGAGCAACATTATAGATGTTGTCAGACAGGGAGCGTTAGATTATCTGGCAACAATAGGACAGTGTAACTTTTTGCTTAACTATGAGGCAGGAGTGCAGCCTTTACAGAGAGTTAAGGTTGTTCGTGCAGACATAGATATTAACGACATAGACAATGTGGCTAATGAAATTACAGACTTCAAAAAGGGATT
>Ga0326513_10003716_pt1 | contig 11039 bp, 9 predicted proteins | sample 2_2465_0518_D_FD_203654 | JGI IMG/M metagenome (GOLD analysis project Ga0326513, IMG submission 203654) | Bovine rumen microbial communities from UC Davis, California, United States - 2_2465_0518 | ecosystem: Host-associated > Mammals > Digestive system > Stomach > Rumen | place: USA: California... | reverse complement strand
GTCGGCACCAGCAACCCGTCTTCAACAGTGGCATAGACGTACTCGCCCGTCTTCACATTCTGCACTATAGTATATCCCTCGGCATCGTGAAGACGATGAAAAAACTCGTCGCCCGACACCCAGCAGCGGAGGGTGTCGCCTCCTGGCTGGATCCGGATGACCGGCATATTGCTTACAGGGGCGGCCGTTGCTACGACGGCCAAAACCACAAGAATAAAGGTAAGAAGTAACGTTTTCCTCATAATTCTAATCTTTTAATTACACGTTGCAACAAAACATTCACCGCCGCACATACCCCACCAACCTGTCGTAGCGGTCGTTTGGTGCGCGGTAGTAAACATAAACGCTGTAAGTATTATTCATTTCATAATGGTCGCCCTCCAGCACATCGGTCCGTCCCTGGGTTTCGCCCACGGGCACAAACAGCAGCTGATAGGCATAATAGCCCTGTTTCAGATGCAGTCGAAGGGTATAGGCCTTCTTCTCCACGTCGTACTCCATACGGCTGCGCTCGTCCAAATGCCATTGGGTAAGGTCGCCCACCACGTAAATATTCCCATTCATAAAGGGATACTGCTTGGGCAGCATGAAATTAACATACACGTAGTCGGCCTCGGTCTGCTTGTTAGTCCGATCCCACACATTCACTTTCATTCCGCCATTGAGCGTAACCTCTTTCACAAACACCCGGTCGGAGCGGTCTTCCAACGGCTTGAGCAAGGCATACCACTCTCCTCCATACTCATTTATCTGCACCACATTATACATGGCAGTGCGGATATTGCTCAAATCGAAATAGCGGAACGTATTGCCACAGGTGAAAATATTCTCGGCATGGTTCTTAAAACTAAGCGCCCCACGGTCGCAGCCGCCAAACTTCAACTGCCTCATATTGTCGATGCGGCCGTTCTGCTGCACCACCACACGAAAGAAATCCGGATTCAGCATGGGCGGCAGCACATCGCCCCTGTATTCAGTGTTATTCTCCACCGTCACATCCACCTCTCGGCGCTCGAAAATAGACGCATTGTCGTATGGCACTCCCACCACAACCTCGGCCTTTACAGACTCCTCGGTGACACAGAACCGGCGCGTGAAGAGAATACTGTCGGGGTAGTCCTGTGGATAGACATACACAACATAATTGCCCGAAATGAGCATCTGGCTATGCTGTCCAGGAAGGTACTGAAAGTAGTTGACATAGCTCTGCAAAGTAGTGAAAGAACTATTGTAATTGTCCACCGGTCCTTCCTCAAAACCGCTGATGAACTCGTAAGGCTCCATGTCATCCACTTGCCAGCGGCTGTCGCAGTGGCGAATGCGGTAACGGTAATTGTCTGCCTCGGCTCCCAACACGTCAAACCGCAGCAACAGCCTGTCGCTCCCTCCCAGAACCAAGACGGGCGACTCCAGTTCGACCCCGTTCTTATACAGCGTCACCGTCTTCACCTCGTCCACCCAATTCGAGTCGGTCACTATTTGAGCCTGCAAACACTCCCCCGCGCTCGCCACAAAAAATAGTAACAGCAAGACATTCAATAATATACCTCGACTCATAATTAAATGTACATTATTATAATAGACATGCAAAGATACAAAAAAAAACTTTTTTTTGGGTTTTTAACAACCCTAGAAGGACATTTTTTTCTCAACATCATTCACCACCAACCCCGCCAGCGATACACCAAATGCCATTGTCACCGGAGCCATCGTGCCGTTGATGCGGGCCTTAGCCGCAGGCCCACCAACGCTCTCGGGCGCAACAGGCTCTCCCCTATTCTCTCTGGGCAACTCGGTGCTGTAGACGCAAAGGAATTTGTGCGCCGGGTACTCGCGCATCGATTTGAACCGCTTACGCAACATACGCGCAAACGGGTCGCCCTGCACCTCCCAAAACTCGGCGCTGCCCACCGCCAATGGGTTGGTTCGCAGGGCTGCCCCCATCGAGCTGAAGAAGACCACATGTCGGTGCTCACGCATCAGCTGCGTCGCCTGCAAGATAAGGCTTACCTTATCCTTCAGCGAGTCTATGGCATCCACAATATAGTCATACTTCTCCAGGTGGAACAGCTCGGCAGTCTCTTTCTGGTACACCACTGGCAGAGCCTCCACTTCCACAGAGGGATTGATTTCCAGCAGACGCTGTTTCAACACCTCCACCTTCAGCATGCCCACTGTCTTGCTGGTGGCCATCAGCTGGCGGTTGACATTGCTGGCGCACACGCGGTCGCTATCCACCAGGGTAATTCGACGCACACCCGACCGCACCAAAGCCTCAACACACCACGACCCCACGCCGCCCACGCCAAACACGATGACCCGCACCCCGCCGATGCGCTCCATATAGTCGCTGCCCATCAGCAGCTCCGTTCTACCGAAAAAACCAGTCTCTTTAGCTTCCATTTCAGCCTTTTATAACAATCTCGTTCCGCCCATTGCGCCGCTCCTCTAGAGCCAATGCCCCTACGACAGCGAGCAGCAACAGCGGGCATTTCAAAATGCAAAAATACAACTTTTTTTCCTTTCATCCGCTCTTCGCCCAGCAAATCCTCTGCCACTACAGATTATCCCGCTGAGAGGCCACACCGCCCACACATTCTATAATTGCAACTACGGACAGCAATAACGACACTGAAAATGAGCACAAAAGAAATATCGGCTCCCGTAGACTGCTATTTCTCTTACCCACCAACACGTTCGAGATGTCGTTCTCACTCCACTCAGACCCCTCTATCTGATTGCTACGATGGATTTATCCCAAGGAACGATGTTTAAAGCATAAAAAAAGCCCCTTTGCAGGGGCTAAATCGTGGTCTGTGGCAGATTCGAACTGTCGACCTCTTCCGTGTGAAGGAAGCGCTCTGAACCAACTGAGCTAACAGACCGTGACGCTTGGTTCTCTTCTCTCTCTTAAAAAAAGGCGAAGCGCTGCTTCGCCTCAGGGTGGTGATCTGTACAAGATTTGAACTTGTGACCTCTTGCCTGTCAAGCAAGCGCTCTAAACCAACTGAGCTAACAGATCATCTTTTTCTTTCGAAAAGCGGTTGCAAAGGTACGAACTTTTTTTTATTTACGCAAAAATATTTTACAAAAGAAACTCAACTCGCTGATTTTGAACAATAGATTTTTTTAAGGGGAGCTTTATCCTTGTTTTTTAAACCTAGAACAAGAGGCCAAAATCACGGAAAATGGACAACAAAATGGACAACACATGACCAGCAATTCAATTACGCATTGATTCACAATATATTGAAGAGATTAGTCTAACAACAGTGGGCTTGGCTATTCTATGGCAGATGGCTTTTATAATGCTGATAGCCAGTAAAGGAGCGTTGATGGAATGAAACCATGGCAATTGTTGAGAGCGCGTTTCTCCGAAACGCTAATAGCCTCTCATCCAACATTCCCACACTGCGTGCGGGGTTATTGAGAGCAAGGCTCTCCAAGCCTTTATTATTAAGTAATTGCTCAAATTTATTTTACATATAATTTCCATCTAATTGACCATTAATTTTAAATCGCTCTAGTACAAAGTATGACTGATTCTTGCTCGTATTTCTCAATGTGGCGTGTCTTCGACACGCTGAGTAGTAGGGGTTTCGCTATCCCCACACTGCGCTCCCGTTGGTCGCTTAGTATGGGGTTATTGAGATTCAGCCTCTTCGAGGCTGCTAAAAATCAGTCTTTTATCAAACTAGAGCCTTTAGTTTTTACTTTATCGGGGACTTCTATAAATCACCCAGAAGGGGTGAGACTATTAATAACACGGTACAAGCCGAAGGCGCAGTGCCGTGATACTCAGACGTCAGTAAACTGCGTCCCGACGGGACGCGACAATGGAAACAAATAAATAGAACACACCTGGATTATTAATGGTAATTCGTGTTAAAACAATATGCACATTAATTTTGCTTACCGACTTACCTTTGCCAAACAGCTTCGCCGTAGTTTTCCTCTTGGGGAAATGAAGATATAATACCCATAGAATGTCATTGGGCGAAAGCCGTGCCCCAGAGTTTATACCAATGAATTGCCTTCACCAAAGACCGTCTTCAGCACCTTCTCGCGCACATCTTTCTTCAGTCGTATCTGCAATATAGCCTCCACGGGCTCATCGTCGGGACGGCCTTTTTCCACATACACTTTGGGGTAGGTAATGACGTCGATTTCACGCATCGACAAGTTTCTTGCAAAATTTTCAAGTTGCAGGAGACTCAGACGTACATTTCCGTTGAGGATTTTGCTAAACTGGCTTTCCGATGTCCCCATAAACTCCGCCGCTGCCGCCTGAGTTAAATTTCTATCACGCATTATCTTCCTAATATTGCTAATAATTTCTTCTGAAAACATTGTTCTTCACTTTCTTTAAATACAAAAATACTAATTGATTTTCAATACATATTTTCAGGAAATGAAATTAATATTCAAAAAAGAGAATGAAATATTTTATTATTTGAAATTAAATTTATATCTTTGCAATTAGATAATGAAAAGAAAATATGAAAACTATGAACTCTATCTCCATGAATCAGACTCATTTAAAAGAAGACAAAAAAATAACAATCTAGATAAAAAAACTAAAAAGTTGCAATTATGAAGAAAAAAATGAAAAATTACGAGCAACCCACTGTCAAAGTGGTGCGCTTTATGGTAGAACAAGGCTTCGCCGGATCTGACCCAGGTGCAACAGGCGAAGGTTCTGGCAACAACCCTGATAATCCGGGAGGTGATTTTGTTATCGGCCGACGTGGTCTGGGTTCGATATCCTCTCGCCGAGATGAAACCCCTGAAATGGAGGGAGGATACTTTTAACTTCTAAATAAATGGTTTAAACGCTAATAAACACATAATAATATCTCTAAATTATTAATCAACATGAAGAAAAAAACAATTGTATGGTCAGCATTGGCGCTGTTGACGCTCGGGCTGACCGCATCCTGCAACAAGGATGAGAACACTCAGGAAGGTGTTGTTGCTGAAGCTGAAGGTCTCTATGCCAACAGCGATATGGATAGCAAAACTTTCTATCTCGGCGACAATGATATCTACTGGAAAAAAAACGACAATATTCAAGTCTACTTGGATGAGAACGTAAACATCAACCAAGAATACAAAAACAATTTAACGGGCAACCAGTATCGGAACTCTGTCATCGTACGTCCGGTAGATGGGTCAGACCCGTATGCGGTGGAAAAAAAGCAATACGGATTCTACCCCTCCTACTACTCTTCTCCAAAAATGGGTGCAACTGGCCAAGTTGAACGTACTCCGGCTCCTGTAGAAGGTGTATCTGGAGATGCTATTTTCATTATGAGTATTCCTGCCCAGCAGATACTTGATAACGATCAGAACGAGTTAGACCGTTTGCACCTCACTCGTTTCCCCCGTGCCGCAAGACGAGAGGCCAATGTCAATAGGTTTGACTTTAAAAACCTTTGTGGTATATTGGAGCTTGAAATTAAGGGAAATGTGCCCATTGAAGAAATCTCCTTTAAGGCCGACGAGGTATCCAACGGTAACTTTGAGGTAACTTGGACTCAGGAAGATGACACGTGGGTGCCCGTCATGACTCCTACAGAAACTCCTAATGTGGAAAACACCGTGACAACCATTAAGTTCCATGAACCCGTTGATGTTTCGACGGGACAGAAGGTGTATATCGCCCTTCCTCAGCCTGGCCCAGTAAGTACCCAAAGCCAATACTACCACCATGTGACCGTTACAGTTACTAATAGCAACTATAGGACTTATAAAGTATTGGATAATATTCCTGCGATGAGTATCCGTCGTTCGCTGATTACCCGTATTGTTCGTACCGGCATTGACGATAACCACCCAGTGCTCGATGAAAATATGTATGAAGTGTCTCATGGTATTTTCACTACCGAGGTGAACAACCTGACTGACCTCACACCCACCCGCAAAGTTTATATCGCTCCCGGTAACTTGCAGTACCGTAGCACCAACTGGCAGTTTGCCGACCAGCAGTGGGAAGTGCTGCACGGCTCAACTTACGCTCCTGACACCTATGGTTCTGAGGGCCATGAGTGGGATTTGTTTGCTTGGAGCACCCAGAATAGTAACTACGGCCGTTCGACCAATAGCGCTGACTACTATTTTGGTGGTTACGGCGGCGATGGACAACCCAGTACCCCTCCGGCTGAGAATCCCTTCAAAGACTGGGGCTTGGCTCTGGGAGACCAGAATTGGTACACGCTTTCCGCCAATGGATGGGACGTACTGCTGTTCAGACGTAACACCACCTTTACTGTTGGCTCCACGAATAATGTTCGTTTCGCTCCTGCAGGCATTTTGATGGAGGAGAAGAGCCAAGTGGTCACACAATATTATACTAATAATGGACCTTGGTGGTTCTGGAATGGTACAGATAAAGTCCAGTCGCTATACAAGGTTTGGAGAACAGGTATCCTGATTTTCCCCGATGACTTCACCATGGCCCAATGGCCCTCAAGTGTTCCCTCCCTTGTTGGTAGATTGGTGAATAATATGCCTACAGGTGAAGGAGGAGGTGATAGGGTAGATCATAATACCTGGCCTACCGAATATAATCGTTCCGTCTGCATTAACCTCACCAAAGAGCAATATAAGGCCTTGGAAGCCGTGGGCGTGGTATTCCTTCCCGCCACAGGTTGTGCTGGTCTCAGTACAAGCAACGTTTCTCGCTTCACTCAAAATGGTGAGACTGCTCTCCAATACCAAACCTCCACTGTAAGCTATGTTATCGATCCCACTTCACCCAGAGCCACTGATGTTCCCTGGCTTCGGGAACTCGGAGAGCCATACCAGAATGTGAGCTGGATAAGCGATTGGAAAAACGACAGATGGTATATGACATACAATCAGCTTAGTTCACGTCACAATTCAGACAATATTGAACGTTGTGCAGTCCGCCTTGTTCGCGATGCATGGGTGGCACCATCTGCAAAATAAAACTTCAAAAGTACGTTTAGCCAAAAGCCAGAGTCCCAGACTCTGGCTTTTAGGCTTTACTAAATTCTTTATGACAATGAAAAACAATCGCAAATTAGACTATGTAGCGCCCATGGTGATGGCAGTGACGATAAGGGTAGAACATGGCTATCAGGCCAGTGGCGACAGAGTGCCCGAAGAGGGAGACACTGAGAGCGTGGAGAGTTCGAATTATAGTTACAATAATGGTCTTTTCTTCTAATTGAAACAACAAAGAAATATCATGAAAAGGATAATTGCCATCAAGGCCACTGCCGTGGCTTTAACAGCCACAGTGGCCTTGACTTCTTGCAAGAAGGAGCCGATAATAGCCAATGAGAATGATACTCACGATACCGTGGTGGTAGTGACCGACACGCTTTTTACAGGTGTCATGGAGAGCTGCCAAGACCTACGGGGCAAGACCACCTTGGATGGCAGCACAGGCATTCTGAGCTGGACGGCAGCAGATGAGGTGAGGATATATGGTTCTACTGGATATGGCATTTATGGGGTGGAGCCCCAAACGTCACCCACCTCGGCAGTGTTCGTCAGAAACGAAGGCAATCCGGGCAGGGCTCCATATTATGCAGTATATCCAGCTGGGAGAGCTACAGGAAACAGCCAGATCGCACTCCCTGCAGTGCAGCAGAGTTCGGATGGGTTGCCTGTGGATTTCCCCATGTATGCCACATCGAATAGCACCAGTCTTGCTTTTAAGAACTTATGTGGACTGCTAAAGCTTTCGCTCCAGAAGAGCAACACTACGGTCACCTCCATTACATTGACTGTTAATACAGAGATAAACGGTACTTTTGACATCTCCTACAGTGGGTCGGTCCCAGTGTTGGAATATGTTGCCGGGGGCAGCTGCACTACCAAGCTGGAATGCGTACACAACATAAGCAATGTGACGGATTTTTATATTTACCTACCTCAAGGACAATACAGTAGTTTGAGGCTCGAAATTGCCGACAACGCGGGCAATGTCTGCACCAAGGTGTCGAACGGTACGGTGGTGACAGTTGAACGCAACAAATACACCACCATCACCCTCGGGGGCAACGATATGACATTTCTGCCAGAGGGAGCCCTGTCTGGACTCTTCTCGGTAAGTGCCACTCAGCAGGTGCGCTTCTCACGTGGCAATCTGCAATACCAGGCCAGCAGCGGCACTATGCGCTTTGCTCCTCACCAATATGACGTTATCGGCAACGCCAACAGCGCCATCAGTGCAACCTACAGCGGATGGATAGACCTGTTTGGCTGGGGAACGGGGGATAATCCCTATCTCAAAACTACACGAGCAAACGACTATCAGGACTTTGTGGACTGGGGGGATAACCCAATTAGCAACGGAGGAGGGCAGGCAGGAACTTGGCGTACAATGTCCATTGATGAATGGACCTACTTGATTAATCGTAGCGAAGGCCAACTATATGGGACCGGCAACATAGAAGGAGTCGGTGGTGTGATAATATTACCCGACAATTGGACATTGCCTTCGAGTGGTCATTTTAATCCTGGATGCCCTCTTGTGGGACGCCAGTGGTCACGTAATGAATATTCATATTCCGAATGGGCTGCCATGGAAGTAGCTGGAGCGCTATTTTTGCCAGCCACAGGCTATCGTCAAGGTTCAATCGTGGAGGAGGTTAACGTAAATGGCTGTTATTGGTCGACAAGTGTGTTTGATAGAATAGGTCGTTGGGTCTTGTTCTCCTGTGAAGAGGAAGTGGCCACGGACGGTGGCGACGACTGCTATATAGGTCACTCTGTACGACTGGTACAAAACAATTGAGCTGATGCCACCTTATTCTGCACAAATAGGATTAAGAAAGCCTGATTCATATTAACGGCATTAATTTGTTCCTTTTGGAGAAGCCTTTGGCGACATGGGCTTCTCTTATTTTGTTTATTTCACAATCCCTGTTATTGTAGGTAAGACCCCATTCCGCATCATCTCTCGCATGGGCGTTTTATTATTATTTTGCCGAATGGAAAAAAAGTTGTATTTTTGCAATCTGAAAAAAAAGAATATGCCATGAACGCTCCTCGCCGCAGATACCCTATAGGGATACAGACTTTTGAACGTATCATCAAGGACAAATATGTCTATGTGGACAAGACCGATTTGGTGTGGCAACTGGCCAACGGAAGCACTTTTGCTTTCCTCAGTCGTCCCCGCCGCTTCGGCAAGTCGCTGCTGACCACCACGCTCAAGTCCTACTTCGAAGGCCGAAGGGATCTGTTCGAGGGCCTGAAGATAATGGACTATGAGGAAGAATGGCGGCAGTACCCAGTGATACACCTAGACCTGAGCACTTGCAAAGGGCAGGGGAATGCCGAGGGGCTGCGCGAGGCCATTCTCTTCGAAATGGAGGATTTGTGCTCTCTGTATGGGGTGGACAAGCAGGGGAGGACCCCTGGGCAAGTCCTCTCCCGGACAATAAAAAATGCAGCCGGACAGGACGAGAAGGTGGTGGTACTCATAGACGAGTACGACGCGCCGCTGCTGGATGTGCTGCACGAAAAAGAAAGGATGGAAGGGATGAAGGAGGTGATGAAAGAGTTCTTTCAACCGCTGAAGGCATGCGAGGCGATGATACGCTTCTGTTTTCTCACAGGCATCACCAAGTTCAGCCAACTGAGCATCTTCTCCACACTGAACAACATCATGAATGTCTCCATGATGCCGAAATACTCTGCCATCTGCGGCATCACCGAGGAGGAACTGACCTCGGTTTTGAAGGAGGACATCGCCATGCTGGCAGAGGCTTACAAATGCTCGCCCGAAGAGATGCACACACTGCTGAAAAGGCAGTACGACGGATACCATTTCTCGGGGCGCGGACCAGAGGTATACAACCCCTACAGCTTGATAAACTGCTTTGATCAGAAAGAAATAAAGAACTACTGGTTCGAGAGCGGCACGCCCACCTTTCTGTTTCACCAGATGCAGCGTTTCGGCACCGACATCACGCAGATGGACAACATCAAGGCCTCAGAATCTGGATTCAACCGCCCTACCGAGACACTGACCAACGCCCTGCCGTTACTTTACCAAGCCGGATACCTGACCATCAAGGGTTACGACCGCGAGCTGGGTAACTACACATTGGGCATTCCCAACATGGAGGTGCGTGTAGGCCTGACAGAGGGCCTGCTGCCCTACTATGCTGGCTTAGAACAGGAAGACGTACTACAGGGCGGTGCGCAAAAAATGTGGCTGGCACTGCGCGACGGCGACATCGACCGCTGCCTTGGGGAGTTGAAAGCCTTTCTGGCAGGCGTGCCATACGTGGAGGGCTTCAAGGAGAAACTGAGTGAGGCGGCCACCAAAGAGGGATTCTACGAATACACCTTCTACCTCATCCTCTCCATGCTCAACGTCTATGTGCAGACCCAGGTGAAGTGCAGCACCGGCCGCGTGGACATGATAGTTTACGCCCCAGACACCATCTATCTCTTCGAATTCAAGGTGAAGAGTACCGCTGCCAAGGCCGTGCGCCAAATAGAGGAACAGAACTATGCCGACCGCTTTGCCACCGACCCCCGCCAAGTGGTGAAAGTGGGCGTGAACTTCGACATCGACACCTGGACCATAGAGGACTGGCAGACAATCGAAGACTGATATTTGACAAAACAAACAATCCCACTTAGCAAAAAATAAAATGATTATCCGCATTTGCCGTAAAGAAGCCTCGAAGAGGCTTAATATTAATAACACCGTACAAGCGGAGCGCAGTGCGGTGACTGATAGTCAACACCTCGGGTGCGTCTCGGAGTGAAGAAAGTCCTGTGGACTTTCGATAGTGGCACAATGTGCCACGGAGAATGAAACGACCTTGCCTATGTGCCAATTGCGGATAATCATAAAAATAATACTCAATTCGAGAAAAAGCAATAGAAAATCACTCTTTAATATCAACTTTATCCTTATGGTGGGTTCTATTTATTTGTTTTCGTGTCGCGTCCCTATCGGGACGCATCTGTTTGCCTCAGATAATCACCGCACTACGTACGGTGTTATTCATATCTCACCCCGATGGGGTGATTAATAGAAGTTT
>Ga0326513_10003715_pt1 | contig 11040 bp, 11 predicted proteins | sample 2_2465_0518_D_FD_203654 | JGI IMG/M metagenome (GOLD analysis project Ga0326513, IMG submission 203654) | Bovine rumen microbial communities from UC Davis, California, United States - 2_2465_0518 | ecosystem: Host-associated > Mammals > Digestive system > Stomach > Rumen | place: USA... | reverse complement strand
AGCGTCTGGAACTGGTGAAGGTTATCGACGGCAGCAGCAGAACCGGCAGTTGCCAGTTCGCGCTCCTTCTTGTGCAAGAGCAGAGTCGTCGCGGCCTTGGCACGATAGTAGCGGAACGACACCTCGGTGTGCTTATTGCGGATATCGGCAAGCAGGATATCGGGATCCACGCAGAGGAGTACCGCGATATCGGTCGGGCGCATAAGGTCAGCAGCATATTCGCCGACGAGGTCAAGCTGCTGTGGAGTGTATTCGCCTATGCCGAGGTCGAATTTCATATCAGAAGGCACCGGCAGTATATTGATCTGCGTCGCCTGTTGGGTGTTTGAGTCTGGATTTGCCATAAATTGAGATGTTTTGAAGATGGAAGCAGCGCGGCATCTGATGATGTCGCGGACAGCAGTCTCGAGGAATGCGTAGGCAGAGGCATCGGTAGTGATGATGCCGCACTCGAAACGATTGCCACGTGTCTGGTTCTGGGAGGTAACGACGCTCACGGCGTAGCGGTCGTTACGAAGCAGTACGACCTTGGCATGTATCTCGGCCAGATATGCCTCGTCGAAGACAGAGGCCATGAACCCGTTGATGCGCACGGTCTTGTCAGCGGCCTTGAAGTCGGCCACCTCGATGGCACTCGTAATAAGGCCCTCTTTCTTCAACCGATAAATGGCACGGCAGAACTCCTCACTGACCGAGAAGGTCGTGTTGATGAGTTCTGCCGGGCCTATCTGGTGAAGGATACTGTCAATGACGTGATATATCTGAATGTTTTGGCTGAGATACGGCTGCACCGGGAAAAGGAGCAGCGGTTTCAGGCCAACATCAATCATACCGTGATGCCAAGGGCCTTGAGACGGGCGGCCGTCTCTTCTTTCACATTGCCACCGAGCTCGACGAGGCGAGCGTAACGAGCCTGCATGGCTTCTTTCTTGGTTGCGAACTCGACCTGCTTGGTCTCATCCTTGCCAAGCTCCTCCAGAGTAGCCAGATTACGGCTGATGTATGTACGGGCAGATCCCATCTCCTTGGCTGCATCTGCAGCGCTGCTCTCTGCAGTGTCTGCTGGTGCATCACCCGACTCTGATGCTGCGGTACCGGCTTCGGGTGTGGCGGGCTCGTCCTTGACGGGCGGGATGGGTACCGCTGCATCATAGTCGGCCCAGTTCTTGAGGCGCTGGTCATCGAGGGAGAGCAGCTGCTTGAGCAGTTCGTACAGGTCGCACGGCATGGCACCCTGCTGGCGCTTGATGTCGAGCTCCGTCCGGAGGCGGCGCATCTTGTTCATGATAGCCAGGTTCTCCTGGTACTGCAGACGAGCCATCTCGGGCAGTTGGTCATGATCGGCACGCTTGCCCTTGTGGCCGATGACGTCACCAGCTTCGTTGACGACGGCCACCTTATCGACAGCCTTAGCAGCATCGACAGCCACCGGCTCCATGCGGGCGACCTCTTCAACCGTGAAGCCATCGAGACGGATCCGGAGATGCTTCTGCAGGTGTGCGAAGAGATTCTGTCGATAGATGGGGATCTTGCTGTGACGGATGAAGGTGTTGTAGCGATTCTTGTTTCGGTCCAGGCGCAGGAGCAGGTTAGCGCCCACCTCGATACTGCGTTCCTCTTCCGGAAGGTCGAGGTATGCCTTGAGTTGTTCTGTGAATTTATGATCCATTTTTAGGGTATTTTAAAAAGGGCGGCACCAGATGACCTGATGCCACCCCGACACGTGTTTAGAAAAATACTCCAGGCTCGTCAACGGTTAGGGCTCAGTCTCCAGAGCGACAGTGCCGTTGTAAATGTACGGTTTGTGGTCCATAGTGGTATGCCAGGTGACGGTCTCGCCCATGACATCGGTAGCCTCTGAACCGGCATTGCCTTCGGCAGAGACCTCGATGATCTCCTCCTCGCAACCGATCACGCGCAGCGTACCATCCTTACGAGGCATGAGCAGCACCAGCTCCTCGTTGAGGGCCATGTTGCAGAAGTCCTCGGTGTCGGGTCCATCATCGGGGATGAAGGTGACAGCGGTCACGTCGTAGGAACGGCTTGGCCACTCGCCCTGTGGAGTGGACTGGAGGCTGCTACGACGGGGAATCATGTCGAGTTCGTGCCAGTGTGCATCAGAAGCAAGGACGAAGTCCTCGGACATGACGCCCTTGACAGCTGCAGGCCACGTCACGATCTTGCTCTTCTGGATGAAGTATCCAGTCTTGCGCATGCCAGGCTTGCGAGTCTGGCCGGGGCAGAAAGGCAGACTCTTATAGACGTTGTTAGTAACGCAATTTGCCATGATGAATAGGAATTAAAGGTTATATCCTCGGAGGCACGTCTTATGCCTCCGGGGACGGACTCGGGTTAGGGAGTGGGAAGGAGATCTGCGACAGCTGGAGCCTTGACGCCATGCAGCTTGACGGCAGTGAAGACGGAAGAATCGAGGAACTTGAACTGGACGCCGGCCCACATGGTGCCGCTTACCATCACGTCGAAAGGCGGGATGCGGTCGACGGTGAGGCTGTCCATCTGCGTCTTGGTGCCGCAGCCGAAGAGCATGTTGGCGGGATGGGTGACCTGGATCCAGTTGGAATCCTTCTTGGCAGCGAGAGGCAGGAGGATGGCACGGCCCTCAGAGCCGAGCACCTGAGTCTGGTTCCACTTGGTGTTGTACACCACGCTACCCATCTCATCCTTGTAGCCGCGGTTGTAGTACTCGCAGATGAGAGGATCGACGAAGAAGCGCACGGGCTGAGCCTGTGTGCCGAAGTCCTTCATCTTCTGGTCGAGGCAGAGCCAGATGTAGTTGATGGCGGCGAAGGTGTTGGTCACATCGAGGTCGCTGTAGGAAGAGAGGTCGATGAGGTTCTTGTTGGTGGTCGAGATGGCGGCCGAGGCGCCGGTGGACTCCTTGGTACAGATGGTGTCGAAGCCCTCGATCGAGGTCATCGGCGTGGTGCCGGTGTTCTCGTCGTAGGCGCCCTTGAACATGGCGAAGTAGAGCTCCTCAGAGGCCTCCATCAGCTTGCGGGCGATGACCTGCACGGTGATGGGGAGGTTCTTGAGCGCGTCGCCGCTGTTGGGACCCTCGTGGTAGATGGTACCAGCCACCTCGTTGGGATCGAACTGGTCGATGAGCGACATGAGGCGGGTGGTGAGAGTGCGGCCAAGGATCTCGGCCGAGCTGTTGTCCTGCGAGTTCTTCTTGTAGAGAGCCCACGAAGCCTTGGCCTTGAGCTGGCCCCAGGTGAGAGAACCGCGCACGCCCTCGACCACGGTCATGTGCTGCAGGATGTGGGCAAGTGCATAGACTGCGACGCTACGCAGGATCTTGTCATACTTCTTCGAAGCAGCAATGAGGTCATCAGAGCTGATGGTGATGTTGGAATTGACGATGTTAAACATATCGGAAAAGATGTTTAAGAGTTAGACGTTAGCGAAGCGAATCGACGAGTTCGCTGGCGAGACGTGCAGCCGTAGCGTCGTCGTTGTAGTCAACGGTGCCTTGGCCCTCTGTATGCACGCCAGGCGACTTATCGCCGGGAGCCTGCTTGAGAGCGTTGACCTGAGCGGTGAGGGTGGTGATCTGCTGTTCGAGATCTTTCTTCTGCTGCTCGAGACCGGGCACCTTCTCAGCCTCGGCATTGAGGCGGGCAAGTTCGCCCTCGATGGCATCCATCTGCTGCTCGGTGATCTCGTTGGCCTTGCCCTCTGCGATGTTGATCGCCTCGATGGCCAGCAGGGCACAGACGAACTTTAAAGTTTTCTTCATAATGTTGGAAGATTGGTTTGTTTGGTTTGACTTGTTGCCATCCTCGGCTGCAGAGGGGGCAGGGTTATTGTTCTCGGGATCGTCAACAGGCTCTTCGGCCACGGGGACATCACGGCCGAACAAGTTGACGAGAGGCTGGTACCACTTCTTGCCCTCCGGGAGGTCTGGCAGACCGTAGGCAACCTGCACCTGGGCGAAGTTCTCTTTGGCATTGGTCTTCTCACCGCCGACACTGCGCACCTCATCGACGAGCTTGAGCTGACCGACGTGATCGGCATCGAGCCAAGCGCCCTTCTTCATGACCTCGAGCACACGGTCGATGGGGAGTCCCGACTTGTTGGCATACATCGTGGCGATGACGCGGTCGATGGTCTCGTTGTCCTGGGCATTCTTCTCGAGCTTCGAGATGAAGTCGCGGATCTCGTCGGCATTCATCATATCCCACGAGGATACCAGGTTACGGCACTTGTGAGCCAGGAACAGGGCATTGCTGTCCATGATGACCTTGGCTGCACCCATGCAGACGATGGTAGCGGCCGACGCGCACATGCCGACGATGACGCAGGTCACGTCGCCATGGTCACGGAACTGCTGGGCGATGGCAAGAGCGTGATCAACGCGGCCACCCAGCGAATTGATGCGCACGGTGACCGGCTTGCCCTCCATGCCCTGGAGTTTCCAACGCACATACTCTTTGGTGTACACCCAGCCGCCAATGTCACCATCGAGTCCAAAATTGTACTTCATGTCGGTAGAATTTGAAATGTGATTTTTGTCGATGCAAAGATACACGCGCGTAATTACAATAAAAAGGACACCGCGCAATGCTGCACGGTGCCCGACACACACACACAATCTCAACAATGGCAATTTATGTCGCACAAAGTAGATATCCGATCTTGGAGGTCCAGGTGACGGTCACATGCTTGACTCGCGGAGCCTGAGGATCCGCGGGATTGTCATCGACCACCGTCACCACCGGATGCGGCTGCTCGCCCACACCGATGAGGAAGCTGCGGCCTGTCTTGTCGATGGCACGGAAGCACAGGGCGCGATTGGTCGGCACGTCCTCCTCCGTCTTGAAGGCAAGCGTAGTGGTATAGATGGTCTCGCCGTTCTCCTGACGGCTCTCGATGCGCATGTCACCCGGCACGGGGACACAGACCTCCTGGAACGATGCCAGAGGTTCGACCACTGCGCCATGACTGAACGGCACAAGGCTTTCGGCCAGCAACGGGTCTGAGGTGTACTCGACGTGCTTGATGCCTGAATAAACAGTGTTGCTCATAATAATAATTTTATTACGTAAACCCTTAAAAGACAGCATTGCCCGACATTGCTAAAACGGGCATCGTGGTAGGTATTTTTTTTTGGAAAAAATTTTTATTTTACCGGAATCTCCTGGGGAGACTCTATCAGATGAATCTCTCTGTAGTATTTGAGCAGTCGCATCACCTGCTTGTAGATGGTATCCTCACTGTCGATGCCGATGCCGTGGCACTCCATCCACGCCCGTGTCTGGATCTTCCAGTTGATCATGTCGATGGCACGCTCGGCAGAGATGTTGCGGTCGGCCATCTGGTTCTCGATGAGCGCACGCACGTGGCTGGTCAGCATGACAGCCTCGAGCGTCGCGCACGAATCCTCGAGGGCACGTTCGCCGGAGACTGTCAGATGGCAGTACTTCTCAGGCGGCTTGTTGCGGTAATCGGGGATGACGAGCTTGACGTTCCAGGACTTCGGAACGGGATCCGCGCCGACAGGCATCGGCTGCAGCAGGCGATAGAGCAGGTCATGCTCGGCAGACTTGCGAGGAAAGGCGATGGCATTGTCATCACGGTCAGCGCCCCACACATGATATACGAAATCACGCATGTACTCGCGGAATGTTAGATAGAGATATATCATACGGATGCTGGTTAGAGAGTATTTCGCTACAAAGATACTGAAAATTCAGATATGTTGTGCAACAATATTCCAAAAAAGTGAAAATTAGGGGTCTAAAAGGCCTCAAAAAGACCATTTCGACATTTTTTTCTATATTTTTGTGCTGATTTGGTTGAAAATTTCCGTAACTTTGTAACGGAGTCTAACTAATTGAAAATCGGGGACTAACGCGAACCATCGACCGAAAACGGCCGAAAAAAGTTGTAACATTGTAACGGCATAACAGGCGATTAAAAGCCAGGACCCTATCAATAACCCTAAAATGTTACAATTTTTTTTTAAGGATTTAAAAAAGTTGTAACAAAAATATATATTGATTGTCAGCGCTTTATCTCCGCTCCGTGTGCCTTGTTACAATGTTACAGAAATTTTCAAATTATTTTGGGGATAAAAAGGGGTGGGACGGTTGCGCAACAATGCGCAACTGCGCAACAAACGACACGCCACGGGCGAAAGGGGCTCAGATGCCTGGAGAAGAGGGAGTTGGAAAAGATGCAGTCGTGTCGAAATTAATCCAAAAAAGATTTGGAAAAAATCAAAAAAAATGCTTATCTTTGCCGCGGAAACGTATGCGCTTTTTTTGCGCCCTATAAAGGGAATGTGGATATGACAAGCCCCGGCACTTATGGTGTCGGGGCTTATGATGTATAATAACTAAAGGTCGGTTTAGAAGCCAAGGGAAAGGCTAACTGGGCAAGATCGGCAGAGGAGCGCTTGACGGGTCAACCATGAGCTCCTTCTGAAGCTCTTTGATCTGACCGGCTGTGACGCCCACGACCTCGGTGAGCAATCGATAGCACTGAGTATAGAAGTCGGGGCCGAACTTTTTCTCGAGGTCCTTGTTCCACAGCCGGAAGTAGTCATCGCCTTCAAGCCCGACAGGCATCGGCACGCCCTTGTTGCAATATTGCACACAATAACCGAAATGTGATTGCTAGTTAATAATAAAGAACTCAATAAAGAGCGTGCCTTACCCGTCATCGTCTTACATCATAGGCATTGTTTATTAGTTGTTAATATCTCTTGTTGATTTCTTAGAAGTCGATTTCAGTTTGAGTCGGGACGAATGGCAAAGATGCATCGTCCTGGTCGAGGGGGTTGGCCGAATCGACGACGTTCTGGCGCTTGCGTGCGAAGTAGTCCATGAGGTGGTCGCGGTTGTCCATCATGATCAGAACCTCGACGGCGTTGTCATATCCTGGCATACGCGCGTTGCGGAGTGTCTTGATGGCACCAGGCTTCTTGTTGTCTGTCGATTTGTTGCAGAACTCGCGTGGGTTGAGTTCGTAGTCGTAGTAGTCGGCAAACGCCTTGAGCTTCGTCATGAAGTTCTGGGCGGTGAGGTATTCGAGGCCGCGCGTGCCGATGCAGGCAGCATAGGCTTCGGCCTTGACCACCTCCTGGTCGAGGTGTGAAGGGATGGCAGGCTGCTCGGGTTGCAGGCCGATGGCTGGGATGCGGTCCTGTCCCTTGAACCACTTGACCGCCCACTGGTGGAAGTGCTTGCCCATGGTCTCGAGATCCTGGCGCTTGAGGATGTTGCGCATCGGAGGATTGATCTTGGAACCGAACTCCTCGAGGAGCACGAAGTAGGACTGCAGGCAATCGACGAGGAAGTTGTCGTCGCAGTTCCAGTAGTAGGGCGAGTACTGCTTGGTGAGCAGCTCCATGTTGAAGTCATCCTTGATGCTCCAGCGCTGCTCGCCCGTCTCGGTGTTCTCGCCATGGTAGAAGTCGGCAAACGTCTCGGGCTGCACACGTTCGAGGGTGGATGACGAGAGGTCTGAGAAGACGTAGTTGGAAGACAGCAGGAACTTCGGCGACTCGTCGAAGTCCAGCGAGAACGGGTCACGGTTCTTGGGGTTGATGCGCATGGTGCCCGTGATGGCGGTGTAGAAGTCCATCACCTTGACGTCGGGGTTGATATCGTCGATGAAGATGATGTCGGTGTCGCGCGTCACGTCGGCGAAGACGTGAGGGTTGGCCATCAGGTTCTTGACACGGCCGTCGAGGGCAGTCACCGTCATGCCCTGCTTCGAGATGAACGTACAGATGAACGACTTGCCCGAACGGCCGTTGCAGTGCCCCTCCTCGTCGATCTTGTTGTCGAGACACATCACGGCAAGGGCGAGCGAAGGCATCTTCTCACGATGGCGAAGGTAGCCCGTGGCGAAGACCTTGGCGATGTACGACTCGGCCTGCGCCTGCTGCTGTTCGGCATTGAGGTTGGGACCGAAGAGGTCGAAGCGGTGCATGCGACGATAGGCCTCCTGCTCCTGCTCCATACCAGGTGCGTTGTAGGGATCCTGCAGCTCTGTGCGCCACTCGGTGCGCGACGAGTTGATATATACGCCCTGCACGTTGCTCACCGGCCACGGGATGGAACCGAAGTCATCGTTGGTCTCGGTCATGTTGATCTTGACGCGCACGCGCTTGCGGCCACGGTCATCGGTATCGACGTAGATGCGATGGCAGGGGTCCTTGAGGCGACGGAAGTTGCGGTGGATGATGTTCTGGCTCCAGACGTAGTGGCCCTGCGGATTGTCCTCACGACGGATGATGTTGGCACCCTTGGCCGATACATCGACGATGCAGTTGTCGAAGAAGATCATCTGAGAGTGAGGGGTGCAATCTACGAAGTTGAACCTGCGGGCAGGCAGTCGCTTGAGGTCAGCTGTCTGCACCTTGGCCACGAGCTCCTGGATAGGGGTCACTTGCGGGTTGACGTACTGCACGTAGCGGTTCACGAAGTCGTAGAGGGCCGACTCGGAGCTCTTCTCAACCTCGTAGCCATCGACATGGACGATATCGACAGGCTCCGACTTGCCGTCATCGTAGCGCCAGAAGCCGTTCAACGTGAGGAAATACCTCATGTTGACCATGAGGAGCTTGAACTTGGTCGTGTCGTTCTTTGTCTCCACCGACCAGAACTTGGCCTTGCGTGCCTGGCGCCACAGCAGGTCGATGTCGTGCTGGCGCGGATGATCCTCGACGTAGTCGCGGAAGTCCTTGCACGCCTTGCCTCGGTCGTTGGTGCCCGACATGTCGGTCTCGTTGAGCCAGATGGTGGCGATGTCGATGTAGGTGAGCGCCTTGAGGATGCCGCCCTTGATGCCTGCACCATCGACGTCAGGGATGAGGTAGATGGTGTCGCAGAACTTCTTGATCGACGATATCATGTCGCCCGTCGGCAGGTCGGTGTCGTTGTTGAACCACACCGGGTACTGGCCGTAGAAGCGGCAGCAGAGCGCGTCACGCTCGCCGCTGCAGATGGTCACGGCAGGCAGACGTGAGGCGTCGCTGTGCGAAGCGAGGTAGGTCTTGAGCGACTGACTCAGCTCGAACAGGCCGTTGACGAAGTTGGGCACCTTCGACCCCTTGGGCGTGTACTGGCACTTGGCCTCAGACTGGGGCTTGCCGTCGCGGTCGATCCAGGACTCGGGGTTCGAGCGGTAGATCTTGTAGAAGATAAGGCCATCCTCTGTACGGCACGAACGCACGAAGACCATGTAGTCATCGTCGCAATGCTTGATGATGGTCTTCACGCCCTCCTCGTAGTTGCCGGTTACAGGGTTACGGTGCATCTTGCGCCCTCCGGTATGCGATATCCACTTGCACGACACCCACCCGAGCTCCTTGGCCACCTCGCGGGCACGGGCCATGCCGTCGAAGTCGCGCGTCTCGTTGACAGCCGGACCGAAGAGCCAGCGAAGCTCGTGCGGAGTCATCTCCTCACGAGGCTCCCACCTGTCGCTATGCTCTGGCTCGTCGAGCGTGGCGAAACGTGTCTCCGTATCGGGGCCCTTGCGCCTGGCGTTGCCGATGATGTCGTCGTAGCCCATGTAGGCACAGAGGTCGCTGACATTCTTGCCGAAGTCATCGCGCGTATCGGCGAGGCCGCGCATGGTGCAATAGACCTGCCACCATGTCTGGGCGAACTCACCCAGCCCGTGGTCCTTGAGCATCCACTGGCGTGGCTCGTTCTGCCTGGCATAGAAGAGGAAGCAGGAGGCGTGCTTGTCGTTGTAGGTGGGGTTCTGGAACGCAGGGCTCTGGTTGTGGTTCAGGCAGTGCATCCGGACGTCCTCAGAGAGGCCGAGGACCTTGATGAGGATGTCAAGACCATCGTGGCTACGTTCACGGATCTTGTCTTTTGCTTCCGCCATAGTTGTCAGTTCAAACGCGGGTCAGAGCCCAAATTAACGAAATCATCGCGGTCGATGCCCGTCATCAGCGACAGCGCAGTGATGGTGGCTGCTGGTGGCATGGCGTCGGCGGTGGCAAAATCACGGTATTTGATGGTCCAGGCAGAGCGGCCCGAATAGGATGCAAGCATCCGGAAGTCGTTCTGCCCGAGGCCCTGTAGATGGCACCAGCCGTTCTGACGGATGCCATCTATTATGCTCTGCTGTTGGTGGGTGTAAGTCTTGTTCATATCTTATTTGAAGTTGTAGAATCCGAATGGCATGGCGCGGCACACTCTGGCCGACTTGTCGAGGATGCCGGAACCCGTCATCATCTGCTCGAGCACCTCGCGACCCTTGGGGCAGACGATGGAGCCATCGACCACCTGCAGCACCTTCTTGCCGAAGAGGAGGGCGGTCATGAACTCGAGGATGCAGCCCTTGGAGTCCTGCCAGCCGTCGCATAGTACCAGGATATCGACCGAGGAGATGATGAACTTGATGTCTTCGCCCAGGGCGACGATGGATGACGGGTTGTCGTAGCTGTTGTCGGTGGCATCGCCCGAGAGCTCGAGATTGTCATTGAGGCGCACAGGGTCGTAGATGTCATCGAAGGCCTTGAAGTCGTCGAGCTGGCCGACTATCGACTTGGTATAGGCACCAGCGGCCTCGAGATCTTTATCCAATATATGCCTCACGTATTTCTCGATGACCACCTTTGCCATGTCGATGCGCTGCTCTATGTCATCGTCGGTGTGCCCGCTCATGGGCAATGATATATAGAATGTCATAAGTAGAAAAGAATTGTTACGAAGTTACACTGTCTTTGCTGTATTTGCTCAATATTGACCGGAAGCTCTCATCGCATAAGTCCACAAATTTCTTTGCCTTTGCAAAATCTTCTGCAGTAGCAGGACTGAACACCTTGCTTGCCTCCAAGGGGGAGATCCACAGATGGGTACCGATGACACCATTGCGATAAGACCAGTCCTGCCCTTTGGCTAACACAAGGTAATCAACAAGGAACTTTGGCTTGCGGTCATCAATTATCATATCCACGATCCTGCCGATGCCGTTTTGACAAACGACGCAATCACCGATATGGAATTTGATTGTCTTTTTCTCGCTCATTTCTCTGGTTCATTATCT
>Ga0326513_10003712_pt1 | contig 11046 bp, 7 predicted proteins | sample 2_2465_0518_D_FD_203654 | JGI IMG/M metagenome (GOLD analysis project Ga0326513, IMG submission 203654) | Bovine rumen microbial communities from UC Davis, California, United States - 2_2465_0518 | ecosystem: Host-associated > Mammals > Digestive system > Stomach > Rumen | place: USA: California... | reverse complement strand
GTGGATGTCCTGCACAGCCTCCATCTGATCTGAGTTCAGCTCCAGCGTGACAGCCAGTTTACGCATATTGACTGTCATATCGTAGGCCTCTACGCTCTTTACTGCGCTGTTGTTCTCGTTCTCAGCAAATGACATTGTCATTGTGAACATGGCAACTACCATCAAAACAATCTTTTTCATACTCTTTTTCCTTTCTTTTCTTTACTCGGGACCTTGAGTTTTTTGTTGTTATCCTTTTTTAATTTTTAATGTTAATGTTTAGTGTTTAATTTCTTTCGGTCCCTACCTTAATAATAATTGTTATCCTTTGTTTCCAGGACTGTTATTGTCCTTTTGACGATGCAAAGGTAAGGCGAAAATTTGGACTGACAATGGATTTTTACCTGTTGTGTGCGATAACAGCCCGTATTTTTGACGAAAATCAAAAAAAGAATATGTTATTTTGTGCTTTTAGCCTTGAGAACATTTTTCACCACCATATATATAATAGCGAGGGCAACAATGCCAAGAATAGCGATGATGATATAGTGATTGTATTCTTTGATGGTATCTTCCAGTTGATCTTCAGGGACAATAGAGTGAAGATACCAGCCCAGTCCGGCCAGAATGGCGTGCCATGCACCGGCGCCGATGGTGGTATAGAGTAAGAATTTCCAATAGGCCATGCGCGCTAGTCCGGCGGGGATGCTGATGAGGTGGCGGATGCCAGGTACCAGTCGGCCTGTGAGCGTAGCCATTACGCCGTGGTTGTCAAAATAGCGTTCGCTCTTCTCAACCTTCTCCTGATTCAGCAGACAGAGTTTGCCCCATTTGCTATTTGCAAACTTATAAATGACGGGGCGTCCTACGTAGAGTGCTACGAAATAGTTGATGGATGCACCCAGGTCGGCTCCGATGGTTGCAAAGAGCACAACGAGGAAGATATTCAGTTCGCCACTGGCCGAGTGATAGGCGGCCGGTGCGACAACGAGTTCTGATGGTACGGGAATGACGGTGCTTTCCAGCAGCATGAGCAGCAGGATTGTGCCGTAGTTGAGGTTTCCGAGTAGGGTGCTTATCCAATTCATAGTTTCAATGCTTAATATTTAATTTGTCCTTGATGTATTGATAATAATCTTCGGGTTTTATTTCTTCCGGGAACATATGGCTGAGTGCTACTCGGCATTCTCTGGGATTCACCTCGCATGCTTTCTGAAGGTAATCCAGGAATTCCTTGTATTTCTCCATATCGTAACAACATAGTGCCATATAGGCATAGCCCTCGGTATTAGGTTCGCCTTCCTGCTGCTCGTAATGGGCAAAGTATTTTTTGAAGAGCTGATAGGCTCCTTCCAGATAGCGGTTGTCATAGAACGACACGATGACACGCAGAAGCGTCAGTTTAGGGGTTTCACTTATCTCTACGGCTTTGTGGAAATACTTCTTAGCTTCATCCATTCGGTCGGCTCCTAACAAGATATGTCCCCTGATTAGTTGCAACTGAACGTGGTCGCAATCCAGCGTATCTGTTTTGTCGAGCACTTCCAGTGCCTTATCTACTTCATGGTTCTCACCATAGGCAAAGGCCAGTTCCTGATAGATGTCGCAGAGGTATGGTGATTCGTCGGGAGCCAGTTCCAGTGCCTTTTGCAATGCTTCGATAGCCTGTTCCGATTTTTGCATGTTGATGAGACAAGTGCCTTCATAGAGCAAGGCAAACTCATCATCGGGAACAAGTTCCTGATAGCGGCGATAGAATTTCAGTGCCTCTTCATAGTTGTTCAGGCGATAGAGCCCGTTAGCTTTGGCTATGAGACTCTCTGGATCATCGGGATCAATGGCAATGGCATATTCGCTGCTTTGGATAGCTTCGCTGTAGTCCTCGTTCATGAACTGTGCCGAGGCCAGTGCATTCCAGTATGTCTTTGAAAAAGGGTTTGAGTCGATGAGCTCATTGAAGATTTGCTGACTCTCTTTGTATTTTCCCAGTCCAAAGAGGGTACGTGCCATGAGCTCCTTGAAATCTGGCGTGTCTTCCTGTTTGCCTTTTTTCATCCACTGCATGGCTTTTTCCGGTTGACCGTATTCTGTGAAGATGTTTGCTACATCTACCACGAAGTCCTGCTTTTCTTCGGTGGGTAGGGTTTTGAAGTGCTTATTCAGGAATTGATCAGCTTCTTCTATGCGCCCCTCACTTATTAGAATCTCGGTTCGGTCATAGAAATAATCAGGCTCTTCTTTGTCGATAATCTGCTCAAGTAGTTCCCAGGCTTTCTCCGTGTCTCCATTGAACAGGGCTTCGTGGATGCGATAGGTAAGGGGAGCGCAATCGCCAGGGGCCAGACTCGTGGCTAAGGTGATGGCTTTCTCAGCTTCGCCCTTACGACCAGTGTACTGGTAGTAGTCGGCAATATCTACCAGTTCGTCGGCATCCATGAACACAGGTTCCCCCGCGTTCACGGCTGCTTCGTAAGTGTCGAGGAGTTGATGGAAATCCTCGCTGTCGAAATAGTCATCGCCTGTATTCTTCATGTTCTGTTATTTGATGCAGCGGGGAAACCGCCGCATACACTTTTTCAGCGGGGAAACCGCTGCACACACTCATCCTTATTTTTTCCAGGTGTCCTTGAGGCCTACGGTCTTATTGAAGACGGGGGCTTCTGGGGTGGAATCGGGATCGACATTGAAATAGCCGATGCGCTGGAACTGCAGGTAAGAGAAGGCCGGCAGACTGGCGGCAAACGGTTCGATGTAGCAATCCTTGAGGATGTGCAGGTTGTCGGGGTTCATCATCAGGCGCAGTGCATCGGCACCCTTGATACCTTCCTCTTCCTCTAAGCGCTTCAACTCATCGCGTGGGTTCTCCATTTTCCACAAACGCTCGTAGAGGCGTACCTCGGCCTTCACGGCGTTGTGGCAGCTTACCCAGTGCAGGGTCTTCCCCTTGATTTTGCGGTTGGCTCCAGGAAGGCCGCTACGGGTCTCAGGGTCGTAGGTGCAGTAGATGGTGGTGACGCGGCCATCGGCATCCTTGTCGCAGGGGTGCTCCTCATCACACTTGATAATATAGGCGTTCTTCAGACGCACCTCCTTGCCGGGAGCCAGGCGCATGAACTTCTTCTCGGCTTCTTCCATGAAGTCGTCGCGCTCAATCCACAACTCGCGACTGAACTCCACCTCGTGGGTGCCATCAGCCTCGTTCTCAGGATTATTGATTGCCGTGAGCATTTCCTGCTGACCTTCGGGATAGTTGGTGATAATCACCTTCACAGGGTCGAGCACAGCGCTGACACGCAGGGCACGGGTGTTCAGGTCATCGCGCAGGGCACTCTCAAACAGGGCCATGTCGTTCAGAGCATCGATTTTCGTGTAGCCAATCTTCTCCATGAAGTTCTTAATACCTTCGGGAGAATAGCCGCGACGGCGGAATCCGCAGATAGTCGGCATACGAGGATCATCCCATCCGTTCACCAGTCCTTCGCTCACCAGTGTGCGCAGGTTGCGCTTCGACAGCAGGATATAGTTCAGGTTCAGCTTGTTGAACTCCGTCTGACGGGGACCCTGATAAGTGGAAAGTGAAGAGTGAAGAGTGAATAATTTGCTACTGCTCTCAGCTTTTGCTCCGCATTCTGCAGCCCATTCGCGCATCCATTGCACGAAGAGATCGTAGAGGGGACGGTGCTCCACAAATTCCAGTGTACACCATGAGTGAGTAACTCCTTCAAGATAGTCGCTCTGTCCGTGGGTGAAGTCGTACATGGGGTAGGCATTCCACTTTGAGCCCGTCTTCACGTGAGGAATGTTCAGCACGCGATAGATCAGGGGGTCGCGGAACAGCATATTGGGGTGAGCCATGTCGATTTTGGCACGCAAGACGAGCGTACCCGGTTCGCACTTTCCGCTGTTCATAAATTCAAACAAGCGCAGATTCTCCTCCACGGGACGGTCGCGATAAGGTGAGTTCGTGCCAGGGCTGGTGGTTGTACCCTTCTGCTGGGCAATTACCTCTGCACTCTGTTCATCGACATAGGCACGGCCCTGTTTGATGAGCCATACGGCGAAGTCCCAGAGTTCTTGGAAATAGTCGCTGGCATAATAGACGTGAGCCCAGTCATAGCCTAACCACTTGATGTCCTGCTCGATGTTCTCGATAAACTCGGTATCCTCTTTCACGGGGTTCGTGTCATCAAAGCGCAGGTTACACTCGCCGCCATATTTCTTTGCCAATCCGAAGTCGATGGCGATGGCCTTGGCATGGCCAATGTGCAGATAGCCATTAGGTTCCGGTGGAAAACGCGTCTGTATACGTCCACCGTTCTTGCCTTCTGCCAGGTCGTCCTTAACCATCTGTTCTATGAAACTAAGGCTTTTCTTTTCCTCCCCCTCGTTCTGTATCATTTCTGCCATATATACTTTTCTTATATTGTTAATTATGAGACTGCAAAGGTACGAAATAATTATGAATTATGAATGATGAATGATGAATTATTTTATACCTCGCTCGTTAAGTGCCTTCGAATAGCGTGCCGCATTTTTGAGATGTTCCTGATAACTGGTGGCGAAATTATGAGTGCCCGAGAAATCCTCTTTCGCACACATATATAAATAGGTATGGGATACACGGTTGAGCACGGCATCGATACCTTGGATAGAGGCAACCTTAATAGGGCCAGGAGGTAATCCCACGTTTTTATAAGTGTTATAGAGACTGTTGACTTCCAGATGCGTGTGATAGATGCGGCGCAAGGCAAAATCCTTCAAGGCGAATTTTACTGTGGGGTCAGCCTGAAGGGGCATGTCAATCTTCAATCTGTTGAGATACATGCCTGCAATCATGGGCTTCTCAGCATTGTTGGCTGTCTCTTCATCGATGATGCTTGCCAGTGTGCATACCTCATTGAGTGAAAGACCAATGGCTGCCGCCTTCTGCTTACGTTCCGGAGTCCAGAATTTGTCGTGCTCGTTGCTTAGGCGTTGCATCAGTTTTTCCAAACTCGTGTTCCAGTAAACCTCATAGGTATTGGGTACGAACATGGCTGGGATGGTGCACGTATCGTAGCCCAGTTGCTGGCAAAACGCCTGGTCGGTAAGTGCCTGTGCGATAGCGGTGCTGTCAATCATCAGTTTTGCAGATAGTCGGGCGGCCATCTGTTCCATGGTGCGGCATTCTGGAATGGTGAGCATGATAGGCTCCTGACGTCCGTTTCTCAATGTACGGAATACGTTGAGGGTGTTGGTGCCTGATTTAATGGCGTAGCGACCAGTCCTGATGTTTGAAGCGTAGTCATAATGACGCGCCAAGGTGCGGAATCCCGTCAGGGATGTCTTGGAGGTCAGCGGCTCCAGTTTGGCATAGACAGAGTCGGCTGTATCATCGTCATCGATGTATATGAACTGTTTGTCTGCCTTTGTAGAGAACGCAGTAAAGAAATAATAATAGCCTATAGCTACGATTCCAGCCATACAGAGGATGGCTGGAATCAGGTAATACTTCGCTTTATTATGTTTCATTTTAAGAATTTTACTGGTGCTGTTCGCGGAGCAGGTCGTTGACTGTCTTTACGGGGTTAAAGGTTCCAAGGGGTACCTCAACAAAGATAGTGGACCAGTTGCTCATGGCACCATTCCAGAGGCCAGGCAATTCGAGTGCTTTCAGTTCCTTGCCCCCTTTTGACTTGCTGGAGATGAAGCCCGTGGTCTTATCTACGAAGTCGGGTAGGTTGAACGGTTTGCCCTGATAGTCCTTCACGGCGCAAACCAGGTCAACAGGGTTGAAGTGTGTGCCCTGCGTGAACATCTTCATGTATTCCGCATTGTTGGTGTCAATCTGACTGCTCTCGAGAATCTGCAGTGATACCGTGCCGTCCTGATTATAGGTGAGGAACGGACCGCCACCAGGCTCGCCTACATTCTTTACCACGCCACAGACACGCATGGGGCGGTTCAGCTTACGGCGCAGATAGGCGGCATCAACCTTGTTGCCCTTGGGATTGGTGCAGAGGTTCTTTTCTACGAACTGGGCAATCTGGGCGATTTGGGCATCTGATGGGGTGCCATCGAGGATGCGCAGATACTCGAAGGCCTGCTTCTGCAGAGTTACCAATACGCCGGCGATAACCTGTTTCCACTCTACGGTTTCGGGTTTCAGACGGTCGGGCACCACGTTGTCGATGTTCTTAATGAAGATGACATCGGCCTCGATCTCGTTCAGGTTCTCGATGAGCGCACCGTGTCCTCCTGGGCGGAAAAGCAAAGAGCCATCGGCCTCGCGGAAAGGAGTGTTGTCGGGATTGGCTGCAACGGTATCTGTCGAGGGCTTCTGTTCAGAAAAGGTGATATCGTACTTGATACCATATTTCTGTGCAAAGTCGTCGGCCTTCTCTGCTACTTTTGCCTTGAAGAAAGCCAGATGGTCGTGAGAGACTGTAAAGTGTACGTGGGCCTCACCGTTGGAGGCTGCGTAGAGCGCACCTTCAACCAAGTGTTCCTCCATTGGAGTACGTGCTCCCTCGGGATACTTATGGAACAGCAGCATACCCTTTGGCAGCTGACCGTAGTTCAGTCCTTCGGCCTTCAGCATATTGGCGGCTACAGCCTTATAATTACCTTCTGTCATCAGAGTCTTGATGCCTTTACCTTCGTTCTTTTGGCATACAGCATCCAATGCCTCGTAGAAGGCGAACTTCTCTATCTCATCGAAATATTTTTTCTCGAAGTCGGTGGTAGGCACGTCATAGTCTGCATCAACGAATGCAAACATATTCTTGAACATACGACTGGCAGCACCACTGGCAGGTACGAATTTCACAATGCGCTTTCCGGCAGCCTTGTAATCCTCCCATGCCTTCACGTACTGCTGACGCTCGCTCTCGCTGGGAGCCACGATACCATTACCGACAGCGGCTGCTGCTTCTAATTTCAGAAACGGGAACCCCGTTTCAAACTCCTTCAACTGTGTCTCAATCTGCTCTTCTGTGATACCACGCTGAGCAATCTGTTTTAGGTCTTTTTCTGATAACATAACTATTGTTGTTTTTAGATGATGTATCTTTGGCCTACAAAATTAAGAAAACAAAATGAAATACCCAAGGAAAAGTGATATTTTTTTGTTTTTCCTTGGGTTATTTCCTGAATTCAATATGTAGGCTTAGATGCTCAGCTCATAGGGTACGGTAATTGACAGTTGCTAAAAAACATATCCAAGGTATAAGAAAAGATAGAGTTCTTTTGTATGGTTACTGTAACCCAATGTGGCACCAATGGGGCCTGCTATCGTATTGTAATTATAGACTATCTGACCACCAAGCATCGTCTTTGTGTCGAGGAGGTTCTTCACTAAATCACTCTGCTGTGCACAGGCGAGTCGAAGTTGTATGTAGTTGTTGCTAAGGATGCGTTGCTGTGCCTGAAGTTGCGCTGCCAGGAACTGGTGGCTTGCGTATTCCATGTTGCCAATGCCAGCGAATGGCATCTGTTGCTCAACATAGTGTCCGAACCATTCGCCCCCGATGGTGTTTCCAAAAACAGCGGGTACGATAGAGCCGAAGAGCAGCCGGCCATAGAGCATGGGCTGTAGAGTGAATCTTTTGTTGAATGAAAAAGACATGCGCCAGTTAGCACTGATATCGCTCATACCTTTTGTCTTGCCCAGTTTCGTTCCATCAGCGGCACGGTTGTTAAGATCAGCAAAGTTATTTGTTACATAGGCGTATTCAGCCTTGAAACGGGCACCACTTGAAGGGAAGTTCCAGTCATCTTCGCTGTTATACTCTGTACGGACACGATAGCTAAAGAAGTGCTCATTCTTTAAGGTTACTTGTGGCGAATTTGCTGCACCGAGTTTGTTGCGATAGTGCATATAGTCCCAACGCAGACCCATTTGTACGTCAAAGTTCTTTAGATTGAAATTGACAGGGGTGAACTCGGCTTGATACTGATTATATAGAATATTGTAAGAGCGGTCCCCCTTCATGTAGATATCAACATCGTTTTTGCGGAAGGAAAAACTCAGCGTGGGACGAGTAAAACTGCGGGGGTGGACGGTTAAGTCGCCACGTACCATCATACGCTTGCCTAATCGTGCGGTGATGTCAGTACTAACGGGAAGGGCTGTGTTTAGCGGAATTTCAAGTCCCAGTTGCATAGCAACATATTCCTCGGTATCATAACGCACGCCAGCATGGATTTGCACGGACTTTCTATTTCCTGCCGAGAGAATGACTCGTACACCGTCACCTTCTGGTTTTAACCTGCATTCGGCACTCTGATAGAACAAGTCCATGCGCATTGTCGTGGTGAGTTCCTGCTCCAGTTTTGCGTCTATGCTGTCACGTTTGTTCAGATTGAATTTCTGTTGCAGGAATCTCTCAGCCTGTGGAGTCATGTTCTCAAATGTATAACCGATGATGCGCCGACGCTCGGTCATCACGTTTGGTCGCAGTGGCTGATGAATAGTTGGACGGAAAGAATCGTCAATGCCGATACGTTCTTTTAGGGCGATAATTTCGTCCCAGTGGCGCATAGCTTCTTCTTCACCGTAACGCACCAATGAGTCAATGGCTGCTGCTGAAAAACTTGCAGTAGAGTAGTTGTGAGGATCTACATTCATGTATAGGTCGGTGATAGCCTTGTTCTCTTCGTATTTGTTGATACAGTTTACATCAATAATCTGTCCGACAATACTCATGGTGCCTCTGATATCTTCAGCTTTTTTCGGTTTGCCAGAGAGTGTGATACCAATAATGATCTCAGCACCCATTTCGCGGGCTACATCTGCTGGGAAATTATTCTTCAGACCTCCGTCAACTAATATCATATCACCTATTCTTACGGGAGAAAAAGCTGCGGGGATGGCCATTGATGCACGCATGGCCTGTGGGAGTCGTCCACTATGAAACACTACCTCACTATTGTCCATGATGTTAGTAGCTACACAAGCAAAAGGAATACGAAGGTCGTGCGAGAAATCGAGTGAATCCGTATAGCCTGTACAGAGTTGCTGGAATAATTCTGCTAGATTCTTACCTTTGATGAGCCCGCCTGCGTTCATATCTTGCTTGCCGATGGTGATACCCGTTGAAATGAGATAAGTATTCTGTTTCCGACGATCCCCGAGGCTTTGCCGATGCAGGTCTTCTTTATCTGTGATGACATAACTCCAGTCTTGCGCTTTGACCAGAGAGTCAAGCGAATGGGCATTATAGCCAATGGCATAGAGTCCGCCTACAATGCTGCCTATTGATGTGCCAGTGATTATGTCAATGGGGATGCCCGCTTGTTCCAGTACTTTTAGTACACCGATATGTGCCATACCTTTAGCACCGCCTCCGCTCAAGACAACAGCTACTTTTTTCCTGTTTGCGACAGAGTCGTTTGGCTCTGCATTCATGGTGCCGCATATTAGGATGACGGCTATGATCATCAGAATCTTTTTCATGTAATTCCCAATTAACTTATGTGATGTTCCTGCTTTAGGTTTGAAATATGGGGACAAAGATACAAATTTTTCTTAAAAAGCGAGATAATAAAGACTTTTTTTGTACATTTGTACCAAGAAAATGGCAGGTATCTATATCCATATCCCGTTTTGTAAGAGTCGCTGTGTGTATTGCGACTTCTATTCCACCACGTCGCTGACACTTAGTCAACGATATATAGATGTTGTATGCAAGGAGATGGAACACAGATGTAAGATGTATGATGGCAAGATGGTTGAGACGGTGTATCTTGGAGGCGGTACGCCCTCGCTGTTGTCTGAGACATTGCTGCGACATCTTTTCAAACATTTGTATCAGACGTTTTATATTTCAACTGAGGCGGAAGTGACGATGGAATGTAACCCCGATGACGTGACGGAAGAGTTTGCGCAGATGATTTCGCAGTTGCCCGTGAACCGTGTGTCGATGGGAGCGCAGACTTTTTCTCCAGAGCGCTTACGCTTCCTGCGGCGCCGACATACGGCAGAACAGGTAAAGGAGGCTGTTGGACGCTTGCGCAAGGCTGGTATCCGAAATATCAGTATAGACCTGATGTACGGTTTCCCCAATGAGACGATGGAGGAGTGGGAGCGTGACATACAGGAGGCCATAGCTCTTGACGTTGAGCATCTGTCGGCTTACGCCCTGCAATACGAGGAGGGTACACCACTTTATAAAATGTTGGAACGAGGTGAGGTGACTGAGATAGATGAAGAACTGGAGCGTCAGATGTACTATCGGCTGATTGATGCTTTGGCAGAAGCTGATTTTGAGCATTACGAGATTAGTAACTGGGGAAAAACTGGGTATCATTCACGTCATAATAGTAGCTACTGGAACCAGACACCCTATATCGGACTGGGTGCTGCGGCGCATTCATTTGATGGAGAGAATCGTCAGTGGAATGTGGCAGATATCCGTCAATATATGGAAGGTATGGAAAAGGGTGAGCCCTGCGTGGAATACGAAGAACTCACCCCTGAAAATCATTATAACGAAATTGTGATGACGGCCTTGCGTACATCTGATGGACTCAACCTTACGAGCTTGTCACCTGTTGATGCTGACTATTGTTTGAAACAGGCTCAGCGTTTTATCCTTGACGGATTGCTGGTGAATGAGCTACAGCATCTGCGCCTAACCCGTAACGGGCTTTTCGTCAGCGATATGGTTATGGCTGAATTGATGAAAGTATGATGGGCTGTTCAACCTCTTTACGCCATTCCTTCAGCCAATTAAACCACTCCTTGGCAGAATGAAAACCGAAGGTCTCATTGGCTGAGCAATACACCACTTTATATGCTAAGTGACGACTGTCTGTTTTCACCACGAAAGCATAATTGTCTTTATTGGCTGGCTCCTCGCTGGCGATATGTTGACGAGGGATGAGAATGCCCAGTCCCACGGTCTCTCGATTCCATTTCACAGTGTCCGTTGAGGGGTAGTCGGTACCCCAGCAGGCACGCAGTCCCTTCTTGTCGGAAAACTCCTCAGAGCCTTTTACATTGATAATACCCGTAGAAAACGCTTCACCTTTCATGTCGCGATTGAAGAATACATCCACATCGGTGTCACGATGACCAGCATACTG
>Ga0326513_10003711_pt1 | contig 11048 bp, 12 predicted proteins | sample 2_2465_0518_D_FD_203654 | JGI IMG/M metagenome (GOLD analysis project Ga0326513, IMG submission 203654) | Bovine rumen microbial communities from UC Davis, California, United States - 2_2465_0518 | ecosystem: Host-associated > Mammals > Digestive system > Stomach > Rumen | place: USA... | reverse complement strand
CATTCAAAAAGTGTGCAACTTTGTGGGTAATCCCCCTTAATTAGAAAAAGGTGATGATATTTTGAAAAAGATAGAAGAATTTGATTATAATTCAACAAAATTGATTATTGATAGTTTACCTGAAGATAAAAAAGAACTATGCACAGGCTTGTATAATGAACTATTGTTTATGCAAAAGACATTAAACAATCTGAAAGAGAACATTGAAGCTGATGGTGTTGTTGTTGAAATGTGTCAGGGTAAATATTCTATTAGTAGATCAAATCCATCACTTGCAACATACAATACAATGATTAAAAATTATTCAAGTGTTATAAAACAATTAAATGAAATATTAGAAAAAGTAGAATCACCTGATAGTGATGATTTTGATGAGTTCTAATGTATATAGATGAATACTATGAATGGATTATACATAATCCTGAACGAGTAAATAAAAAAGTTCTAAAAGAATATAGTAAATTAGTAAAGGACAAGAAGAAACCAGTAAAGGTTTCTTTTTTTAATAAATTATCAGGTGAAAATGAAACACATACTTATGTGTATGATGAAGAAAAAGCTACTAAACCAATATTGTTTATAGAAAAATATTTGAAACAATCTAAAGGAAAATGGAATGGAAAACCATTGAAATTAGAACTATTTCAAAAAGCATTTATTCAAGCATTATTTGGTTTTGTAGATCAAGATACTGGTTTAAGGAAATACAAGAAAGCAATATTTTTTGTAGCTCGTAAAAATGGTAAATCAGTATTAGATAGTGCAATAGCATTGTATATGCTAACAAAAGATAATGAAGGTGGTGCTGAAGTATATTCAGTTGCTACTAAAAAAGATCAATCAAAAATTGTATGGGAAGAATCAAAGAAAATGATTAAGAAATCACCATCATTAAAGAAAAGATGTAGAACTTTAATTGGTGGTATTTATTATGATAAAACTGATTCAAGTTATAGAGCATTAGCATCTGATAGTAATTCATTAGATGGTTTAAATGCACATTTAGTTATTGCTGATGAAGTACATGCCTGGAAAGATAAAAATTTGTTAGATGTTATGTATGATAGTATGAGTGCTAGAGAACAACCACTATTGTTAGAAACATCAACAATGGGAACAATCAGGCAAAATGTATTTGATATAGAATATGATTATGCTAGTCAAATAATAGATGGAACAATACAAGATGAAGTTCTATTACCTATTATTTATGAACTAGATGATGAAAATGAGTGGATTAACGAAGATAGTTGGTTTAAAGCAAATCCAGCTTTGGGTAGAATTAAAGATTTGAAATCATTAAGAGAAAAAGTTGAACGAGCTAAAAATAATCCAATAGAATTAGTAAATTTATTATGTAAAGATTTTAATGTTAGACAAAATTCAATTAATGCTTGGCTTACATTTGATGATCTTAACAATGAAGAAATATACCAAGAATGGAAAGATTGCTATTGCATAGGTGGATGTGATTTATCAAGTACAACAGACCTTACCTGTGCAACATTACTTGGTGTTGTTAAAGGTAAGATAAGAGTTAAACAAATGTATTGGATTCCAAGTAATTTACTAGAAAAGAAAGTTATAGAAGATAAAATACCTTATGACAAATGGTTAAAGAATGGATGGTTAAGGTTATCAGGTGATACAAAGATAGACTACCATGACATAACAAATTGGTATTTAGAACAAGTACAACAATTTGATTTAAGACCATTATGGATCGGGTATGATAGTTGGAATGCACAATTTTGGTGTGATGAAATGAAATCTAATGGATTTGATATGGTAGAAGTAAGACAGGGGTTTAAAACTGAATCAGCACCATTAAAACAAATGAAAGCTGATTTGATGGATAAAAAAATAAATTATAATAACAATCCTGTATTAAAGTGGAATCTATCAAATGTAGTTGTTAAAACTGATGATAACGAAAATATTATGTTATCAAAAGAAAAAGCAAGACAAAGAATTGATGGTGCAGCATCTTTAATGGATGCTTATGTAATATATATTAACCAACAACAAGAATATTTAAATTACATAAATGAGGAGGTATAGATATGCAAAAAAGAAGTTTATTCAGCAGAATATTTGGCAATGATGATAATTCAACAATACCACAAACAGCAACTGAATTTAAGTTGTTAGATAATGAGAAAGCAATATTTACAACATATTCAGGTGATTATAAGAAAGAACCAGATGTATTAACCTGTGTTGATGCAATAGCAAGAAATGGTGCTAAATTACATCCTAGACACATAAGAAACTATAAAAGAGAAGGTATTGAAAAACTAGAAATAGTTAAGGGTGATTTATATAAGTTATTAGCAAAACAACCAAATGAATTGCAAAATGCTTATAAATTCTATTACCAAATTATTACCGAATTAGAACTAAATAACAATGCAATAATTTATGTTAGTAAAGATAAAGATTTAAAAGTAGAAGGATTATATCCATTAAAGTTTAATGAATGTAAGTTTTATGAATATCAAGATAAGTTATTTGTAAAATTTAAATTTGGTAGAAGTAAAGAAAGATTTGTTGCTTATGATAATTGTATTCATTTAACTAAAGGTGATTCAAAAGATGGTATATTTGGTGGAAGTATAGAACCACTTAAGAAAGTACTATCAATGAAACATATTTTAGATGAAGGTATTATCAATGCTATAAGAACAACACAAAGTATAAAAGGTGTTATTAAAAGTTCAAAAGCAATGCTTAAACCAGAAGATGTAAAGAAGATGAGGGATCAATTCGTACAAGACTTTATTTCAAATGGTGATAAGTCAGGTATTGGTGGTTTAGATGCAACAACTGAATTTACACCTGTTAAGATAGAACCAACAATAGCAAGTGCTGAACAAACAAAACAAATTGATGATAAAGTGCTTAAGTACTTTGGTATTAATGAAAAGATTATCACATCAAGTTATAGTGAAAATGAATGGAATGCATTTTATGAAAGTGTATTAGAACCAATAGCATTACAAATGAGTTTAGAATTTACTAATAAATTATTTTCACCAACTGAAAAAAGTTTTGGTAATGAAATACTATTTGAAAGCAATAGATTACAATATGCTTCTAATAATACAAAAATTGAATTAGTAAGATATTGTGGAAACATAATGACTATTAATGAACAAAGAGAAGTATTTAACCTAGCGCCAGTTGAAGGTGGGGATGTATTCATGATAGACCAAAACCATGAAATAAATAATGATATAAACGAGGAGGTAAGTGAATGAAAGAAATTAGAAAGTTAGATATTCAATTTAGAGCTGAAGATACTGAAGATAATAAAATGGAAATAAAAGGATATGCTGCTGTATTTAATAGTCCTGAAACATATTCATATACTGAAGTAATTGCACCAACAGCATTTGATGATGCTGATATGAGTGATGTAGTATTAAGATACAACCATGAAGATACATTTATGGTATTAGCAAGAACTCGTAATGATAGTTTAAAATTAAATGTAGATGATAAAGGATTATTTATTGATGCAACATTACAAGATGATATTACTCAACATAGAGATATATTCAATGCAATTAAAAGTGGTTTAATAGATAAACAATCATTTGCATTTGTAGTTGCTGAAGATGACTATGATTATGATACTGATACAAGAACTATTACAAAGATTGGTAAAGTATTTGATGTATCAGTAGTAGATCAACCATTTTATAATGGTACTGATGTATCAGTTGCTCGTTCACAAAATGATGAGTTCTTAACTCGTAGAGAAGAATTAAGAAAAGAACACGAAGCAAAAATTGAATTAGATAAAAAGAAACAAGAATTATTATCAAAATTAGGTTAATACAATTTTAAAGGTATATCTGGAATAGATATATCTTTTTTAGTGCTGGAATGGCACTTGAATTGTTTTAATAAATCCTGGAATAGGAATAATAGACATTTAGGGTTAAGGGGTTGTCTTTAAAGAATAATCATAATCAAAAAAATATGAGGAGGTTTAGGAATGACTAGACTAGAAGAAATTGAAGCTCGTAAACTTGAAATTCGTAACGAAGTTGAATCAACTGAAGATTTAGAAAAAATAGAAGAATTAAATAAAGAAGTTGATGTACTTAATGAAGAAGTTGAAAAAATCAACGAGCAAGAAAAAAATGAGGAAATAGTAGAACAAATTGAAGAAGGTGAAGCTATTCCTGAAGAAGTTTCTATTGAAGAAGAAAAAAGTATAGGAGGTATTGAAATGGAAACAAGAAATTCAAAAGAATATGTTAATGCTTATGCTGAATTTATTAAATCAAACAATGATAAAGAATGTAGAGCATTACTAACAACAGGTGCTAGTGGAACAATTGAAGTACCAGATATGGTATATGAAATTGTTAAAACAGCTTGGGAAAGAGAAGACTTAATGTCTTTAGTTAGAACTATAAGTGTTAAAGGAAACTTAAAAGTTCAATTTGAAGTTTCAGGTGGTGAAGCTGCTATCCATACTGAAGGTGGTTCAGCTGTATCTGAAGAAGAATTAGTATTAGGTGTAGTTCAATTAACACCAGTATCAATTAAGAAATGGATTTCAGTATCTGATGAAGTATTAGATATGAAAGGTGAAGATTTCTTAAGATACATCTATGATGAAATTACTTATAGAATTGCAAAGAAATGTGCTGATACATTAGTATCAAAGATTGCACAATTACCACAAACATTATCAGCTAATGGTTCTGGTGTTTATGATTCAGTATCAGCTGCTAAAATTACTGAAGCTCCAGCATTAGGAACTATTGCAAATGCTATCTCACAATTAAGTGATGAAACAAATGATATTACAATCGTTATGAATAAAGCTACTTATGCTGCATTCAAAGCTGTTCAATATGGTGCAAACTATGGACAAGATGTATTTGAAGGACATAGAGTTGTATTCAATAACTCATTACCAGCATATTCAACAGCTAACAATGGTGCTGTTTATGCAATCGTTGGTGATTTTGCTGAAGGTGCTTTAGCAAACTATCCTGAAGGTGAAGGAATTGCTATCAAATATGATGATGCTACTTTAATGACTCAAGACCTAGTTAGAATTTTAGGTAGAAGATATGTAGGTGTTGAAGCTGTAGCTGATAGAGCATTCACTTTAATTGCAAAACCTAGTGAATAATTAGAAAGAAGGTACTAGACTATGCTAGAAGATATAAAGAAGATTCAGGGCATAAATCATACTGATTTTGATGATATGATTAACACTTGGATTGAAGCTGCAAAGTTAGATTTAAAAAGTATTGGCATAGTCAATACAGATAATCCTGATAGTTTATTAAAAACAGCAATAATTACATATGTATTAAGTTTTTTAGATGTTGGAAATAGTGAGATGTATGAAAATTCATATAACTTACAAAAAGACATTTTAAGACATACTACTGAATACAATTCAGGTTCATCAGAACCTAGTGAGTAATTATGGAATATACTGAAATAATATATTTAATTAGTAAAAAAATAGAAGAAGATGATATAGGTAATGAAGTATCAACTTCTTCTATACCTACTAAATGTTATGCTAAAAAGCAAAGTGTTAGAACTAATGAATTCTATAATGCAACAATGAATGGATTAACACCATCCTGTGAATTTGTTATTAAAAGATTAAATTATAATGGTGAAAGTGAAATTAAATGGAACAATGAATTATATTCAGTTATAAGAACCATTGATCCAAAGAATAAATTTGACATAGTTTTAGTATGTAGCAAGAAGATTGGTAATAAAGAAATAGAAACGAGTGCTTAATATGGCAAAAGATAGCATATTAGACATAAAAGACATATTGAATGAATATTCACTTGATATTCAAGAAGCATTGGTAAAAGATGCTGAAAGAGTAGCAAAAAATGCTAAAAAAGATTTGGTACAAACATCACCAAAAAGAACTGGAAAATTCAGTAAAAGTTGGAGGGTGGTTAAAGATGGTAAAACATTTATCGTTTATAGTACAAATCCAGGTTTAGCACACTTGCTTGAGAAACCACATTTGGATAGAACAGGACATAGAACCATAGTTCCAAAAAGTGCTGGTTTCATTGAAAAAGTAGATAAAGCAAGAACTAATGAATATTATGAAGATATGCAAAGAATTATCAAAAATGGAGGTTAATAATGAAACATAAAGAATTGCTTACTTTATTAAAAACATTGAATATTCCAGTTGCATACGATCACTTTACTAACAATAAAACACTTACACCACCATTCATGGCATATAGAGAAATAGCACCTGATACTTTTAAAGCTGACAATAAAACTTGGTATAGACCATATGAGTATGAAATAGAACTTATTACAGATAAAAAAGATGTTGATTTAGAAGAAAGACTAGAAGGATTATTAGATAATAACAACATTCCTTATGATAAAGAGAATGAAGTATGGGATGAAGAAGAACAAATATATCATAATTATTACATAATATAGGAGGTATAATTTATGAGTGCAAACAAAGTTAAATATGGTTTATCAAATGTATTTTTTGCTCCAATTACAGCTGTAAATGGTTCATATACATATGGAACACCAATTGCTATTCCTGGTGCTGTTAATTTATCATTATCACCTGAAGGGGATACTAATGATTTTTATGCTGATAATTTAATTTATTTCAGTTCAACAGCTAATCAAGGATATTCAGGTGATTTAGAAATTGCTATGATACCTGATGCAATTAGAACAGAAATTTTAAATGAAACAACTGATTCTAATGGTGCTTTAATTGAAAATGCTGATGCAAAACCTGTTGGATTTGCATTTGGATTCCAAATTGAAGGTGATAAGAAAAATAGAAGATTCTGGTACTATAATTGTAGTGTTTCAAGACCTGCAAATAATGGTGCAACAACTGAAGCATCTATTACACCTCAAACTGATACATTAACTATTAAAGCAATGCCAAGAACAACTGATAAGAAAGTTAGAGCTATGATGGAATTAAGTGAAACTAATACATCAGCATATAACTCATTCTTCAGTGCTGTTTACGAATCTGAAGTTAGTGAATAATAATACTACTCTTATGAGTAGTACAAAGGGATTACTCATAAGGGTAATCCTTTTTTAGTATTTATAAGGAGGTATTAAAATGGCTAGTAAAAATATAAAAGGTATAACTATTGAGATTGGTGGAAATACTACCAAATTACAAGATGCCTTAAAAAGTGTAGATAAACAAGTATATGGATTAAATAGTGATTTGAAGAATTTAAATCAAGCATTGAAACTTGATCCACATAATACTGAATTATTATCACAAAAATATGATGTTTTAAAACGAAACATAAGTGAAACTGAAAAGAAATTACAAACTTTAAAAACAGCTCAAAAACAAATGGGTGATTATAACAAACTTACTGATGAACAAAAGAGTTCTTATAATGCTTTAAGTTTAGAAATTGCTAAAAGTGAAAAAGCATTAAAACAAATGAATAATGAACTAAAAGAAAGTTCAAGCATTAATTTAGATGGATTAAAAAATGGATTATCAAAAGTTGGTTCAGTTGCTGTTGATGTTGCTAAGAAAATTGGGCAAGTGACACTTGCCGTTAGTGGTGCTTTAGCTGGTGCTGTTGCTGCTGGTGTTAAATCTTATGCTGAATATGAACAAAATTTAGGTGGTGTTGAAACACTATTTAAAAATAATGCTGATAAAGTAGTTGAAAATGCTAAACAAGCTTGGAAAACAGCAGGTGTTAGTGCAAACGAATATATGTCAGGTGTCACATCATTTAGTGCAAGTTTATTGCAATCATTAAGTGGTGATACATCAAAAGCTGCTGATGTTGCTGATATGGCATTTAGAGATATGTCTGATAATGCTAATAAATTTGGTACTGATATGAGTTCAATACAAAATGCTTATCAGGGATTTGCTAAACAAAACTATACCATGTTAGATAATTTAAAACTTGGTTATGGTGGTACTAAAACTGAAATGGAAAGACTTTTGAAAGATGCACAAAAAATTTCAGGAGTTAAGTATAATATAAATAACTTATCTGATGTATATAATGCAATTCATGTTATACAAAATGAATTAGGTGTCACAGGAACAACAGCTGAAGAAGCTGAAAAAACCATTAGTGGTTCGGCTGCTAGTATGAAAGCTGCATTTGATAACTTCTTAAATGGTAGTGGCTCACCAGAATCAGTATCTGAAGCATTAACTAATCTTTTAAGAAACATTTTTACAGCTGTTCAATCATTAGCACCAGGTATTATTTCAGGCATTGCTGATTTAATTACATCAATATTGCCACAAGCTGTTGATATATTATTTGAAATTTTACCGAATTTTTTAGATGCTATTACACAATTTATTGATAAAATATTTGAAGCTATAAAAAATGACACAGGAACTTTAGAAGAAACTATAACAATGTTAATTACTGAAATTGGTAATTTTATTACAGAAAATATACCTAAATTATTAGAAATTGCTTTAACTATATTGCCAAAAATGGCTCAAGCATTGGTTGATACATTACCAACAATGATTACAACATTAACACAAATAATTATTGATATGGTTAATTTGATAATAGAACATTTACCTGATTTTATTAGTGCTGCAATAGATATTATTGTTGCATTAGCTGAAGGTTTAATAGAAGCAATACCAATGTTATTAGAAGCAATACCTGATATTATTATTAATTTAGTAGATGCTTTAACTAAACCTGAAAACTTAATTAAATTAGTTGGTGCTGGTATCAAACTAATTGGTGCATTATTAAAAGGTATTATTGAATCAATACCAAAACTATTAGAATTAGCATTTGGTTTACCTAAAAAAATAGCTGATAAAGTAATTGAAAGAGCTAAAAGTACTAATTGGGGTGAAATCGGTTCTAATATGGTTAAAGGTATATTAGATGGATTTGCTAATGTTAAGGATTATTTAACAAGAAAAGTTAATGAAGTAAAAGATACTATAACAAACAAATTTAAATCTATATTTGGCATTCATTCACCATCAAGAGTTATGAGGGATGAAATAGGTAAACAATTAACAGCTGGTATTGGTGAAGGTATTGAAGCTGGTGTACCAAAAGCAATAAAAGATGTCAATGCTGCTATGGTTGATCTTAATAATGGAATACAAGCAAGTGTTAATCCAATTATTAATCCAACAGCTAATAGTAATCCATTATATATAAATATTGATAAATTCTATAATAAACGAGATCAAGATATTCAATCTATTGCTGAAGAACTAGAATATTATAGAAAAAATAGTGCATTAGCAACAGGAGGAAAATAGTATGGTTTTATGGAATAATGTAGATTTAAGAACTAAAGGAATTATAGTTGAAAATATACCAACTATAACTAAAGGTAAAAAAAGAATAGAAACTTATGAAGTTGAAGGAAAAAATGGTTTATTAATGGTAGATAAAGGAACTTATGATTCGTTCATAGTTTCTTTATCATGCCACTTTAATGAAATACATGATATAGATGAAATCAAATCATTTTTAGATGGTTATGGTAAATTAACAATAGATGGTGAAAAAGAATATGAAGCTATTATTAATAATCAAATAGATTTTGAAGAAGTTGATAGAAGTGGATTTAGAAAATTCCCACTTCAATTTTTATGTAATCCAATAGCACACGATATTGAACCAACAATAGTTGAAATTACTGAACCAACATCATTAACAATTAATCAAACAGCTAATACATATCCTATTATTACAATAAAGGGTACTGGTGATGTAGTTGTTTATATTAATAATAAAGCATTCAATTTATATAATTTAAATAGTGAATATACATATATATTAGATTGTAATGCAAAGGAAATAGTAGATCAGTTAGGTAGAAATTGTAGCAATCAAATGAGATATGATTTCCCTTATTTAAAACCAGGTGAAAATACAATCACATATACAGGTACAATTACAAGTTTTGAAATAGAATACAAAAAAGCATATTTATAGGAGGTGCTTATGAATATTTATTTAAGTACTGAAACTAATTTTGAAAACAATGGTTTAGGTTTCTTAACTGATTGCATAAGTGCTTATGTAGATGAATCATTAAATGGTGATTATGTATTGAATATTACTTATCCATTAAATGGTAAATTAAGTGAATATTTAGTAGAAGATAATATTATTAAAACTAATGTAGGTAATGATAATTACCAATTATTTAGAATTGCAAGAATTAATAAAGACTTTAATGAAATAGAAGTATATGCATTACATATTAGTTATGATTTACTAACTAATATGTTAGTAGATACATATCCACAAAATTTAAGTTGTGAAGCATTTGGTAATTGGTTATTTAATCATACACAATATCAAACACCATTTACATTTCAAAGTGATATAAGCACATCAAAAAGTGCAAGATATGTTAGAAGAAATCCTATTGAAGCAATAATGGGTGATATAGATAATTCAATGGTTAATATATTTGGAGGTGAAGTTGAAAGAGATAACTTCACTTTTAAATTGTTGCAAAGTAGAGGGCAAAATAATCATGTTAAATTAATGATAGGTAAAAACATTACTGAAATAAAAACAAAAGTTGATATTACATCAATGTTTACTCGTATAATGCCTATTGGATATGATGGTTTATTATTACCTGAAAAATTTATTGATTCACCATTAATCAATAACTATCCATCACCAAGAATAACAAAAGTTGAATTTAGTGATATAAAATATGATCCTGAATCAGAAGAAGAAGGTGTTTATACTAATATAGAAGATGCTTACCAGGCTTTAAGAAATGCAACACAAGCTTTATTTGCATTAGGTATAGATAAACCACAAATAACAATTAACATTGATTGGTTAGAATTAAGTAAAACTGAACAATATAAAAATCAATATCAAGCATTAGAAACAGTTAGATTAGGTGATACTATTACAGCTGCAATACTTGATTTTGATTACACAACAAAAGTAGTTAAAACTACATATAATGTATTAACTGATTCAATAGAAAAATTTGAAATAGGAACAATACAAAAAACTATT
>Ga0326513_10003709_pt1 | contig 11058 bp, 16 predicted proteins | sample 2_2465_0518_D_FD_203654 | JGI IMG/M metagenome (GOLD analysis project Ga0326513, IMG submission 203654) | Bovine rumen microbial communities from UC Davis, California, United States - 2_2465_0518 | ecosystem: Host-associated > Mammals > Digestive system > Stomach > Rumen | place: USA... | reverse complement strand
GTCGGGTCGTAGTAGATGTCAACGGCGCAGCGGAACTCGTCGGGCTGTTCGTTGACAAGTTGGATTCGCACACCCGCGTCTTTTATCTCGTGCAGATAGGCCGCAAGTTGTGTGGCCTGGCTTTCGGTGAGCGGTGCGCGTTTGGTGCTGTCGTTAGGGTCGGCGCCAGCCACTTTGATTATCAGCGCCGACGCTTCGGCCGATTCGTTGGCCGTGGCGTGTTTCACAACGCGGGCTGCCGCAATCTCATCCTCACCCATTGCCGACGTGTCGTACTGGTCGGTGTCGGGAATGAGCGTTTTGTCGGCCATAAAGGCCAGAGTCTTGTCGCGGTACCATTTCGGGCGGTGCGGCACCATCTCGTCGATGGCCGTGTCAACCTCTTTGCGGTACTCGTCCCAAAGAACCTCAAGCACGTGGACGGCAAAGGCCACCACGTAGAGCATCAGCCGCCAGATGGCCGTGGCCGACGACGATGTGAGTTCGTTGAGCGCTGGTGTGGCGTTCTTCTGCGCCACCATTTCGTTGAAGATTGTGTCAATTGTTCGTGCCATATCAAGAAACTATAAAGTCATATTCAATGCCCCAAAATTCAATGCCTTCAAAGGCGAGAATTGCCGTGTCGTCGGCAGTTGCGGCCGTAGCCGGATTCAGCCGGCGGTCGCGGTAGTAAGCCTTCACGTTGGCGTCGCCGGTTATTCCGTCGGGAACGTCAACCTCTTGTCCGGCTTCCAAATCATCGGTCAGGCAAAGGCCGTTGGCCAATGCTATTGTCAGAGCCTCGGCAGCGTCGCCGGTGGCCTGAATTGCTATGTCGAGCAGGTTCTGCCCGTTCTTTATCACTTCCATTCCGCCTCCACGTCTAAAGTTGAACCTGTTATCCGAACGCTGCTCACACTCATACCGTCGCGCGAGAACTGCTCGCGGATTTCGCGGCTCAAACGGTCGGTGGCTCCTGTCTCCAGATAGTTCGAGACGCCCACGCCCATTGTGGGGTTCTGTTTCCACTCGCCTTTGTTGGTGACGAGCAGAAGTTGCTGCGCCTGTTTCAGATTGTCGGCCACGGCAAGGTCGCCATTGGCAATCTGCAATTCGAGTTCCGGTGTGAGTTGTATATCGTTCATTTTATCGCTGTTTAAATTCCGTTTAACTAATGCTTAATCGTAGTGTCTTCGTGGTTGGTTAGCGTAGGCTTCGCTTGGTTGAAAGCCTGCGCTCCAGCAGCGCCGCTTGCCGCAGTTCCTGCTCCAATAGCGGTCAGTGCGCCAGCAATGGCGGTATTGAGTTGGTCTAAATAGGTTTCAAGGCTGCTAATGTTCAGCAGTCCGCCGTTCTGCCCGCCGTTGATGACAATCTGGTCAACCTCCGACGCGCTGACAACCATATAACTGTCCGACTCCTCGATGCGCAGACACAGCGCCTGACTACCGACAGACGGATAGACCACAACTCCACCATTGCCGCCGACAATGCTCTGAAGGCGCACGCCGTAGATGGTGATGCCGTCGTTGTCGATGTCGCAAGTCCGGTCGGATTCGTTCACCTTCGCAACGCGGCCAATAATGGTGACAGGCTGGCCTTTGAGCGCCTGTTCGAGTTGGTTCCGTATGTCGTTATGCGTTTTTGCCATAGTAGCGTAGTTTAACAGTCCGGCGAAGGCCGCCGTTGCCATAACTTCCGTCAATCTCCTCGGCAAAATAGTTGCCCGAACGCTCCGGGAACCGCTCGTCGGTGATGGTCAGCCGGTCGGCCTTCCACACGTGCGGCTCGCCAAACAGAGTGATGCCGCCCTCGTAACTCTCGCAGTCTTTTTCCTGCTGTAGTTCGGCGGCCACTTTTTTCAGATAGTCTGATGGCAGCCCCGCGCGCACCTTCACCTCCTTGATGTCGCTGTATTTCTTGTTGCCCGATTTTGTCTTTTTGGTCGAACCCGATGAGTCTTTCTCAACAATGTTGATTTGCACCTCTTCGGCAATCTGTTTCTTCAGGTCGTCGGCACTGACGGTGTTCCAACCGATGCGCACCTTCACGTCGGCGGTCGGGCGGTCGGGGTTGGCCTTGACATACTTTGACGCGCCGGCATAGAGCCACTCGCCATCGAACCACACGCGGCAGCACAACTCTTTCTGCACCCATTCCAATACCTTCAGACCAGGCGCGTTTTTGAACCATACGTCGGAGAGCGGCACGTTGTCGCACGCGGCCGACAGTTTGATGCCTGTTCCGGCGCAAAGGTCGGTGAGCAGTTGCTTCAGCGTTGTTTTCTGATACGATTTGTTGAAGTGGCGGTCGCGCAACTGGTAACTGTAGCCCTCGCACTCCACCAGCATCTGATTGGCAAAGTTGATGGTGCTGACAAAGCCGCGGAACACCTCCTCGGTTCGGCCGTCGTAGCCGACACACACACGAACGGCATCGCCCTTGCGGAACGGCACCTCGTTGAAATTGCGCATCGGGCTGCCCGACACCGATTCGGCCACGCCGTCAGCGTGTTCGGTGATGTGCTGGACGTGACGCACAAACGGCGACAGCGGCAGCGTGATGGTGCAGGTGTCGGTGTAGTCGCCGGTTGACGATTTCCACTCCACCGCCGACGGCTTAACCGCATACTGGCCAATCTCAATATGTGATGTGAGCGTGAACATCAGCCTGCAATTAGATTGGTTACACAATCCGACTCGCAAGTGAGCGAGAACGGACGGCAGCGCAGTTCCTTGCCTTCCACCTCGGGAAATTCGAGGTCGGTGATGCAGACGTTGCGGTTGTCGTCCATAAAAAGGTCGCTGATGGCGTTAATCAGTTGCACGGGCGTTGTCGATTCAAACAGCATCCGCAGCCGGTATATGTCATCGTCGGGCGCGACTTTGCCTGCGGGCGCAATCAAAACACCCTTGATGGCAAACTGATAGTCGCCCACGTTGTATGTCTCCTTGACTGTTCCAATGCGTTCGGCCACCGCCGTGCGTATGACCGTTTTCTGCCCCGTCACGCGCATTGTGGCGCACGGAACGTCAACCTCATACTCCCCGTTGGTCAGGTGGATTGGCAGAAACACATCGCGTCCGCGGAACTGTTCGCGGTAGGGCGCATCGAATCGGGTGCCCGAATAGTCGATGTCGGGCTTCGGCTCAATGGCATACGGACCAGGAAAGAATGTCCGATAGAGTTGTAACAGGTCGGTTGTGATGTGTGACATAGGTTATGCTGCGCTTGCACCCTGCACCAGAACGCGGCTCAAAACCTCAAGGATGGTGTCCTCAATCTTCGCCGCGCTCTCCTGGAGCGTGGTTGTGTTAAACTGTATGTTGTCGAAAAATTTCTGCACGTTGATGTTGACCACCTTCGGTCCCGAACTTGCCACACCCGACGCGGCGGCCTTTGCGACCTGCGCGTTCTGCCGTGTGTTTTTGGCTATTTCGGCAATCTTTTTGTCGGTGGTGGTCTCGGGGGCCTTCTTTGTGTCGATGACTGGTGCGGCGGCGGTTTTGGTTTTGGCTACGGCTTCGGTCGAGCCTCGCTTAATCAGCCGATAGGCCATTTCAATGCCGTTTAAAATGGGTTTCAAGACATTGTCCCAAATCCATTTTATCACGTCAACCACCTTCTTGATTACCTCGCCAATCCACTCACAGATTTTGCCGATGAATGAGAAAATGTCCTTCAGCAGTTCCGACTGGCTGACGAACTCAACGATGTCGCCGACGATGCCGGTCACTACATCAAACACCTGGTTGACAATCGGCATAATGGTGCCCGTGATAACCTCAATAATCGGGTCGAGAAAATCGAGCAGACCACTGAAGGCATCGCCGATGCGCGTCCACATTCTTACAAGTGCCGCCCACATACTGTCGATGAAGTTGCGCAGCGGTTCAAGGTATCGTGTCAGCCCCGACATCTTCTCGCCAATGGCGTCGAACATTTTACCAATAGGCTGCCACAGAGCGGAAATGTAGGGTTTCAGAGCCCCGATGTGGTCAACAATCCAGTTGATTCCAGTCACGGCCTTACCCAACAGATTCTGCAAAATGGGGGTGATGGCCTCAAGCCCCTTCGAGAGTGCGCCCATCACCTTTTGCACAACAGGCATCAGCCCCTGAATGGCTGGAAGCATAGCAACGCCGAGTTTGGTGGCCTCGTTGCCGATTTGCTCTTTAATGTCACCGAGCGTGTTCTTGAGTTGTTTCATACGGCCTTCGGGCGTCTGCGCCATTGCTGCGTTCATTCCGCCCACGCTGTCGCCGATAACTTCGGTCAGCGTGGCCACCTTTTGGGCTTCGGTTCCGTACTTCAGAATCTGCTCCTGCGCCTCGTCGAACTTGTAGCCGTAGCGCGAGAGCGCGCCCACCTGGCCTTCCATCACCTTACCCATCATTGTGGCAATGTTCACGGCGTTCTCTTGTGTGGCGTTGTAGCCATACTGTTGAGCCACCATATCATTCATTACCGGAATAAGGCTTTTGAGCGATTCGGTTTTCTCAAGGTAGGTTCCCAGTTCCTGCGCGCCCGCAAGTTGGATTTCGTCACCGACGATTCCGAGTTGCTGTTGCGCGGCGGTCAGGTCTTTGATTGACTGAATTTCGGCGTCCGACGCGCCCATTGTGTTGCGCATCACCTGCGCAAGTTTGGTCTCGGCCTCCTGCTGTGCCTGGTTGGCGTCGGTGAACTCTTTGAAAGCCCCAACGGCACCCTTCACAACGCCGACGATGTTGAGAATGCCGAAAGCGCCTGCCGACAGTTTCGAGAAGAGTGAAACCTTTTCGTGTGCCTTGCTGGCAGCCGCTTCTGTCTTGCCAAAAGCACCTGCTATTTTGCCCAACGGCCCCGAGGCGAGGTCTTTCATCTTATATGCGTATTCAACAATGTCGCTCATAGTCGTTTGATTACACCTTTGCTCATCATATTAATGGCAACGCCTGTGCGGTAGGCCAGCGTGTCAATGTCCCAGGTTTCGGCCTGCGGGCCGTAGTACGACAGCGCGAGACAAAGAGAGAACTCAAGGCTCTCTTCGTCACGCTGTCCTGTTTCTAATACTTGCCAAAAGCGCTTTTTTTTACCTCTATGAGGTTCTGAACCTCAATCATTGCGCTCATAAAGTATTCGTCGTCGTCGCGAATTTCGTCGTCACCGCCGAGCCACAATTCATTGATGAGCATTCGCGCTGCATCATCGATGCCTGTGTCCTTGCCCATCACCATACGTGTGTAGTTGCTCAACGCCTTCGGTGTCAGCGGCATCAGAACGGCCACCTTGTCCTCCACAACAAGAATGTTGAGTTTGCGGCCCGGGAATTGAGCCTGGAGTTCGGCAAGTTTTTCCTTGCCGAACTTCTGCTCCGCCAATGCAATCACGGGGTTAACCGTGGATTTATCTTTCTTTTCCATAGGGCTGTCGTGTTAGAGGCTGATGGTTTTCTTCTGAATGTCCATACAGATGAACGGCAGCGGGCATTCGCGTTTCTTGTCGCCCTGTCCCAGTCCGTCGGTTGTCTCGGTGAAGCCCACACCAACGGCTACCCACGTTGTGATGGGGTCTTTAGCCAGTTTGCGTGCGCTAATAACAATCGAAAGCAACTCGTGCGGAACGTCCATAATGCTGTCGTAGCCCGCAGCCTGCGCAGCCTGCTCCAGACGGTCGAGTTCGTAGCCCCACAGTGTGATGCTGCCGCTGCACTCGATGTTGCCCGACTGAATGTCGATGGCGTGCTGTCCTGCTCCGTAGAGAGCCTCTTTCGAGGTGGTCTTTTTCAGTTCCCACGCGGTTATTCCGGTGATAATCTTGCCGGCCACCTTCACCTCGGTGTGGTGCCAGGCATATTCGCTCGATTTGATGTGTGTGTTCATATCTTACGTTTTTAGATGGTTGCTGCCAAACCGAGGTTAACTGTTATCCACGACAGATAGCCCAGCGGCATTATTTTCACTTCAACCGTCAGCGACGATGTGTTGATGACATCCTGGTCTAACGGTACGTTGACCGCAACGCGCGAGATTTGCTCGGCCATTGCGGCCTTGACAGCGTTCTCAAGCGTTGCCTCAATATCCTTCGCCTCGGTGGCATTGATGGAGCCGTCGGCTTCCATACGGATGCCAGTCTCGATGTATGGCTGGTAGGCTTCAACCGCAATGCGCTGCACCTTGTCGATGACACGGCCGTGCACCAAAATGCGGTAGTCGTCGGTGGAGCACATATTATCGACACCGAAGAAATAGCCCGCGCTACCAGGTCGGTGCATAAAGGTGATGAAGCCTGCGTCGTGCAGTGTCTCCATATCGGCGCGCTCCTCGTATTTGTCGGTGCCAATCCAAACCTGGTTGACAGACAATGCGCCGTTCTCGCCGCTACCCAGTTTGATGTGGGCGCCGTACTTGCAAGCCCTTGCCAGCGCAACAGTAACGGCAGCGCTGCCGTCGTTGGCGGTTCCGCCCAAAACAACACCGGCGAAGCCGTTGGTTGCTGTTTTTGGCGAGTAGGCGTTGGTCTTGGTGGCGTCGGCCACGCGGCCCTCAATCAGGAAGCGGACAGGCGTGTTGGCTGCCTGCATAGCCTCACCGACAGTCTTGCAAGCCGTTACGGCCGCCGACACGTCGCTGTCGAGGAAGGCAGAGCCTGCCGAGTAGTTGTCGGCTGGCTTGCGCGCAATGGCAACCAGATTGATTTCGCCACGGCCAAGGCGCAGCAGTTTGCTAACACCGTTTGCCTCCGATGCCGTCAGGGCTTGCGCCATAGTCATCGAGCGGGCCGTTCCGAACAGAATGAGACGCTGCTTGCCGCCCATCTCATTGTAGTATTCCTCAAGCAGCTTGTGAGCAAACGGCTCGGCTGCCAGCGTGTAGCCTTTCGACTCGGCGTCGGCAAGGTCGTACACTTCAACCTTTGCGGCAATCAGCGCTGCAGTTTCAACACTGACCATCAGTGCCGGAACGGCGTCGAGCACCGCTATCGACTGCAAAAGGTTGCCGTTGGTTACGTTTACATTTACTCCGGGAAACATAATTTTTGTCCTCCTTTATTCAGCCACGGCAAGCAGAGCCGCAAGCAGTGTTTCTTTTTTCACATTGTCCACTTTGAGACCGCGTTCTTTGACGGCTGCTTTCATCTCATCGTGCGACATATTCTCAATTTGTTCCTTGGTGAGCGGTTCTGCCATAGGGTTGTTCGCCCTTGCAAAGCCGTTGCGTGTGACTTTCACAACCTCACCCTTGCCGTATGCGAGCGCGTCGCTCTCGGTCAGGAACACACCGCCGCCCGACACGTAGGCTGTGTCAACGTTGGGGTAGCGGTCGAAAAAGTCTTTGAGTTTCTTTTTCATTGTCGTATCGTTTAACAGTTCAACGGCTCAATTTGAAAATCAACAGTCCGGCAAAGAACGCCCCCACAGCCGCACCAGTCAGGAACAGGCCGACGCAGCGCCGTCCGCTCCGTTTGGTTTGGTTTTTCGCCTGTTTAATTTCCGTTTTAGCGGCGCTTAAACGCTCTTTAAATCCGTAAACCTGCGTCTGCAAACTGTCGGCGTATGCCAAAACGGCCAGATAGACATCGCGCCTGACCTGTCCGTTGTCGTTCTTCAGAACCACATACTTGAACTTCGGCGCAACCGAAACCCTCTGCCCCTGCACTGTCTGCAACTCGGTCATCAGCACGTTGCCTGCCGAGTCGCACTCAAACAATGCTCTCATAAGAGCCGAGTCGGGGGCGAAACTGACAACAGTGTCAACCGTGAACCGCTCAACAAAGCACGTGTCGTGCAGTTGGCTGCTACTGGTCGATGCAGTCTTGCTGCCTTTGCAACTCTGACCGCACAGGGCAGTCGTGAGAATGAGGGCAGTCAGTAATGCGATTAATGGCGCGTGTAAGTCGTTCAAGAGCCTTGCGTAACGCATTGATTTCTTTTTTTAAGGGTTCGACAACGTAGTTCTTGTTGTTCTCAAGAATGGCCTGCATATAGGCGGCTTCAGCCTGTTTGGCCTCGGCGGCTGCGCGTTTGCGCGTTGACCGCAGCGTGGCCACGGTGGTTATGAAGCCAACCGACAGAAGCACGTTCAGAATTTCAGAAGCGTTCATAGTTTCTTGCCAGTGCATAGTCCGTTCAGAAAATCGAGTAAATCCGTCTGGCGGTCGCCTGGCTTGGCGGTGGCGAACTCGGCCCGCACATCGAAGCAAGGGCAGGCTTTGTTGGCGAACTCGTTGTGGCCGTGGACGGTCGCCGTCGGGAAATAGTCAAGGAAATGCGAGACAACCAGGCGCAGGCTTTTCCGCTGTGCTTCGGTGCGTGTGTCTTTGGGGTTGCCGTTGCGGTCGCACCCGCCAACATAGCAGATGCCAATCGAGCGGCTGTTGTGCCCTTTGCAGTGCGCACCCACCTCGTTCAGCGGTCGGCCAGCCTCCACCGTGCCGTCCAGATGAACTACATAATGGTAGCCAATGCCGTCGAATCCGCGCTGGCGGTGCCAGCTGTCGATTTCGGCAACCGTAACCTCGCGCCCTTCGGGTGTGGCCGTGCAGTGGATTATTATCTGGTCAATATTTCGCATTTTCAGTCAGAGTTTAGATTCAGAACTCGGGATTGGAAGCCGGGGTGAAAGGGTATAAAGCCCGACTCCCGAATCCTTCATTCCAATTAGTTTAGGCTGCTGTGTCCTGTGCCAGGATAACAACGCCCTTCTTGTCGTAGCGCATAAAAGAGCCACCGGCGCGAACCAGTGCGCTGATAATGTCGCCGTAATAAGTCGGGTCTTTCTCGGCTGCGAAGATTTCGACAGCACCCTGTGCGACAGACACGAACTTGTCGCTCCAGGCAATACCTGCGGCTTGGTCAGTTGCGGCTGCGCTTGATGCCAGCGATGTTCCGGCTGCAACGGTGCGCAGAACCTCGCTACGCATATAGAAGTCGAAGCCGTACAACTTGCCGACAATGCCGCGTGCGGTGTCAGCAGATGCCAGGAATGCGTTCGACTGAACGGCGCTCAAAGCGTCGAGCAACTCGCTGTACATCTCGTAGTCGAGCAAGAAGCAGCGGCCGTCTTGCGGCAGGTTGGCCTTGTCGAACTCTTTCTTCACGGCCACAATGTCGGCCAGCGTCAGTTTCTTGCGGTTGCCAGTCTGCGATGGCAGGTGGTGCGCAACTGCGGCGCCAGTGGTTTTCACCAAGGTGTAGCCATCGGGCACCCACGCCTTCAACACATCTTTGGCAACGGCCTCTTTCAAGGCTGCCTGTGTTGCACCCAAAATCGACGAGCGTTTGTCGTAAGACAACTCAACCTCCTCAATATTGGTGATGTGGATTGGTTCGGTTGTGAACTCGTTCAGATTATAGGTCAAGTCGTAGTCTTGACGGTTTCCCGCTTGTGCCGGATATTCCGAGCGGTTTTTAGTCACTGCGGGCGCGCTTCCAGCGTTTGGAACGTGCACCGTTTTGAAGTTGGCAAATGGGCTGTGGTTCAGCGCACGTGCCAGGAACGAATTGTCGGCGAACAAACCCTCGACAATTGCGCTCTCCCAAATCTCTTTGTTTAGTGCCATTTGAGTTGAGTTTTAAGGTTTTGTTTTAAGTTTTTTTGTTTTGTCGGTTAGACAATGTTTAGAGACTCGCCGTCCCACAACAGCGTGTAGAACTTGGTTGCGTTCTGCGCTCCGTTGAGTGTGGCGTAGGTGTTGGTTCCGTCGGCGTCTTTCAGCACCACGTTGTAGGCTGTGGCGCCCGACTTCGATTTCACATACAGTTTTGAGCCCACTGGCGCCTTGATGTCGAGTTTCAGTGTAGCGTTGGCCGCGAGGTCCGAGCCCGACAAGTCGATGAATGTTTCAGTGTTCACCACTTCAACCTTGGCCGCGTTGCTCGATAGCGTCACATCCGGCTTGTCGAAGTATGGAAACTGTGACTGTTTCTTCCCGGTTCCTTTACTCGGGGCTACAAACCCGAACGAACCGCCTTCTGAATTGAAATACCCTGCGTTTGGCATAGTTTTGAGTTTTTAAGTGTTGACTTTTAGAAGTTTCAAATCAACTCTGCACGAGGGGGATTGGCCCGGGGACCGCACCCCCTATCAGAGTCGGTTTGTCGTATGCCTCACGCTTTGGGCTCCACACCGAATTTTGCCTTGTAGAGCTCGGCAAAGCGTGCCGGGTCAGTTGACTTGAGTTCGGCGAGTTTGCCAGCACGGTCGAGTTCGTCCCACGACTTGCCATCAAACTGTCCCTCGTTTTTCAACTTGTCGCTGATGGTCGTCTGTGCCGGCATTGCCTCCAAAAGGGATTTCAACCCCTCGGCGTTGCCTTTGTAGTCGGCCTTGAGTTTGTCGGCTGTTGCCTGGTTGATTTTGTGGTCGGCCAAAGCCTTTTCCACAAGAGCTCTCACTTCCTCCGTTTCGGCCTTCTCTTTCAGATTGGCCAACTCGGTTTTTGAGTCTTTCAGTTCCTTCTCCAGCTTGTCAGCCTGTTCGGCTTTGGCTGCCAGTTCCCGAATGACATTCAATGCCTGCTCCGCTGTTGAGTCGGCAGCAAGGTTCGGCAGATTCAACTCGGCGAGTTTCTCCACCTCGATTGATACTTTGTTCATTGCTTTTGGATTTAGTTTATCAGTTAAGTCGAGAAGGACGTTGCCGCCTTCGTCGAATAGTTTGTTCTGCTGTGCAACGGCATTGTAGTTGCCTGGAATGTCAACAATGGAACACTCACGCGGGAACCACTTTGTGACAGTCGGCCCTGTCTGACCTTCGACTTTCAGTTCAGGCTCGTCGCTTATCTCAAGGGCAACAATGTGGCCTACCGAAGCGGCAGCGTAGAAACCGTCCATTATTTGTTGCGGAAGGTCGGGGAATCGTTTCTCATCTACCACGGGCTTGCCATACAGCGCCCCGTCGCGAATAACAAGGTCCTCCCACTTGACGGCGACGCCCAGTTCGCGGTCGTGCATAAAGAAACCGATGGGCGGCTCGAAGCGTTCGAGTTGGAGCCCTGTAGTCAGCAGACGGTAGCCGTAGCAGTTCACCGTCTCGTCAGTTAACAGAAATTCTTTGTCAACTTTTTTCATCGTCAAATTTTCGTTTCGTCTTCGGG
>Ga0326513_10003708_pt1 | contig 11059 bp, 14 predicted proteins | sample 2_2465_0518_D_FD_203654 | JGI IMG/M metagenome (GOLD analysis project Ga0326513, IMG submission 203654) | Bovine rumen microbial communities from UC Davis, California, United States - 2_2465_0518 | ecosystem: Host-associated > Mammals > Digestive system > Stomach > Rumen | place: USA... | reverse complement strand
CTTTCCTGCCTGATGGCTCTGATCTGATTGTCCATGTTGGCCTCCTTGGTCGTTCGGTTTATGCCGGCTTCAGCAGGTCCTCGACGCTGCACCCCAGCGCCTCGGACAGGGCCAGCAGATACTTGGAAGGCGGGGCGTTTGTCCCGATCTCCCACATGGATAGCGCCGTGCGCTTTACGCCGATCAGATCGGCAAGCTGCTGTTGCGTTAGCCCGGCGGTCCTTCGCAGAGATCCCAGTTTTGTCATCCTGCCACCTCCTTTCGCTACATTTCGTGACAATCTTATCAAAAAGAGGAAGGAATGTCAAGTAATGTAGCAAACAAAAGTATTGCAATTTTATTAAATGTCATGTATAATGTCAACGGGAGGAGGGAAAACCATGAGGCTACGCGAATTGATGAAAGCCAACGGCTGGACGCAGCAGGCCTTGGCCGATTATATCGGCGTCGCCCGATCTACCGTCGGAATGTGGACGACCGGGCGAAATGAACCGGATAACACCACCCTCGGGCAACTGGCCAGCCTGTTTTCCTGCTCCGTCGATTACCTGCTGGAGCGCACCGATGACCCTACTGATTATGATAATGACGACCTGTCAGACGTGCGTCAGGAGCTCATCGATTACTTCAACGGTGACGCCCGGAAGATCCGGCAATTCCTGAAGGCGGAGGAAGAGGACGCGCGGCGGGATGCCGGACCCTTCCCCTCCAACGTCCGTCCCATCTCCGGCCTGCATCACCAGCGGATCCCGCTGATCGGCGGAGCGGCGGCGGGCAAGCCGATCTATGACCCGGAGGAGCTGGGCGTCTACGTGGACAGCCCGGTGGAGGCCGACGCGGCGATCACGGTCCGGGGTGACAGCATGGAGCCCACCTATCTGGACGGCGATCTGCTGTACATCAAGTGCGTGCCGGACGTGCCGGAGGGCGCGGTCGCCGTGGTCTTCCTGGACGACGAGGCCACGATCAAGCATGTCTACAAGCGGGCCACGGGCCTCACGCTGATCGGCGACAACCGCGCCAGCCCGCCCGTCATGGCGGAGTTTTCAGATTATAATAATGTTCGTGTCTTCGGTGTGCCCGTCGGCTACACCCGGATATACAAGGCGAAAGCAAAGATCAAAAAGGGATTTTGATAGGAGGGGTTGTCATGTTCTGCCCGAAGTGTAACAGCGATAATGTGAGGATTGAAAACGTACAGGAGAATCTCGGCAGCACCAGCGTCACGAAGACGACGTATAAAGGTCCGAAGAAGCCGCACGGCCTGTTGTGGAAGCTGTTCATCGGCTGGTGGTGGTGGCTCGTCAAGCTGCCGTTCCAGCTTTTGTTCCTTCCGTTCACCGCGATCTACAAGGTCTTCAACCGAAGGGGCACCGCCGGGAAGTCCGTCGGCGCTACGCAAAGCGTAAATCATATTGTCTACAAGACGGTGTGTACTTGTCAGAATTGCGGAAACTCCTGGGAACTCAAGTCAAAATGATATAAAAAACGCCCCCATCCGGTCGCGACCCGGACAGGGGCACCCTCACACACCGAACGACCAAGTAAGGCAGGAGGTATGCTTATTATAGCACATCCTCCCCGCCTTGCGCAAGCAAAAGGAGGATTTTCTTATGTCCAAATCCGGAACCCGCACCCCGAACCGCATGGGCAGCATCCGCAAGCGCAAGGACGGCACCTGGGAGGGCCGCTATACCGGCGGCGACGGTCGGCAGCACTCTGTCTACGGCAAGGATCCGAAGGCCGTGGGCGAGGCCCTGCGCGAGGCCCTGCACGCCGTGGACACCGGCGCCTGGCTGGAGCCCTCCACCATGACCGTGCGCGACTGGCTGGAGGAGTGGGTCCGCGACTACTGCCCCCACACCACCCAGCGCACCCGCGACTATTACCGGCAGATCGCCACGCTGTACATCATCCCCGCCCTGGGCAAGCTGCGCCTGTCCGCGCTGGGCGCGGTCCACGTCCGCCGCCTGATCGGGGATCTCCAGCGCCGCAGGGGCGACGACGCCCTGAAGGCCTCCACCGTGCGCATGATCGTGCGGATCCTCAATGTGGCGCTGAACGCGGCGGTCCGGGCGAAGCTGCTGCGCAAAAATCCCGCCGCCGACGCCGAGCTCCCGCGCGCGGACAGGCCGGTGATGCACATCGTGGACCGCCCGGCCTTCCCAGCCTTTATCCAGGCCGCCCAGGCCACCGGCTGCCCGGAGGCCCTGATCCTGCTGCTGCAGACCGGCCTGCGCTCCTCCGAGCTGCGCGGCCTCACCTGGAGCGATTGGGACGAGGCCGCCTCCGTGCTCCACGTCCGCCACCAGATCGGGCCGGGGCCGGAGCTGATCCCGCCGAAGGACGGCAGCGCCCGGGACATCGTGGTCGGCCCGGAGGTCGCCGCCACCCTGCGCGCCCAGCGCCGCCGCCTGGCGGAGCTGCAGCTGCGCGCCGGCGGCAAGTGGAAGGAGGACAGCTTCACCGCCGCCCTGATCTTCCGGTCCCGCTTCGGCGCGCCGCTCAGCCAGTCCGCGCTCTATACCGCGGCCTCCGCCGTTGGCAAGGCCCTCGGCCTGCCCGGGCTCCATCCCCACGACCTGCGGCACTCCTACGCCGTGGCAGCCCTCCGCGCCGGCGCCGACCCGAAGACGGTCCAGCACAATCTCGGCCACTCCAGCGCCGCCATGACGTTGGACATCTACGCCGCCTATACCACCGATGCCGCCGCCGAAGCCGCCCGCCGCCTCTCCGCCTACTGGACCGACGCCACAAATTAGGGTAGAATTTAGGGTAAACCCAACCGCAAAACCCCCGGAAATCCCGCCATTACGCGCAATTTCCGGGGGTGTGATATTTTGCCATTGTAAACGGGTTTTACTGAACTTTGATAAACTTTGTTGAATTTATCGCGCTTTTCGAGGGCGCACCCGACAGAGTATGGCGAAGTGTGTCGAAGTATTTAGGGTAAAAATAGGGTATTCGCGTCCGGATTATTGGACGCAAAAAACGCGCCGCGGGATCTCTCCCGCGGCGGTTTTTTATTCCGCTCTGATTCTGTCGGGCGGTTCGTCCTTCTCCCGCAGCGTTTCCAGCGCCTTCTTCAACTTCGCAGGGAAGGGAATCCCCATCAGCGCGGCGTTCTCGAGGACGCTCAGGCCCTCGTTGGCAATGTAATAGAACACCAGGCTGGTCTGGAACACCATGGTCTCGTTGCCGATGGCGCGATCCAGCATCGTCGCCAGCAGCACCAGCAGCATGATGAACCCCTTCTTGGCGATGCCGATGAAGCCCACCTTGGAGCTGAGGCCGCCGGCCTCGGTCTTGGGCGAGCGCCCGCACGCGGCGACGATCACGCCGCTGATATAATCGACGGCCATCACCACCACCAGGATCGTCAGCGTCGTCGTCCACTCCCCGAACAGGCCGGCAATCGCGCCCGCGATCCCGGCCAGTATTTTCAAAATCTTGTCCCACGTCATATTGCTACCTCCATTTGTACCACTGGTCCGTGTACGCCTCCGGGCCCTCGCTGGTGATGTCGACGCCCGGCCTGTCGTAGTCGATCAACGGCGGGTCGGCCCGGGCGAGGTGCCGGACGGCCAGCACGGCCAGCAGCAGCACGACGGCCAGCGCGATCACCGCGGGCAGCCGCCGCAGCAGGCCGCAGATCAGCAGGTCCGCCCGGGCCACGGCCTCGATGATCTTCCGCTCCATCAGGACACCCGCTTCCCGTACTTCCCGGAGACCCAGCCGTTCTCGCCCTGATACTCCACCAGCAGCCAGCCGGCCTCGCTGGTCGTGCCGCCATAGGGCAGCTCGTCGCCCCGACGCGCCACGCCCAGCTTCCGGCCCTCGGTGTTCGGGGCGGACCGCACATAGCAATCCCCGCCCTCGATCCGCACACGGGCCGAGCCGGTCTCCGGCGTCGCGTCCTCCAGCGCGCCCAGCGCCCGGTTCAGGGCCCCAAGGGTCACCGGCCCGCACTCGCCGTCCGCGTCGATGCCCGCCGCCGTCTGGAAGGCGATCAGGGCCAGCTCGGTGCAGTCGCCGAAGTCGCCGTCTGCGCCCCAGCGCCCCAGGTCGTAGCCCAGCAGCAGGAGCCCCTCCTGCATGGCCTTCACGTCCGCGCCCTCGCAGCCATGGCGCAGGACGCGGTCGCCCGGGTCGTAGGCCCGCGGCTCCACGCTGCCCTCGTACCGGCTCCCGTTGGACAGCACCACCACCGTGTGGCCGCTGGTCCGGGTGCACAGGATGTCGCCCCGGCCCAGATACAGGCTCTGGTCGGTGTACTTGCTGCCGGTCAGCTCCACAAAGGCCCCCGTCTTCAGGAGGTTCGACGGCTCGTTGATGGTCCTGAAGCCCTCCGGAAGGCCGCCGATTCGCGCGTAGGCACAGCACACGCGCACCAGTGCGGAACAGTCGGTCTCACAGTCCGCCGTCACCCTGGCCACGTCGAAGCCGACCTTCTCCGCCGCCTTGTACAGGCTGTTGCGCTGGTATTGGTCATAGCCGATATGCCGGTTGTCGCATGCCGCCTGCATGCACCGGGCGATCTTCTCCGCCGCCGCAGGGTCCTTCGCCCGGAACACCCGCCAGCCCTTGCTGCTCTTGTACCAGTCCTGGGTGGATACCTCCCGCCCGGTCTGGTCCCCGGCCTGGCCGCCGTGGGCCCTGCCGTTCTCGTCGATTCTCGCGCTGCCGATCTTTACCGCCATGGGATCACCTCCATCTGATTATGCTTCTGTGTGCAAAGCGGTTTGCCTACTCCGCAAACTGCCCGGTCGTCTTTTTGTCGATCTGGAAGCCATCCGCCGTATACATCACCACGGTCTGCTTCTGCCGGTCGTCCCGCTTGCACATCGCGCCCCAGACCTCGGAAAAATCGCCCTCGGCGCGAAGCTTGGCCTTGTCCACGTCGCCGCTGTAGTTGTTGCTGTCGAAGGACTTGGGATAGCCGTCCAGGTGGTTGAAGGTGCCGTTCGCGTCCACGATCATCGCATCCACAATGAAAATGTTCCTCGCCATTGTTATTCCTCGCTTTCTTTCTTCTCGTTCAATATGTCGGTCATGTTTACGGTTTCGCAGTTGATGCCCGCCCTCAGTTTTTCGCCCCGGGCGATGGGCAGCAGCGCCCGATAGGCCACGCCCTCCACCGTGAATACCTCGCCGGCCTCCACGTTGTCCGTGGCCATTGGTGCATAGTCCTCCGGCATGCCGTTGCTCAGCATGACGCCGCTGTACAGCGAACAAAAGCTTTCCGCGTCGATGGCGTATCGGCCGCGGGCCGGGTTGCAGATCACCGGTGCGCCGGCGTCGTTCAACCCGGCGTAGATCACAAAGTGGTTGTGCAGCCAGTAGAGGATCGCCGGGCGGTCCTGCCGCAGTACCGACGCGGCGTCCGCCTGGTAGGCGTGCGCGTCCTCCAGCCCGTGGAGCCTCGCTACGCGCAATATGTCCGCGGCGGTGCAGCCGTCCACCTGTACGCCGCACTCCTCGATCAGCTGATCCAGGTCGGCCTCGATGCCGTACCAGGCCAGCAGCATTTTCAGGCACGCCGGGCCGCATGCGGTACGGTGCCGGGTGGTTACGGGGGTGATGTCAAACATCGTCCTCACCTCCTACCGCAGCGGGTCGACGGGCGTCTCGATCACGTCAAAAGTAAATCTCTTGTGCTCCGCAAGCGCCTTGCCCTCCGGGTCCAGCGGCAGCATTTCCGCCTCGCCACGCTTGTCCGCCTCGTCCTGTATCGTGACCATCGTTTCCAGATCGTTGCTCATACTCGCACTCCTCCCTCAAATAAACTGGATGTTGACGGCTTCCGTCTCCACACTATCGCTGAAGAAATCGACCACGCCAGCTATCTCCTGGAGCCGCATCATCTCTTCGGATTTGTCGATCGCATGGTAATCGTCCTCGATGGTGTGCTCGTCCACGCGGCGCGTGCTCTTCACAAGGATTTGCGTCTGCGGATCATAGGGCCAGCGTTCCTCGATCTCCTTGCGCTCGAAGCGGATGTGCTTGGTCCAGCCCCGCGCGATGGCCTCGCCCGGATTCTCGTCGAACCAGGCTTTCACATTGACCACGTACCGGCCGGTGTATTTCTTTTTGCTGTCGATGGTGTAGTTGTTGATTGTGAGCAGTTTCCCGTTCTCGTCCAACTTCTCGTAATCCCATGTCATTTCAGGCCGCCTCCTATCAGGTTGGGATGGTCGAATGCGTGTTCATGAAGCGCCAGATCTTCTCGCCGCCGATGCTCACATAGTGCAGGTCGACCATGTTCACGCCCGCGGTCTCGGCCTGGGTGTGCTCCGTGGCGACCTTGACATTCGGATCTTCCGGCAGCAGCACCGAAGAGAATCTGCCCGTGTGGCGGAACCGCATCTCGAACCATGCGCCGTGGCCGTCGTCCTCGATGGTGGGCAGCGCGATCTCACTCGGGCAATCCACGGGCGTGTCCAGCTGATAGGTGATGTTCCGCGCCATCCCCTCGATGTGCAGCTTGCTGTGGTTGTAGTACGCCGGGATGGGCTCGCCCACGGGCAACTCCGCCGGGCTGTACGTGTCGCCGCTTGCGGTGTAGTAGGTCACGCCCTCCAGGGCCACGCCGGTGGCGCGCTCATAGGTCTCCCCGTCCTCGCCCAGCCGGTAATAGGCGGGCACTGGGTCCGCTGCGGTGACCTCGGCCAGCGCGTACACGCCGTCCGCCTCGGTGTAGTAGGCCTTGCCTTCCGCGAACGCCGCGTCCGCCGTCAGCGCGTACTGCCACGTCACAAACGGGGCCAGGTCGTAGATGTAGAACGTGGTCCGATAATCCAGGTTCCTCACGGCCAGGTCCGTCGCCCGGAAGGCGATCACGTCCGCGTCCGTGTCCGCGTCCCAGTGGATCGTCACCAGCTGGGACATTGCCGCCACGCCGTAGCGCGCCGCCACGTCCACATGGTCGTCGCCGGGGATCGCGATATATCCCGCCGCGCCGGTGACCGTGGTCTCGTCCCCCACCGTCACCCCATCCGGGGCTGTAATCCGGGCGAAGGTATACCAGCCGCTTTCCGTGATGCCATACGCCGCATGCTGCGTCACGTCGGAGATGTACACGGGTATGCCCACCGCCTCAACGATGCCGCCGTTGGCCAGCACCGTCGTGTCCAGCGAGGTCACGCGGTTTCGCAGCCCCTGCACGCTCCGGGCGATCTCAATCGCCTCGCACGCCCACTGCTGCACCTGCGCCGCCCAGTCGGGCGTGGGCGGGCCCGGGATAAAGCCAGAAGGCTTGGCTCCCGGGAGGATCCTCGTGGTCTCTGTCCATACGGTCGGGACCACGATCGTGCCCTGAGCGTTGTGCCCATACACGCCGATCTTGATGTGGCCGCCGGGCTGTGCCACCACCTCGGGGGGCACGTCGCACCGCCCGCCACTGTCCAGGGCCACGTCCACAGACGCGCCGCTGCCCTGGAACACGGCGACGCAGGCCAGCCCGTCGAAATCCCCCGACAGCGCGAACACCACGGGGATGCCCACGCTGCCGGATGTGATCAGGTCCGTCGACTTGCAGGCCGCGTCCCTCGCGTTTGCCGTTACGATAATCATCGCCCAATTTCTCCTTTATTCGTCGATGTACGTGATGATGCCGTTGTTGACGTTCACGGTCTTGCCGTCGGCGGTGGTGAAAACACCGGACACCCCCTGATACCCATTGATAGATAAGCGCCCGTTGATCGCCACCCCGGGCGTGCCGACAATGTCAACCTCAAACACCGGCCCCAACGGTTGAGTTTCAGTGTTTTCAAGCGCAAGTTTCCCGGAGTTCGCGTCGAATATCAGACTTGTGCGTTGGACATAGCTGTAGTCGCCCGTCTTCTCGGCTTGATAGATGCGCAGGATGCCCGGTGCAACATTCGTGATGTACCGGTCCCCGTTCAGCGCCCCTGCATCGAACTCCAAACTGTACAATCCCCCCGTATGCCACGGCGGGCTGAAGTCATTCAATGTCTGAATGCGCGATGTGGAAGCGGAACTCGTAGCATCCCCCGCGTTAAAGCGCTTTGTCCAGAGGTTACTGTAAGACCACCGCCCCGCGCGGTTTCCGTTCTCGTCCAGCATCTCGATCTGGCCGTTGACGCCATTGCTGCCGCCCAGCGTCAGCGTCCCGCCACGTATCCGGTCCGCCGACAGCGCGCCGGTGTTGATGTAGCTGGCGTTCACGTACAGCTGGCCGTTCACCAGCAGCAGCCCCTGGGCCGCGCCGTTGCCGGTCAGGCGGTTGAAGATCTCCTGCTGGGTCAGGTCGTCGTCCAGGGCCTGCGCGGCCTCGGCGCTGACGGCGTCGGCGTAGGCCTTGGCCACGCGCAGCGTCCGGGCCGACGCGCCGATGTAGGGGTATTCGTCCGCCACCTCGTCCGGCCCCGGGGCCCGCGCGTCGCCCCGGGCCAGCGCGCCCAGCGTGAGCGCGTCGGCGCACAGCACGCCCTCCGCCTCGCCCTCGGCCCCGGCCCGCAGCAGGTCGCCCGGCTCCGCCGCCGGGTCGTACACCGCGCCGGACAGCTCGAAGCGCCGCCAGGTCTGCCCGTCCAGCGCCTCCGCCAGCTCCGCCGCCCAGGCGGGCAGGCCGTTGTTCAGCGTCACCACCGCGCCGTCCTCGCTCCCGGCCAGGAAGGTCCCGTCCTCCGTCGCGCAGCGCACGCCGGTGATGGGCCGGACCTCGCCCGCGTCCATACGGCCCAGCACGCCCACAACGTCCACGCGGTCCCGGGTGGCGTCGACCAGCGGCACCAGCCGCAGCGCGCCCTCGGAGGTGACGATCCAGTTGCCGCCGTGGGCCGCGGCGATCCGGCCCAGCGCCTCCCGCACGGTCGTGCCGGCCTCGGGCGCGTCCATCGCGTAGGCCGCGCCGGTGCGGATCACGGTGCGCGCGTCCAGGGCCGCCCCGATCAGTTGGGCCAGCTCCAGCGCCACGGCGGACATCTGGCGCGGCCAGCTTCCCGCGGAGGGCTGCCACACCGCGTTCGCCTTCAGCAGCGCGTCGTAGCACTCCAGCGACAGCCGCCCCGTCACCGGGTCGTACCGCCGCCGGGAGATGAAGAATTCGCCCGCCGCCAGCCATTCGCTGGCGGTGACGCCGTCCGTCAGCCGCTTCTGCACCCGCACCGCCGCCGCCTTGGGGATCGTCCCCGGCGCGCGCAGGCTGAACGCGCAGGACGCGCTCACCGCGTTGCCCACGCTCAGCCCCTCCGGCATCAGCGCCCGGGAGATCACCGGCGCGGTGATATCCGTGTAGGTGTCATAAGTGCCGCTGCCGGTGCCGATCAGGGCCCGGGCCTCCAGCCGGGCGCTGCCGCTGGCCCACAGCGACCGCCAGGTCTCGCTCGTGTTCTGCATGTCGTGCCTCCTTTGGGCGGGGGGTTGTCTTCCCCTACTTCTCCGTCATCTCGAAGCTCACGCCGTCATAGAACGGCGCGCCGGTGTTGCGGTCGTAGCGCTGGGCGCCGCAGGGGATGGTGGAGGTGTAGAAGGTCTTCGTCACCTGGGCCCCGGTGGCCGGGTGGATCACCCGGGCGCTGTAGAAGGGCTGGGACAGGTCCGCGATCAGCTGCTGCATCTGGCTCTGCTTCAGCCGCAGCAGCTTCACGCCGGCCTTCAGCTTCGTGGCGACGCGGGTGCGGATCATCTCGCCCGTCTGCACGTCGCGGCCGCTGCCCTCGGCGTCCAGGTCGTTCAGCGACAGGTTCAGCTCCTCCACCAGCGCCGCGTAGTTGTGATTGTTGATGATGAGCACCGGCTGTGCCATGTCGTTTCCTCCTTACATCAGCGGCGAGGCCCCGAACATCTGGGTCTGCCGGTTGATGGCGTCGATCACCTGCCGGGCGGACAGGCCGCCGTCGCCGCCGGTGCGCAGGGCCTGCAGCGCGGCCACGATGGCGTTGGTCTGCGCGCCCACGGCGGAGATGATCGCCTGGATCAGGTCCTCGTTGTTCGCGCTCAGCGTGTTCTCGATGTCCTTCCCCGCCTGGGCGATCTGCGCCGCGATCTCGTAGGGCAGCACGGTGCCGGTGGCCATGGCGGGCAGGTGGAAGCGCACCCTGCTCAGCGCGGCCAGCATGCCCGCGCACACCGCGCTGTACATGGTCTGGGCCAGCTGGCTCCGGTTCAGGACCTCCGTGCGGCCGTTGATGTGGCCGATGATCTCCGGCCCGGCCTCGCCCGCCGCGAACAGCGTGCCGTGGGCGCGGGCGGTGCCCGCCGCGTACTTCTGGATGCTGTTCCACCAGCTGGGCCGCCCGCCGGGCGTAATGACGCCGCCGCTGGCGAAGGCCAGCGAGCGCCCGCCGGGGGTGATGATGCCGCCCTCGGCCTTGCCCCGGATGGCGTTCGCGATGGTCGTCGCCAGACCGGTGATGGTACCCGCGACCAGGTCGATGGTGGCGGTGATCGTGCCCTTGCTGCTTCCGGTGATCCACGCAAGGATGCCGCTGGCCCAGTTCGTGCCCGTGTTGGACAAACTTACCGTTACCGTCTGCTTGTCGATTGAGTTCATCTTGTTGGTTTTGCCAAAGCTGCTGAAGCCTGTACCGGTCTTACCGTCGACCGTAGCCTTGACCGCGTCGATGCCATTCAGTGTGTTTTTACTGCCCATCGATGCAAAGCCGTCACCAGCTTTACCGCTGATCTTCGCTCCGGTTTCGTGGAAAGCATTCAGCCAGTTCCATCCACCGTGTACGCCCAACGAATCAATGCCGGTTCCGGGGTCAAGTTCTGTACGCGCATGCACCCAGTGGAAGGGATTCAGTGTGTTGTAACCGCCATTGTCCGCGAAACTCGTGATACCTGTTCCGGGTTCTGCGTCTACCCTTACACTTACAGATGCCCCTTGCCCTGAAGTGGCATAAGCCATTGCTCCGGCATCTTCGGCAATGATTCTATTCTTTTCATCGTCTGTATTGATGCCCAAGAAATGAGCAAGGCCCGGTTCGATCTTGCCGACGATACTTACAACGATGCTCTTTGCTATCGACGCCGGTCCACTAATGAACGTCCACAAAATCTTGTCCCACGTGGTCCCCTGTTGCAAACCCGCTTG
>Ga0326513_10003707_pt1 | contig 11063 bp, 9 predicted proteins | sample 2_2465_0518_D_FD_203654 | JGI IMG/M metagenome (GOLD analysis project Ga0326513, IMG submission 203654) | Bovine rumen microbial communities from UC Davis, California, United States - 2_2465_0518 | ecosystem: Host-associated > Mammals > Digestive system > Stomach > Rumen | place: USA: California... | reverse complement strand
CAGGTACAGTCCCGGACTTTCACCGGATTCCCTTACATCGTGGCGGCTTCGGCCACCAGATTGCCATGTTTTCGGCGACAAAGATACAAAAAAGCCCGCAAAGTTCCAAATTTTTGCGGACTTTTTTATCAAACGCTAAGACCCGACTCTATCAGGATGTGTTCATCTTAGTACCTATGCAGCGGATTTCAGTTTCTGGAAGTGTCCTTGTCGCAGTTTCTTCACGACGCCTGCATCAATCAGCTTTCGGATGCGTTCTGAGGCGGTGGCATTCGAGGTGTAGCCCCAGACGGTTTTCACGTCGTTGGTGGTAAACTCCTGAGACAACTGCTGGAAGTAGTCGTTCGTCTTGTCGTACGTGATGCGTGGCTGTTCGTCGCGCTGCTCGTTGTCGAAGTAGTCCTGCCACATCAGTCCGAACAAAGCTTCCTCACAGGCATAGAGCACCTCGAACATCAGCGTGGCAAACTCCAGATGCTGACGTGTAATCTTCACGGTCATCGTCTGCTGGAACTCGTCCCACGACTTCTGCGTCGAGATGACCTGCGGGATGCAGAGTGCCATCACCTTGTCCTGCATGCGCTTCATCATGGTCAGCGTCACCTCGTCACCCTCGTTGCTGGCCTCCTCGGCACGTAGTGCCACCATGTTATAGACATGCGCTACCAGCTTGTCCAAGCCCTTGATTTCACCCTGCAAACTGTCGAATCGACGTGCCCACATCTTCATCTCGTTGGCGGCCTGCATGCTCTTGGGCTTCTTCGACATCGGACGCATCTTGAAGTTGCCCGTAGGCATCACAAACACACTCAGTCGCGTGGCCAGACCGTCGCCGATATTACCTGGATTCACAAAACTCTTGAGTGCTGTGCTAGTACCTGTAGCAACAATAATATAATGTACGGGCATGAGGCCATTTACACTATCCTTGTTGCTATAGTCCACACCGTTCATCTCGTTGTGGAAGCCGTGAAGCATGAAATCACGTTTCTCCTGGAACGAGCCAGAGGCCTTCACGATTGAGAGCAACTCTGATGCAAAGGTGTAGAGATGATAGTAGTATAGCCCACCCTCAGCCGTGGGCACAGCTGCATTCTGCATACGACGGTACAATACGTTGTTCGAGGTCTTCACAGGACAGACGCGTATGATGGCCGTAGGACGCTTCAACGCCTCTTTCTTCTGTTCCTTTTGCGAGGTCTCGCGCTCGTTGATACCTTCCTTGTATTGTCGCTCCAGCTCACGGCCTTCAGCATCAGCGTCGCGCAATATTTCCATGATGTACTCGTCCTGCTTGACGGCAAACCCCTTACCAGTAGCTGGACCACCAATGACCATCGCCATGATGTTCAGACGATGAAGACAACCTTCCCAGTCCTGATACTGCGTCTTGGTGAGCAGCGTGTCGAACATACCGGCAGCTGTAATCACACCACCAGGCTTGACCTCATCGTCGTCGATGTAGGCAATGGCTGGGGCGTAGCATCCCAACTGCAATTTCTTCAGCCTGCGAGCCCAGTCGCCATAGGGCAGACGGCGCTTGCTAAGTCCAGAAAGTTCATCGACACCAGCGTCACGCAGGGCGTGGTACATGCGTTTGGGCATGCGTTTCTCTTCCTTGTAGGCAAGGGCCGACTTGACGGTCTGGCTGACGTTTTCGTTACGTTCGTTGACGATAGCCTGTACCCAAGGCTGAGCACGCAGGACGGCCTCAATCATCACAGGGTCAGCGTCGCAGATGTAGCGCAGATGGTCGGCCAACATGAGTGAGGTCTTGTGACGCTCGCCTGGCTCTGGCATTTTGCCACCCATCCAGCAGTCGACAATCTTCTGTACAGGCACACTCTTGTACTTCAAGTCCGAAATGCTAAACTTCTTAACATCTAAACTCTGAACTTCCTGTGGCGCAGCACCCTTGCTGTCCCCCTTGCGATAGGCCTCGCCAAAGAGCTCGTCGTACTCAGGATTCTCGTAGCTGAACATGCGCTCAGCGTCATAGAAGAGGATGTCGCCTGCCTGACGCGAAGGTGCAAACGACATGCGCGAGGCATCCTTGCCACTCTCGTCGGCCTTCAGTCCCAGCTGACGGGCCAGTTCACAGGCATTCTCAATCAGGTTGCCCCACTCCTTACGAGCGATGAACACAAACTTGATACCCTCATTGGAAGAGGTAACAAACACCAGCAGTACGCCCAACTCGCGCAGCTGCTCATCCGACCACTGACGGAACAGTTCACGGGGATCCAGCTCCAAGTGATCCACATCGAGCACGGCAAGTCCGTTCAGGTGCGCCGACTTCTGCAGTCGCCACTTGCCAATCTCCATCACTTCCTGCTTCTTGCCGTTTATAACGATGTTGACAGGCTTCTCGCACTCGGCAAAGTCGTCGGCCACGAAGATAAGTCCTTCCAGCGAATTCTTGATGCTGTTGGCCTTCTTCAGGTCGCCCTTCTTGCGAGCCTCTCGAATCTGACACACCTTGCGGTAAGTCTCAGGATTGTTAAACACACCTTCCAGCTGCTCGGCGGTAGTAATCTGCTCCGTCATGGCTGAAAGCTTCTTCTGAATTGTAATTGTCGCCATAATTTCTAGCGGTTTTGATTAGACATTGACGAGGCCCGTTTTTGACCCCGCTGAGAACTTTTCTCACCGCGAAATTAGTCATATAAAAATAGGTATAAATAAAACTGAGGCCCCTATCATTTGAGGTCTCAGAAGTATCATTTTTACGTTCAGTCGTTCAGCCGAAATATCAGTTTTAAGGCCGTTTAGAAGCCCTTTGATATCAGAATCTTGTTCAGTTTATCAGCTATCTGATAGATGCGTGTATAGGCTGTCTTCCACCGTTGACTGGCATCCTCCGGAATCATCAGTTCCCATCTGGTAAACGGGTAGCGGTAGATGTCCTGAGTGATGTTGCTCAGGGTGGCCATGTCGAGAGGGGCGTTCGTGTACTCCAATCCCAACGACGCTATCAGCTCAATGAACTCTTTATAGCGGTTTTCCCTGATGTTGCACACCTGGCGATCCACAAAGATACGGAACACGGCCCACCAGTGGTTCTTCTGACAGAACATCGGTTCGCCCTTGGCGTCCTTCATACTCATGATCTCTTCGAGCGCCATCTTGGCCTTCGACCACATCATATGCTTGTTCATCACCAGTTTCGTCAGTTCCTCTTCTGCCGATGGGCGTATTTTCCCCTCGTCCTCCTCCTTATAAGGCTTATAGGGAGCCAGACCTTTCTGTTGAAACACCTCTTCCACGTAACTGGAGAGTTGCTCATCTTTGGTGTGGATGGAGTGCAGCAACGCTGGTGTAGCCCATTTATACGTCTCCAGACTATTGTCTGCGTCTTCCATCAATCCCAGTGCCAATCTCAATGAGACAAGGCGCTTGCCCATGTAAAATCTGTCGTCCAACTCCATCTTAGTCCTCCTTACGCTCAAGATAATCCTCCAAATGGTTGTTTATCTCATCCACCACATCCTTTAACGATTCATTCGCTGTCGTAAAATGGAATCGGTACTTGGGGTTGATCTCTAGATACACTCTTGCCTGGTTCACAAATTCCATCAGAATCTTATCAGAGTCAACCTTTACCGTCAGCTTTTTAGAAGGTTTCCCAATTGGAGCGACGAAATAGAGACCACTCAGGTCACTCTCTATCAACACTACTCCAGCTGATCCAGACAGGGTAAGTTGCACTTCCTGCAACTCTTCTTTGGGGAAGTCGAGCCTGATCTTGCATGACCTCATACTATCCAGACATTGTTCAAGATTGAATTCTTGGTAACCAACATTAGAAAGGAATTTCATGGCCACGAGATTGAACTTCAGATAGGGCACGACTCTGTGGTTTGTAGGACAGAGGCGGATGCAGTCTTCAAGTTCTATATCGTCAAGTACTCTCCCATCAGCAGGAGCGAGGGAGCAATTGGTTGCTCGTCCATCGCCTCTACTTTCATCATACTCATCGGCTATGGCGTTGGCAATGACGGGATGACTATGTGTTGAGTAGCCGAAGTTGCCATTTTTATCTTCCTTTATGATAGTCATAGTACCCAACTGTTCGTAGATGAGTCCGTTGTTCTCTACTATCAGCCAATGGGGCTCAGGCAGCGGGATATAGTGCGAATTGATGATCTTCATACGCGTGTACATTAAATATTAATATGGTGCAAAGGTACTAAGTTTTTGGCAAACCACCAAAGTTTAGAAGTTTAGATATTTAGGATTCTATAGTAATAACATAAATAAAAATTTTATTTTTTATTATTATACCCCAAATCCTAAACTTCTAAACATCTAAACACGCTAAAGATTTGCAGGAACTATTCAATCTACCAGCGAGAATTATTCAATCGACCAGCGAGAATTATTCAATCCAACAGCGGGAATAAACCTCATTTCTATTTACATTTTTGACTGCGTCTTTTCTCCTCAAAAACAACTATAAATAGAAAAAATGTGCCCTAGTATGGTAGCAAAATTTTTCTAGTATAGTAGCAATTGTTTCGTAGCATGGCTGTTTTTCGCCGTTTTTATGACAAAAGAAAATTGTTTACACACACCGCTTACGTTTAGATATTTAGAAGTTTAGATGTTTAGGTTTTTACTATCCGAGCCCCCATTTCCACCATCCGTTCACAGTAACTCGTGTGACACACCATTATTTACCGAGGTGCTCACCTACAATGCCTACAGGGTCACTTGCATTGACGTAACCCCAGCCTGCCGACGTACCATCGCCTGTATCAAAGATGAGTTTCCCAGACTTGTTGTAACACAGAACTTGCCTAACCCTAACAAGACTATAAATTCCATCATATTCGGCTCTTGTGCGGGTCATAGCAATGCGCTGTTTGGAACCGATCTGATTGGCCAGGAACTCCTGCCATTCAGGGGCATGATATACAGCCTTTACCCAAACAAAATGATGCCCGTTTTTTTCTATGATGTTTGAGTCATATGAAATAGTGACGATCTCGTCATCACTGACTATTATCCATTCTGTTTTATTTGTTTTCTTTACTTGTCCATAGGTGAGGGTTCCCATCAATATAAATGAAAACAATAGTTTAAGTCTATAATGCTTCATATACTTAACGATTCATCTAAAAACCCTGTACACAAATTTGTGTACAGGGTAGATTATAGGCGCGTTCTTTATCTGTCCTTTTCTATCATTTCTTTTATCCGGTCTCTTTCTGTTTTAATCTTACTTACTAGCTCGAGTAAACGCTTCTGCTCACTTGTAGAAATATCTTCCTGAGAAAAGGCCTTGCCCATTTCATCAATCTCTTTGAATTCAGCTTCCAACTGTTGCAGATCATCTATATCAACAGAATTAACTTGCCCTAATTTACCTGCAAAATTGGACATCTTATCTATTATCTGTTCGATAGAACCTGATACAGCCCCCACTTGCGAGCTAAACGCACCGCCGATTTCGTATGTATCATACATGTCCGGATCTATATCGAAGACATCATCCATCTCGTAACGCTTCAAAGGTGATGAGGAGTCATCCACCACGTTCTGGTACTGTGAAATATCAATCTGGTTGACATCCAGCAAACCATAGACGACATAGACACCTGTTCCTGAGTTAGCCACGAAGTAGGCATTCTCTCCAACCTTGACAATGGCTGCATTGTTATTTTCTTTAACCGCAGAGCCAAATCCCTTAATCATATTGATCAGGTCTTTTGCCATCATACCGCTCTTGCCTCTCAGCATGCCTTCTGCAGGAATCTGAAGACCAATCTGGTTAGGAGTAATCTTGTTAAAGACTGCGCCAGACTCTTTTGATACGGCAATAGGCTCATCGAAATTAGATGAAACAGAGAGCTTAATACCATTCACAACGAATGCGCCATGAACTTCTTTCCTGCCAACAAACAAACTTGGAGATGCAGCAACATTAGAACCACCCAGTTCACCAGCATCGCCAATGGTTGTAATAGCACCAGCGATATGCTCAGCATCCATGTTCAACGTCAGATCCAAGAAACCATTGGGCGTCAGCTTCAAAGCATTTGTAACTTTGCTATAGTCGACATATTCGCTGACCAGCACCTCTTCTCCAAACGCAGAGGCAGAAATACTGTAGATATCCTGTTTCAGGCGCTGATCCTCACCCTTCTCATCAATCAGGATCCAATTGTCTGCACTTTCCTGGACAATCGCTTTCCCATTGATAAATGGTAACACATTGGCAAACTTTTCCTTTCCAATCTGCTGCTCCTTCATATCCATCAGGATATATTCGCTATCATCCTTATCTTCCTTTGCAAACAGCAATCCATTGTTATTTGCATAGATCAGATTATTATATTTGGCTCTGATAACGATATTGCCTTCAAAGTCCATCACACCATAACCATCGCCATCATTAAAGATAAAGGTATTATTACGAATGCTCTTGATACCTTTAATCTTCTCTGATGCCTTCACGATCCATTCGCCTTTGTCATCAATCAAGCCAGTGCGGATTTCACCACTACCACTCTTATTCGTCACAACCAGTGCGCCATTCTCAAAGCTACGGCTGGCAACCTTATATCTTCTTGTAGAGATTGTGCCTAAGTCTTCGCCTGTCGTTGAAAGAACGGTATATTTGACATTATCCAAGTCACCTGACAAGACATACTTTTCATATTTCTTGTCGAGTGCCAGCATCTTACCTTCATTGGCAGGAAGAATCTCAATATAACGTGGATCAACAATTACGTCACCTTTGGTATTAATGGCACCGCAATATTTTCCAATACGGAATACAGCCACACCCTCAGAGAAATTGGTACAAGTAGACACTTCCTTACCATCCACACGGTCAAGCGAGAACTTTACTTCACCATCCCTATCGATGAATTCAATACTCTTTCCCTTCTCCACAACGGGAGCGACTTCTGCAATGAATACACCAACTTGGCTGTATTCATCACCAATTTGTTTTGTACGCTTTCCGTCAATGCTATACAATTCCCACTGACCATCCTTGTTCTTGGCAAAATAACGATCACGCATGACAACGGTCGACATCTCCTTGTACTCATCATCCAACAAGACTTGACCATCTGTTCCAATAAGTCCCCAACCAGATTTCTCTGATTCCTGGAAAGGCAGGTACTGAATAGTATTATCAGTTCCACCCTGTTGGTTACACGAAAGCAGTGCAAACGCAGCTACTGCAAATAAACTAAACTTTTTCATATTTATAGAATTATTATTGATTAGGCAATGTAAATTTCACAGGTACCACATATTCCACTCTCACCTTGGTGCCTTGCTGTGTGGCAGGTTTCCATTTCGGCATTTGCTGCAACACGCGTACGGCTTCGGCTTCAAGGGCAGGATGATGCTCGTCTAAAACCTCAAATTCAGTTGTCGAACCGTCCTTCTCAACGATAAAGCTCACCTGTACGATTCCCTGCGCGCTGTCGGCCAGAGCCTCTTGTGGATATTGCATTTTCTCACCGATAAACTTCACCAGTTCAGCAGCTCCTCCAGGATAAGTTGGCATGTGCTCTGCTGACTCGTAAATCTCATTGTCCTCAGGTTTAGGACGTTTCACTATAGGTTTCGCACGAGGTGCCGTCTGACGTTTTACGATAGGCATAACGGGAATGGCAGCCATCGTTTGATCTGACGGAACTGTTACCACTGGCACTTCCTGAGTAGCCTCTGTAGTTTCCGTCTTTTTTACAGTGGGAAGCTTCAAAGTACCGTCCTGAGCCTTCTGGGCTTTCTGCTGTTGGATGACGGGAGCCTCTTTCTCAGTCTTCACATTTGTATCAACGGTTTTATCCGTTTTCTTTGTGGGAAGCGTCAATGTCTGAGCTTGCATTGTGTACACTCCCATCCATGCTAAAAGGCATGGGATTGCTAATTTCTTCATTCTCTTATTTTTATTTGTTATTATCCTTTTTTTACCATTCACGAATATTTTTTTATAGCACGAAATCACTCAGTGAGAATATGTCATTGGGATTGAGTTTTTGTCCTTTAGCCTTGTCTATGTAATCGGGCTGCCAGGTACGAACATGTATCTTTGGCTCATCCTCGTTGGTGAAGTCCCAAATCATAAACACATAGCCCTCATCGCTATAACGATTGGTGTTCCACTCTTGATGGAGTGTTACACCATAGACGTTCTCCTTTGTGGGATGAGCAACCACTTTGATGTCGTCGAAATTAACTTTGATATATTTTGCCGCCTTGAAAGCATTGCCGAGATTAGTCAGATACTGTTTCTTGTTCTGTTTCTTATAAATAACCTTGTTGCCAGATGGGAATATTTCGCTCTTCTGGACTTTCACTACTTGTCCAGTAATAATCAAAGCATCATCAGAGAAAACCTGCTGCAGGAATGGCATATCCTTCATATTGTAGGCAGTACGGAAATGTTCCACATAATCCAAAATGGCCATACGGCGACGGACATCTGTAATTTCATTGGTGTTCTGCATCACCTTTGAATACATGTTCATGCCGATGGTAAAGAAGAAACTGACAATCTTACCGCCTTTGTCGAAATTAATGACAGCTTCCTGATAATCCTCGTCCGTCTTCTCGCCTGCCAACGGTTTGATAGCCAGAGGGATATTCCTGACCTGAAGACCATTTGACGTTGTCAGACAACGTTCTACGACTTCCAACTCGTCACAGAAGAAGTGAACATTCATCCAAAGCATGTCAATTTGCTGTTTGGCTTCTTCCGTGATACCTACTTTGCCATAATTGATGGCACGATCAGCAGACTGAGCCTGATTGAGTTCTGTCAGTAGAGCCGACACATTCTGCTCAATCTGATTCTTTGTATTAGAATTTGTTATGCCGTCGGTCACAACAAACTTTACCTCGTCAGCTGCTGACAGCTGCACGCACATCATCATGGATAAGACCATGATTAAACTAAATCTTTTCGTCGTTTTCATCTTTATTATTTTTATTATTCTTTAATTTTAAACCAAATAGCACCACATCCGTGGTAGTTTTTCTCGCTGTCATCAACACCTGTCTTCAGGTTCTTGCGCTTATCTGCACCTTTGCCTAATATGGCTTTCACGACAGCCTGCTGATCATAGATAATCAAATAGCAGTTTGCAGGGTCGGTCATCGTAGTGTATTTACCGTAGTCTGTGATTTCTCCAGCAGCCTTTAAAGGCTTCATCTTCTTTTCCAAATCATAGAAAGAGGTGATGTCCTTCAGTTCTTGAAGTACTTTTTCCTCAGGTGCCTGTGAAGCCGTCAACGGCTCTATCTGGGCTTTTGGCTCTATAGGTTCCACTTTTGTTGCTGGCGTCTCTATAACTGTTTCCGCCTTTTGTGGTATTTCCTCGAGTGGCTTTGTAAGCGGCACATCTTTGTTTACATCAACTTTGATGTTTTTACCCTTGATGGCCTTGAGATTCGATTTCTTCACATAAGCAAAAGCTCTTATCATATTGTGACGCTTCAGAACAATGGTATCGGCATAGTCATATACCTTTGAAGCTAATACGCTGCTGATATTCGCATCCTTACTGAGCGCCCAGTTCTTGATCTCCATTTCCAATAGCTCATAGGCTAATTTCAGCGCAGCCTCTTTTGTGTCTAAGGTTGCCTCACCATAGAGATAGTCTTTATCACGCTTCAATCGATTGATATCGCTGATGGAGTTTTGTGCCCATAGTGCTGACACAAACATTATGACAGACATTAGACTGATTATTCTTTTTTTCATTATTCGTACATTTTGGGTTGTTTAAAACTGTTTTTATCATATTTCCCGAACAAATTCAGTACATTGTGCATCGGGATAAATGTCTCTAATTGTGCCTCGATGTCACCTGTGCCTTTGCCAATGACACTCAGCGGTATATTGACAAAAAGTACATGGTTGTAATTCTCGGCAATATTCACTGCAAAAACGGAGGCCCGTATCATATCTTTCTCAAAAGACTCAATGCCGAAATAGAGCTCACAACCATTGTTTTGGCAATAGGCTATCCAGTTGCGAAGAGGTACGTCGAAATACTTTTTCTTATAAGCGTACATCACTTGTTTTACCTTCAAGTTGAATGCTGAATGACTGTCCGCACAAAGCATCATATTTGCTGCCGATTCCAGCGGGTGCGACTCATTGATGATGAGAGAGAATATACTATCAATTTGCTGATAATAGAGATTGGAGGTAAGTTGTTTGCTGATGTAAGTACTGCCCTGTTTGACAAAATAGTCCTTCTGGATGGTAGATGTCAGCAGCTCTTTATTCACAGGCACGGCCGGACTAAGTTGTGAGACACGGATGTCCGTCTCAACAAAGTTCTCTGCATCTATCTTGTTTTCCCCACTAATCAATTCATGATTGGCTGGAAAAGAAACCGAAAGGATAGGTTGTCCGTCACGAGACCATGTTGCTACATAGCGATTGTTTTCATAACTATAAGAAAAAGCGCAATCTGTTTGTAGGGTGGCCACTGTGGCAGGTGTTCCGACTTCAAATTTAAAACGGTCTTCCTGCAGCATCTTATTTCGCGGACGGTCAGCTTGGGGATAGTCCAATTCCAGAAAATAGCGTTCAAGGAAATTAAGGATCGGGGTATGAGCCATTGCTTTCAACTCATCAGGAAACAACACATAGCCCATTGACGACACCATCCCCTCATTTAATTGTATTCTTACGAGGCGATCACCTACAGATATGGTATTTTTTCCTTCATGTATGGAGTCTATCTGCACTTGGAGCACCTCGGACAAACGCTTCAATTCTGCTGTACGATAACGCACAGAAGAACTTGCGCTCAAAGGCAAGAGGCAAAGACACAGAAGGAGGTTAATGTATCGTAATACCACCATAGGATGTAGTTTTTAGGACGTATATTCTTACTTTTAACGGGACAAAGATAAACATTTTATTTTATTTACACAACACTTATTTGATTTTTTTTAATATTTTTCTCGTATTATGCTACCTAAATTCCGCAGCACTTTAATTTAACTTTCTTTATAAGTACCTGAGCAACAAAAAGTTCTTGCTGGGGCAAGCGGCAAAGCCGAGCGGCTCAGGATTTGGT
>Ga0326513_10003706_pt1 | contig 11064 bp, 15 predicted proteins | sample 2_2465_0518_D_FD_203654 | JGI IMG/M metagenome (GOLD analysis project Ga0326513, IMG submission 203654) | Bovine rumen microbial communities from UC Davis, California, United States - 2_2465_0518 | ecosystem: Host-associated > Mammals > Digestive system > Stomach > Rumen | place: USA... | reverse complement strand
CGGTGACTGCAACAGCGGTAACAGGAACAGCGGTAACAGGAACAGCGGTGACTGCAACAGCGGTGACTGGAACAGCGGTGACTGGAACAAGACTTCCTTTTCTTCTGGCGTTTTTAACACTGAAGAAGGAAAAATTCTGATGTTCAATAAGCCTTCTGATTGGACGTATAGAAATTGGCTTGATTCCAAAGCAAGGTTTTTGTTGAACCAAATCAAGCATGATCTGCTTGAATGGGTGTGGTCAGAAAATATGACCGATGCCGAAAAGGAACAGCACCCGGAACACACAACCACAGGTGGTTATTTGAAGATTCTTGACGAATCAGAATGTGGTCAAAAGTGGTGGGATTCTTTGTCTTACGATGACAAGATGGTTATTGCATCACTTCCAAATTTTGATGTAAAAATCTTTGAAGAAATCACAGGAATCAAAACAGGTGACATCTGATGCCTGTTCAGTTATATCCCCATCAGGTCAAGGCACTGGAAGAAACCAAGGACTTCAACCGGGTTGCCTACTACCTTGATATGGGACTTGGTAAAACCTTTGTTGGTTCAGAAAAGATGATTCAATTAGGTTTAGCAATCAATTTGTTGGTGTGTCAAAAGTCAAAAGTTCAAGACTGGGTTGATCACTTCAAGCAATACAAAATAGTTCCATTTGATTTAACAAAGAAAAACAGGCTTGAAGGTTTTATTCGATGGGTTGAGGATGAACAAAGTGAATTTATCCTTGTTTCAAATTGCATTGCAATTATCAACTATGAACTTGCTTTTCGTAGACCTGAGTTATTGAAATTAAAACATTTCACCCTGATGTTGGATGAATCATCAATGATCACGAATCCCACAGCGAAAAGAACCAAGTTCATTCACAAATTGAACCCCGACAATGTGATTCTATTATCAGGAACGCCCACAGGCGGCAAATATGAAAAACTATGGTCACAGCTTCACTTGCTTGGGTGGAGCATCAGCAAGAAACTGTTTTTGAATCAGTACACGGTCACAGAAAAGATTGATGATGGTTCTGGATTTAAGCGAAATGTGATTGTTGATTATAAAAATGTTGACCGCTTGAAACTGAAGCTGAAACAGCATGGGTGTGTCTTTATGAAAACCGATGAAGTGTTTGATCTTCCTGAACAGGTGCAGATTCCTGTTGAAGTGACCAACACCAAAGAGTTCAGATACTTCATGCGGAATGATTTGGTGACACTTTCAGACGGTACAGAATTGATTGGTGATACCAAGCTGACCAAAAGGATGTATGCAAGGCAGTTATGCGGTCAGTATTCCAAGGCAAAATTGTCAGCCTTTCAGGACTTGATTGAATCCACTGATGATAGATTGATTGTGTTCTATAACTTCAATGAAGAACTGGCAAAGATGAAATCCATTGTGGAAAGTCTTGAAAAACCTGTTTCTATTGTCAACGGTTCAATCAAGGACTTGGATGCCTACGAAACAGAAAGTGATTCAGTGACCTTTGTGCAGTATCAAGCCGGTGCAATGGGATTGAATTTGCAGAAGTCGAATAAAATCATATATTTTACCCTTCCGCAAAGTTCAGAACTATTTGAACAATCAATGAAGCGGATTCATCGAATCGGTCAGAAAAACAACTGCTTTTATTATCTGTTGATGGTCAAAAACAGTGTGGAACAGCAGATTTTGGAAACGCTAAAACAGCGCAAAAATTATGATGATGCACTATTCATCAAATACGAAGGAGAATTTCAATGACAGTCAAAATCAAAGTCAACAGGAAAACACACCATATTGAAAAGATTGTCGGTGACATCGGACACACAGCACAGAACATGGCAGGTGCAAAGTTGTTCCGGCACGAAGTAGAACCCACATTCGGTTATAAGTTTCGCAGATTTATCAAGCGGTTCAAGCGTGAAATGGACTATCAGTTTGATGTGATTTGCGGTCACATTGTCGGTAGTGAACAGGCGGCTTCTGTTCCCTACATTGGAATTGAAGCCCACATTGAAAGGCGGTGAATGAAATGATCAAATGTCAAAATGCTTGTTTGCTGAACAAGTTTGATGGGTGTTGTCATTGTTGCCCTGAATTTGGGTCTTGCACAGAAGAATGTTCAGAGAACCCCAACACTTGCGGTGAAGCAATATTTGATGAAGAAAGCGGTTTGCAGACCTTCAAGACAAGTCAGGTTAATGTGATGCAGGAAATTTGCAACATCGTCACCATCAAGAAACAGGTTGAAGCAAAAGAAAAAGAACTGAAAGAAAAGCTGAAAGCGGCTATGGAGCAATACGGCATCAAGAAGTTCAGTTCTGATGAACTTGAAATCACCTATGTTCCCGATGGGATAAGAACAACTATTAACGGCGCGAAGCTGAAAAAACTGCACCCCGAAATTGCAAAAGAATGTTCCAACGTCAGCACAACTTCCGCTTATGTCAAAATTACAGTCAAAGGTGGTGACAAGTAATGCCGGTCAGCGTTCAGATCACCTTGATCATTTGTGGAACAATCCTTTTGCTTGCAATCATCGGTGCAATGAAAAGGAAGTGATGATGTGGCGGCTGAAAAGAATTTTGAAGTCAAGGTCAAAAAATGGCTTGAATCCATCGGCATTTATCCACTGGGAACGGCAAAACAGAAAATGAAGGTCACACCTTGCGGCTATTATGAAAAGCGTTGGGGCGGCGGTTATTCAAAATCAGGCTTGCCCGATATGCACATAGTTGTGAACGCAATCAACATTGATGTTGAATTGAAAGCACCCACAGGCAGACCATCAGAAATTCAAAAACACAACATCACACAAATCAATGATTCAGGGTGCATTGGTGTCATCCTCTACCCTGACAGGTTTGACGATTTCAAAACATTAGTGGAAGGGGTGAGAAAATGCAGTGGTCACACAGCAGGGTTGAAGCGTTTGAAAAATGCCCTTTCAATTTCAAAATGCGCTATCTGGAAGGGGCAGAAGTAAACAGTCCGATTGATGCAGACAATGCACTGATTGTGGGAACAGCGTTGCACACTGGAATTGAAAAGGATGTGCAGACAGCCTTGAAAGAATATTTCTTCAGCTATCCCATCATCAGTGATGCCCACATCAACGAAGCAATCAAACTGGAAACGATGATTCCCAAAGCAAAAGCAATGTTGCCTTCCGGTGAATATGAAGTTGAAATCAAAGATGGTGATTTTCATGGTTTTATTGACCTGCTTGCACCTGCAACAGTCTTTGAAAGGGGTGTTGAATTACCCAACACTTATGACATCTATGACTTCAAATATTCCAACAATGAAAATCATTATAAGGAATCAAACCAACTGCATCTGTACAAATATTTTTTTGAAAAGTGCAACCCCGGCAAGCACATCCGCAATCTGTATTTTGTTTTTGTTCCCAAGGTGAATATCAAGCAGAAAAAGACAGAGGATTTGATGCAGTTCAGACAGCGCATCCGGGACAAGCTGAACGAAAGTGAACCCCACATTGTTCAGGTTGAATATAACCCCGAAAAGGTCATTGACTTCCTGCTGAAAGTCAAGATCATCAGTGAATCAACAGAATATCCGCAGAATCAATCATGGTTTTGTCGGTATTGTGATTATCAAGAATTTTGTTTGAAAGGATGGGACTATTTTATGAAGTTACCGAGTAAAGAAAGAAGAAACCTTGAAAAGGTTGAAAAAAGGGTTATTTGGATTTATGGTGTGCCGTTTTGCGGCAAAACCACCTTTGCAAATGCCTTCCCTGACCCCTTGATGCTGAACACCGATGGAAACATCAAGTTTGTTGATGCACCCTATATCCGCATCAAGGATGAAGTCAAGGTCGAAGGTCGTTTGACCAAAAGAACCCTTGCATGGGCGGTGTTCAAGGACATCATTGCCGAACTGGAAAAGAAGGATAATGAGTTCAAGACCATTGTGGTTGACCTTGTTGAAGATCTTTATGATTTTTGCCGCCTGTATATGTATGATCAGTTGGGCATCAAGCACGAATCAGACGATTCCTTCAAGGCTTGGGATATGGTCAGGGGTGAGTTCCTGAACACCTTGAAGCGGCTGATGGCTTTGGACTATGAGAACATCATCTTGATTTCCCATGAAGATACATCCAAGGACATCACCAAGAAGGGCGGCGATAAGATCACGGCAATCAAGCCGAATATGCAGGACAAGGTTGCTTTGAAGGTTGCCGGTATGGTTGACATCGTTGCCCGGATTGTAGCTGACGGCAATCAGAGAACCTTCAACTTCAAGTCTGATGAAGTCATTTTCGGCGGCGGTCGCTTGACAGTCACACAGAAGGAAATTCCCCTTGATGTCAATGCCCTGTTCACTGTTTACGATGAAGCAAACAGAAGGGCGGTCAGAAAGGCGCAGGAAGGCACCACAGCGCACGAAACCGAACAGGTGACAAATAACCCTACCACCACAGAAACGCCCACAGAAGCCCCGAAAGCGGCGAAAACACGCAGAAGGAAAACGCAGGAAGAACCTGCACCTGCTGAACCGGTAAATGAAACGGCTGACGAAGGTCAGACCGATGATGCACCAACTGATGTTTCAACCGAAACTGATACATCAACCGATGCACCAACTGAAACACTGGAAGCAGAAACCGAACAGCCGAAACCCGAGGTTCCGAAAAGAACACGCAGAACAAGAAAGACCACCACAGAATAATTTTGAAAGGACAAAGGTGAATAAAAATGGCAGATAACATTTGGGATAAGTTTGACAAAGCAGTTGACACAGAAGGCTTGGCAAAAGATGTCAAGGAAGTCGCTGAAAACGGCGGTGAATATGTGGAAGTTCCGCATGGTGACTATGAAGTTTCCGTTCAGAAGTTGGAACTGACCGCATCCAAAAAGGGTGACCCGATGGTGACTATTTGGTTCAAGGTTCTGGCTGGTGAATATGAAGGAAGCCTGATCTTTATGAATCAGGTGGTGACCAAAGGATTCCAAATTCACATTGTCAATGAACTGCTGAGAAGCATGGACACCGGCATCGACATTGAGTTTGTCACCTATCGTCAGTATGGCAACCTGCTGATGGATGTTGCAGAAGCGATTGATGGCAACCTTGAATTTGCCCTTTCTTACAAGGAAGGCAAAAAGGGTTTCAGCACATACGAAATCACGGAAGTTTTTGAAGTAGGCGAATAAACTACATCAACAGGTGGTGGCGGTGTTCTGCATCGTCACCACCCATCACGGAAGAAAGGATGGTGAACAATGCTTTTCTATGATTTTGAAGTGTTTATTTATGACTGGTTGGTTGTTATTAATGATGCTTCAAACAGACAAGAAAAAGTCATAGTGAATGACCCTGATGCACTGCAAAAGTTCTATGAAGAACACTGCAATGACGTTTGGACTGGTTATAATTCAAGGCATTATGATCAATACATCTTGAAAGGCATCCTTTGTGGTTTTGACCCGAAGAAAATCAACGATTACATCATTCTCAAAGGAAACCCCGGTTGGAAGTTCAGCAGTATGTTCAAACAGATTCCTTTATTGAACTATGATGTGATGCTTGGGACTGACAGGGGCTTGAAATCCTTTGAAGGTTTTATGGGAAACAATATTAAAGAAACATCAGTTCCTTTTGATATTGACCGCAAATTAACACCTGAAGAAATTGAACAGACTATTTTCTATTGTCGGCATGATGTTCAACAGACAATAGAAGTGTTCATCAGAAGGGTTCAAGAGTTCTACACAATGTTGTACTTCATCAAGCACTTCCATCTTCCCATTAGTTCTTTATCGAAAACAAAAGCGCAGTTGGCGGCTGAGATTTTGGGCGGTAACCGTAAAGGTCAGAACTTTGATGATGAATTTCAGTTCCCGATTCTTGACTGCATCAGCCTGAACAAATACAAACACATTGCCGATTGGTACAGAAACCCCGAAAATCACGATTACACCAAATCACAGGATGATGTGATGGTTGCCGGTGTTCCCCATACTTTCAGTTGGGGCGGCGGTCACGGTGCTATTCCAAAATATCATGCAAAGGGCGATTTCCTGATTGTTGATGTTACTGCATATTATCCTTCTTTGCAAAAACAATATCACTTTGGATATAGGGTGATGGATAATCCTGAAAATTTTGAGTTCATACACGATTCAAACATTGCCTTCAAGCGAAAAGGTGATAAAAAAGCAAGGTTGCCTTTCAAAATTATGGATAATGCAATCAGTGGTCAGATGAAGCAGAAACAATCTGCATTATATGACCCTATGAGCAACAACAGCATCTGCATCAACGGTCAACTTCTTTTGCTTGACCTGATTGAACATCTTGAACCATTTTGTGAACTTGTGCAGAACAACACAGATGGTATCATCATCAGATTGAAAGACTATGACCGAGATTTTGACATCATTGATGATGTGGTTGCCGAATGGGAACACCGAACAGGGATGAAAATGGACTTTGACACATTCTTTGGTGAAATATTCCAAAAGGATGTGAACAATTATTTGATCGTTGACCGGGAAACAGGTGCAATGAAAACCAAAGGCGGTTACATCAAACAACTGTCTGATTTAGATTATGATCTTCCGATTCTGAACAAAGCGGTGGTCAATTATATGGTGCATGGCATCCTTCCTGAACAGACCATTCAACAGTGTGATGATCTGAAAGAATTTCAGCTTGTTTCAAAGATTTCAAACAAGTTCAGTCACATTCTTCACGGTGATAAGCCCATCAAAGAAAAGTGCATCAGGGTTTTTGCTTCCAAGAACTCGAATGATGCAGGGGTCAAGAAGGTCAGCATCAGAACCGGCAGACCGGCGAAGCTGACCAACAGTCCTGAACACTGTTTCATTTGGAATGATGAAGTGAACGGTGTCAAGGTTCCGACAAAACTGGACAAACAATGGTACATCAATTTTGCAAATAAGCGGTTGTCTGATTTTGGGGTGGTGATTTAATGGAATTATTGGAAATCAACTGGTTCACAGGAAACATGGTCATTCATCTTGACACATTTTTTCCTAACACGATTGCAAAAGCAAAACAGCTTTTGAAGTTGGTTAGACAATGGTGTGACGATGAAACAAAAGCAGATTTGGCAGAATACTTCAAGAAAAAAATCCTTGAAATTGATGCCGAAATTGCTAAAATCAAACAAATTTATCCAAATACAAAAGTAGGTTCAAAAGAAAAAAAGCAGTGTGAAACAGAGTTCAAACGCCTTCAAAGGTTAGAAAACAAATATGTCAAATACCTTGCTTTTCTAAATGAAGGGCGGTGTTGAATTTGCACACACACACACACACACACACACACACAATGAAAAGAGGTGATGAAAAGTGTCCTTCTTCAAAGGGTACATAATGACTGAAAATAAAAATGCCGCTGAAAAATTCAAAGGCAGAACGAAGTTCAAAACCCTTGAACAAGTTTCATCACTTCCCGAATATGCCGGAATACTGGCATCAGATGCAATCCTGATTGATGTTGATGATATGAAACAGTCAGAAACCTTGCTGAAAATATGTGAAGCTGAGAACATCAGATGCAGAGTTTTACAGAGTCGGTCAGGGATGCACTTTCTGTTCAAAAACAGCAAAGTCAAAAACTGTTACACAGGAACCACAGTTGCTTGTGGTTTGAAAGTTGACATCAAATCCGGTTTCAAATCTTGCTATGAGGTTTTGAAAATTGAAGGAAAAGAACGTGAACTATTATATGATATTTTGGACGGTGAAGAATATCAGGAATTGCCGAAATGGTTGTTCCCTATCAAAACATCACAGCGGTTTTTGGATATGGAAGCAGGTGACGGACGGAACCAAGCACTGTTCAATTATATCTTGACTTTGCAGGGCAATGATTTCAGCAAAGAAGAAGCAAGACAGACCATCCGCATCATCAATAAATATGTTCTGAAAGAACCGCTATCAGATGATGAACTTGATGTGGTTTTGCGTGATGATGCCTTTCTAAAAGACATTTTCTTCAAGGGCAACACTTTCCTGTTTGATAAGTTTGCAACCTTCCTGAAGAACAATCATCATATCATCCGCATCAATGGTCAGCTTCATTTGTTCAAAGATGGGATATATGTTGCAGGTCAAGATGAAGTTGAAGCCGCTATGATTCAACACATTAGCAGTCTTTCAAATGCTAAGCGGTCAGAAGTTTTCAAATATCTGAATTTGCTTTTGCTTGAAAACACTGAAATGGCAAAACCAAATTTCATTGCCTTCCGCAATGGTATTTATGATCTGACCACCGACACATTGAATCCATTTTCACCCGATGTGGTGATCACCAACCGCATCCCTTGGGACTATAACCCGGTGGCATATTCTGAACTTGCTGACCGAACATTGAACAAGATTGCTTGCAACGATGAACAGGTTAGAACTATTCTGGAAGAATGTATTGGTTCTTGTTTCTATCGGTCAAACACTTTGGGCGGCGGTAAAGCATTTATTCTGACCGGGGACAGGTCAAACGGCAAATCAACATTCATAGGTATGGTTCAACACCTACTTGATGAAAAGAATATCAGCGCACTTGACCTGAAAGAACTTGATCAAAAATTTCAGAACACTGCATTGTTTGGCAAACTGGCAAACCTTGGTGATGATATTTCTGATGAATTTATTGTCAATGCTTCCATTTTCAAGAAGTTTGTGACCGGTGAAAGGGTGCAGGTACAAAATAAAGGTGAAAAGCCTTTTGAGTTCAACAACTATGCAAAATTTCTTTTCAGTGCAAATGATATTCCCCGAATCAAGGATAAAACAGGGGCGGTTTTGCGGCGTTTGTTGATTGTTCCGTTCAATGCTGAGTTTAGCAATAATGACCCTGATTATGACAGTAACATCAAATATAAATTACAGGAACAAGATGTGATGGAATATTTGATTGTTTTAGGGCTGAAAGCCCTGAAGAACGTCATCAAGAATCAGGGATTCACCGAATCGGTCAAAGTCAAACAGCAGATGAAAGAATATGAAGAAAGCAACAACCCCATCTTGGGATTCTTTGAAGAATGTCAAATTGAGGAATTTCCCATTGAAAACGAACAAACCGACAAAGTTTTCAGACGGTACAAAGAATATTGTCTTTCAAACAACTTCAATCCAATGTCAAAATCAGAGTTTTCCAAGCAGGTGTGCCGGAAACTGGGAATGATGACAAAAACAAAGAAAATCAGCGGTAAAGTGTTCCGCATTTACGCTAAAGCCGAATAAAAGAAAGGATGATCACAATGATAACTGGTAAACAGTTAAAAGAATTAGTTTCACTGATTCCCGATGATGCCAAAGTCGGCATCGGATATGATGAAGATAAACAGGGGGAATTTCTTGCACCCGAACTGATCAAAAGCGCAGTGGTTCAGACCACAGTGGACTTCCCTGAATGTCAGTTCTTTGTCAGAAAGGTAGAAAGCACCATCATCTTTGTTTTGAAGGGGGTTGAACAGAAATGAACGCAGTTGAAAAGGATGTTGAAATCCTGACTTTCAAAGAGTTAAACAGCGCAAATGATCAGTTCCCCTTGTTTCATTCACAGCATGAAGGCTATGCCGTCATCAAGGAAGAAGTTGAAGAAGTGATGGATGGGATGAATGGTCTGCTTGAAGTCTTTGCTAACGCTTGGGCGGCAATCAAGAAAAATGAGAACGCAACAGTTCAGATGAAGATGGTCGGAACGCTTGCACAGCAGGTGGCGATTGAAGCAATCCAAGTGGCGGCAATGTGTGATAAATTCAATATGAGCCTTGAAGGAACACTTGCACCGGCTGATGCACAGTCCTTTGCTGATCTGATGCAACCTGCAACATAGGCGGTGAATTTATGGCAAATACAGAAACACCCTACACCAATGCAGAAGGCTATGCAGACCCCACAGCATATGAAGGCATTAAAAACATCACCGACACAGAACGCAAATGCAATTTTCTGATTAAGGTGGTAAAGTTCATAATTAAAGAATCAGGCTTTGAACTTTTGAACAGAATTGAGTTGAAACATACTGATTCAGGAAGGATATTCAGATGAACGCAACATCCATTTGCAAGTGTCAACCACCTGATGGGGTCACAATCAAGCCGGACGGCGTGAACGAACTTGACCCCTGCATATATGAAGAAGTTGAAACACACCACAATGTGACTGTTCATGTATTGCGGTGCAGGAAGTGTGGTCATATTGAAATTGAATGGGAAAGGAATGGTGACAATGACTGAATACGATGAAGCAATGGAACGATTCAAACAAGCGGTCAGTGATATGGTTCAGACTATGGCTGAAAAACTGCAACCGGTCATTCAGACAATGACAGAAATGGTTGCAGAAACTATGAAACAAATCAGACCGGTGTTGAAGGCTTTGATGGGTGGTTTCACCTACTACTGCAAGTATTATGGAAACAGCAGAGTTGTTCACCTTGCCCTTCACGCAAAGAAAGCAAGGGTCAGAAATAAGAACAGAAACCGGTTATTCAATGATTACCTGAAAGCACTGCAAAGAGGTGTTGTGCAGTGAAGGGTCTTGGGAAAGAACGCATTGTTTTATTCACACAATTCTTCCTGACACACGATGAACCCATCACAGTGAAACAGCTTCAACAGATGGTTGAGCGTTACAATGGTGAAAAGGTCAAGCGGCAAACAATATATGATGACCTCAACGCTATTGACATTGTGATCGGTCTGAAATGTGAACACGTTCCTGATCAAGTTGGAAGAACACTGCAATGGTCAAGGGGGGGGGTTCCCAAGGTGAATCAGATTATACTCCCCTTTGACTTTGGTGAACAAATATGTGTTTCCCTTCCCGATGGCAAAGTGATCAACACTAAAGTTATTTCATACAAGGTTTATTATGATGCAATCAAAGTGAACACAATCAACGGCACATTCGATTCAAGTCTTTGTTTCAAAGCATCTGACTATCGTTAGGGGGGGGTGAATATGAAGTGATTTGCCCCTATGCCGTGAACAGAAAAGTGGTAACACAGACCCGAATGACCTATGATGAAAACGGTCAGCAGACATCTTGGATGGAAGCACAACAGAACACAGCA
>Ga0326513_10003704_pt1 | contig 11064 bp, 7 predicted proteins | sample 2_2465_0518_D_FD_203654 | JGI IMG/M metagenome (GOLD analysis project Ga0326513, IMG submission 203654) | Bovine rumen microbial communities from UC Davis, California, United States - 2_2465_0518 | ecosystem: Host-associated > Mammals > Digestive system > Stomach > Rumen | place: USA: California... | reverse complement strand
TTTGGCGTATCCACCCGATTCACGAAATAGTCGTCCGTCGAGAACGAGATGGGACGCAGTCCGCAGGCAAGCAACTGGATGCTGAGACGTTTGCAGAAAGTGGTCTTTCCCGACGATGAAGGCCCGGTGATGAGGATCAGGCGCACAGGATCTTTCTCGCGATGGAAGCGTCGGTCTATCTCCTCGGCTATCTGCACAATCTTCTTCTCTTGCAGGGCCTCGCTCACCTGTATCAGGTCGGAAGCATGGCCTTTGAGCACCGCCTTGTTCACGTCGCCAGCATTCGACAATCGCATGATGATGTCCCAGCGCGTCTTCTCGGCAAACACCTCGAAGGTCTTCGGCTGTGCCACCTTTTCAGCCAACTGCAAGGGGTTGTTCCAGTCGGGCACACGCAACAGCATGCCCTCTTCATAGCGCTCCACGCCCCACACCTTCAGATAGCCGGCCGACGGCACCAACGCACCATAGTAGTAGTCCACCGTATCGCCCAGCGTGTAGTAGTCGCTATACACCTGTCCACTCGTTTCCAGCAGTTTCACCTTGTCCGAGAATCCACGGTCGGCAAACACACGGATGGCCTCTTCGGTGGTGGCTTCGGTGCGTCGGAAAGGCATGTCCAGGTCGATAATCTCCTGCATGCGCTTCTTGATTTGTTCTACGTCGGCATCGGTGAGCGGCTCGTTGTTGCGCTTCTTGAAGTTGCAATAATAACCTCTTGCCAGAGAGTGCTCGATAAACAGTTTCGAGCCGGGGAACAGATCCTGCGTGGCCTTGTAGAACACGAAGCAGAGTGACCGCACATAGACGCGGTGGCCGCTGCCCTCTCGGGCGTCGAGGAACTCCACGTCGCGGTTTTGGTAGAGCCTGAATTTCAGGCCTTGCGATACGTTATTCACTTTAGCTGATACCACGGGGAAAGGCAGATTGATCTCGTTGGCAAATTCATGATAGACGTCGAGCAGCGAGGTTCCTTCGGGGAAACTCTTCGTCACATTGTTATTTTTGCAGCGGATTTGTAGCATAGTCGTAATATTTTGTGTGCAAAGATAGATAAAAATTTTGAAAATATGCGTATCTTTGCAAACAATTTCTATTATTAGAGAAGAACTATGACAAAGAGAGAATGGAAAGAGATTAGGAAGTTCGAGGAGATTCTCTTCGAAGAGTATAATGGCATTGCCAAGATCACCATCAATCGTCCGAGGTTTCGCAACGCCTTCACGCCCCGTACCACCCTGGAGCTTTCGCAGGCTTTTGCCCTTTGCCGCGAGATGCAAAACATCCGTGTGGTGCTGCTGACAGGTGCCATGTCGGAAGTGCCCGAAGGCAAGCGATTGGAGGATGTGAAACATGCCTTCTGCAGCGGTGGCGACATGCATGTGAAAGGTCGTGGCGGCTATGTGGATGAGGAGGGAGTGCCTCGTCTTTCGGTGCTCGACGTGCAGATGCAGATACGTCGGTTGCCTAAGCCTGTGATAGCAATGGTCAACGGCTATGCCATAGGCGGAGGACATGTGCTCCACTTGGTATGCGACCTGACGATTGCTTCTGAGAATGCCATCTTCGGACAGACAGGCCCCAAGGTCGGCTCGTTCGATGCAGGCTTCGGCTCGAGTTACCTGGCTCGTATCGTAGGACAGAAGAAGGCACGGGAGATATGGTTCCTCTGCCGTCAGTACTCAGCCAAGGAGGCCGAGGAGATGGGAATGGTGAACAAGGTGGTGCCTTTGGATCAGTTGGAGGATGAGTGTGTCAGCTGGGCCGAACAGATGATGGAGCGTAGCCCCATCGCCTTGCGTATGATCAAGGCCGGACTCAACGCCGAACTCGACGGGCAAGCTGGTATCCAGCAGTTGGCTGGCGACTGCACGATGCTCTACTACTTCCTTGATGAGGCGCAGGAGGGCGGCAAGGCTTTCCTTGAAAAGCGCAAGCCCGACTTCGATCAGTATCCGAAGATTCCGTGACCCCCAATCCTCTTACTCTTTCTCCGGAGCCTTGGGGAATGCTTCCCCAGCCTGGAAGACGCGGAGGGCCTCGAGCACGGCGGGATCCTCATGGTTGTTGAACTCTATCCACGACTGCTCACTCAGCATGCCGTAGACGATGCGGCTCAACAGATATTCCTCCAATAGATGATGTGAGCGCTGAATCAGCAGGTTGCGGCGCTTCAGTCCATGACTGTCGGCCCACTGGGCAAACTGCTCCACAAGACGTTGCTGCTTCAGGTATTTCACCAGCTTGGGCATTTCCTTGTATTGTGACAACTGCTTACGGTTCTGGTCCGTGTACTCGTAACCGTATTGCAGGAGCAAGCCCGTCATGGCCGCCTCTTTATAATAAGAGGTGAAGTCGGTGGTGTCTTCAGCCACGAAGATGTCGGGCGTAATGCCGCCGCCGCCATAGACCTCACGTCCTATACGTGTCTTATAGGCAGGGCCGGTGTGGTGGATACTGTCCTGACTGAAGAACTCGCCGTTCTGGTAGCGCAAGATCAGGTCTTCCTCATAGTTCTTGTCTTGACCGTTCACATAGGGCTTTTGTATGCAACGACCCGAAGGTGAGTAGTAGCGGGCTATGGTCAGTCGCATCAGCGAACCATCGTTAAACTCGATGGGCTTCTGCACCAGTCCCTTGCCAAACGAGCGTCGCCCGATGATGGTGCCTCGGTCGTTGTCCTGAATGGCGCCAGCCAGGATCTCGGAAGCTGAGGCCGATCCCTCGTCGATGAGCATGATCAGCGGCATCTGCTGATAGCTGCCGCGCCCATCGCTATGAAATTCCTCACGAGGAGAGTTGCGTCCCTGGGTGTAAACGATGAGACGGCCTTTGGGCAGAAACTCATTGGCAATCTGTACGGCAGAGCCTAAGTAGCCGCCTGAGTTGCCGCGCAGGTCGATGACCAGTTGCTGAAATCCTTCCTGAGCCAACTGTGCCAGGGCGATAAGCAGTTCCGGGTAGGTGTTCTCGCCGAAGTTCTTGATGCGCACATAGCCAGTGTTATCGTCGAGCATGTAGGTAGCGATGACGCTGTGCATGGGTATTTCCCCACGTGTCACGGTGATGTGGCGCAGTTCCTTCTCGCCATAGCGCAGGATGCCCAGCTTCACCTTTGTGTCCTTCGGTCCTTTCAGCCGGTGCATGGCTTCCTCGTTGGTCACCTTCGGCCCCACGAAGAGCGAGTCGTCAACCGTCACAATTTTGTCGCCTGCCAACAAGCCGGCCCTTTCCGATGGTCCGTTCTTGATGACATTCTGCACACGCACCGTGTCCTGTCGGATGGTGAACTCAATGCCAACGCCTGAGAACGAGCCACGCAGGTCGTCCTCGGTAATCTGCTTGTCCTTTGCCGAGATATAGACCGAGTGTGGATCAAGCTCGGAGAGCAGTTGCGGCATTGCCTTCTCCACCAGGTCGGCCACGTTGACCGTGTCCACATATTGGTCGTCAATGATATGGAGCAGGTTCTGTAGCTTGCTCGACCCCGAGTTGATGATGCTCAGTCGAGTGCCGCCGCCGAAGTGGGAGGCATAGAACGTTCCAATGAAAATGCCCACCACCGCACTGAGTGCAAGCCATAGGGGCGAAAAGTGGTTCTTGTTGCTCATTATGAATTGGCCCCCTTTTCAGCCCCCGAGGGGGCTACATTGTTTTTATTGTCCGATTGTCCTTGCAATGAAGCCCCCTCGGGGTCGGTAGGGGGCGCCACCAGTGGCATAAACGTAACTTCTATCCCAGCTCTTTTCAGCAGGTCGATGCCATCGCTGAGGCGGTATTTTTCGCCATAGACCACACGCTTGACGCCAGCCTGGATGATGAGCTTGGCACACTCGATGCAGGGCGAGGCGGTGATATAGATGGTAGCACCGTCGCTATTGTTGCTTGAGCGGGCCAGCTTCGTGATTGCGTTAGCCTCGGCATGCAGCACATAAGGCTTCGACACGTTGTTCTCGTCCTCGCAAACGTTCTCGAAGCCTGTCGGCGTACCGTTGTAGCCGTCGCTGATAATCATCTTGTCCTTGATGACCAAGGCGCCCACCTGCCTGCGGGTGCAGTAGGAGTTCTCTGCCCAGATGCGGGCCATGCGCAGGTAGCGTTCGTCAAGCTTCCGTTGCTTTTCTTCTTTCGATGTCATGTTGTCTATCTGATTCAAGCTGCAAAAATAGCCATTTTTCTTTAATTGACCAACACTTTCGGGGATTTTCGTGCAGGAAAACGGTATGTTGTACTATTGCCGTTTGATGCCGTTGCGCTTGAGCAGGGCGTCGATGGTGGGCTCTTGTCCACGGAAACGCTTGTAGAGGGTCATGGGGTGCTCGGTGCCGCCTCGCGAGAGGATGTTGTCGCGGAACGACTGAGCCGTCGCCTGGTCGAAGATGCCGTGACGCTTGAACACAGAGAAAGCGTCGGCATCGAGCACTTCGGCCCACTTGTAGCTGTAGTAGCCGGCTGAATAGCCACCCGCCATGATGTGGGAGAACTGCGTAGTCATGCAGGTGTTGGGCAGTTGGTGTCCAAGGATGGCCTTGCGCCACGCATGCTTCTCGAAGGGGATGATGTCGTCGGTAAACTCGTCGCGCTTGGTGTAGTAGGCCATGTCGAGCAGGCCGAAGCTGACCTGTCGCAGGCAGGATGTGGCGCACATGAAGTTGCGAGAGCGGCGAATGCGGCGTATCAGGTCGTCGGGTATCGGCTCGCCCGTCTGGTAGTGGAAGGCAAAGGTGCGCAGGAAGTCCTTCTCCACAGCGAAGTTCTCCATAAACTGCGAGGGCAGTTCCACGAAGTCCCACCACACGTTGGTGCCGCTGAGGCTCTCGAAACGGGTGTTGGCAAAGATGCCGTGAAGCGAGTGTCCGAATTCGTGGAGGAAGGTCTCCACCTCGCTCAGCGTGAGCAGGGCAGGCTTGTCAGCCGTGGGCTTCGTTAGGTTCATCACAACGCTGACATGAGGACGCACGTTCTCGCCCTTCTTGTTGATGCATTGTCCTTGGTATTGCGTCATCCAGGCGCCGCCTTGCTTACCTTTGCGGGGGTGGAAGTCGGCATAGAAGACGGCGAGGTAGGAACCGTCGCGGTCAAACACCTCGTAGGCCTTCACGTCGGGATGGTAGACGGGGATGTCCTTGTTCTCCTTGAACGTGATGCCGTACAGACGGTTGGCCAGTCCGAACACGCCGTCGATGACTCGTGACAGCTCGAAGTAGGGACGCAGCATCTCTGCATCGAGGTTGTATTTCTTCATCTGCAGCTTGTGGGAGTAGAAGCTGAGGTCCCAGGGCGAAAGAGTCGTTTCCCCTTCTTTTCCCGAGTGAGCCAGCTTTTTTATCTCCTCCATCTCCTTCACAGCCGTAGGTTTGTAGGCATCGATGAGGTCGTACAGCAGGCGATAGACATTGCGGGTGTTGGAAGCCATGCGGCGCTTCAGCACATAGTCGGCATAGGTCTTGTAGCCTAAGAGCTGAGCCAGTTCGCGCCGCAGGTTGATGAGTCGCTTGCATATCTCCAGGTTGTTCTCGCTGTTGTCATGCGTACACATCGTGTTGCGGGCCATATACATTTGTTTGCGCAGATCACGTTGCGTGCTGTAGGTCATGAAGGGCGAGTAACTGGGTGTGTCGAGGGTGAAGATCCAGCCTGCCGACTTTTCTTTCGCCTCTTCGGCCGCAGCGTCGATGGCCGTCTGTGGCAGTCCGTCGAGTTGCTTGGGGTCGGTGATGTGCAGGGTGAAGGCCTTCTGCTCCTTCAGCAGGTTCTGCGAGAACTGCAACGAGAGCATCGAAGCCTCCTCGGTGAGCTGGCGCAGACGGTCCTTTCCCTCCTTGTCGAGCAGGGCACCGCTACGCACAAAGCCCTGATAGGTATTCTCCAGGAGCATCTTCTCCTCGAGGGTGAGTTTGCGGTGGTGGCGGTGCACATATTTGACACGTTCAAAGAGCCGCTCATTCAGCCGCACGTCGTTGGCATGCTGTGTGAGGATGGGCTGCATCTTTTGAGCCAACGCATCCATCTCGTCATTGGTCTCTGCCGAGAGTAGGTTGAAGAACACCGTTGACACCCGATCCAGCAGGTCGTAGTAGCCCTCGGTCTGGTCATCCTTGTCGATGATGGTATTGTCGAACGTGGGCTTGGCGGGGTTGTTGATAGTGCGTTCTATCTGTTCGTTATCGCGGCGAATGCCCTCCATGAAGGCCTCCTCGAAGTCCTCTAAGCGGATGCGGTCGAAGGGGGCGGTGTCGTGGGGAGTGCCGTAAGGAACGAGAAATGGGTTTTGTCTATTTTCGGTCATAAAAGTCATTTGTCATTTTATCTCCCGGTCGTTATCGAATGAACAACAACTCTCGGTACTTCGGAAGCGTCCAGAGGCCATCCTCCACAATCATTTCGAGGTGGTCGGCCTCATCGCGAATCAGTTCCATCTTCGGGCAGACGGTGTCATGATACTGGATGGCACGCTGGTGAATGTCCTGAATGCGGTTGGCTACGCGACGCGCCTCCGTCAGTTCTTCCACCAGTTGCTCGATACGCTCCGTACGCTCGGCAATCTCCTCAATCAGCTTCATGTTGCGGGCCGAGAGACGCTGGGCCTTCTCGTCGTTGAAGACGCTCTTCATGCCCTGCACGTTCTTGATAAGCTGGCTCTGGTAGTGGGTGGCCACAGGGATGATATGATTCATCGAGAGGTCGCCCATGACGCGAGCCTCTATCTGTACGGTCTTCACGTACATCTCCCACTTCACCTCGTTGCGGGCCTCCAGCTCCTTGTGGTTCATGACCTTGGTGCTCTCAAACATCTTGATGCTCGACTCGTCAAGATAGTGCTCGAAGATGACGGGGCACGACTTCTCGACGTCGAGACCACGACGCTCGGCCTCCTTTACCCATTCCTCAGAGTAACCGTTGCCATCAAAACGCACCGGCTTGCAGGTCTTGATGTCTTCGCGCAGCACATCGACGATGGCGTGGAACTTGGCTGTGTGGCCTGTTCCCTGGGCGAACTCAGGACGGAGGGCATATTCGGCCATCCTCTCGTCCACACGACGCTTAAACGAGATAAGGGCCTCGGCTACCGCAGCGTTGAGTGCAATCATGGCCGAAGCGCAGTTGCTGCTGGAGCCGGGTGCACGAAATTCGAAGCGATTGCCGGTGAAGGCAAAGGGTGACGTGCGGTTGCGGTCGGTATTGTCGACGATGAGGTCAGGTATCTGTGGGATGTCCAGCTCACGTGATAGGTGAGAGGAGAGGGGAGAGAGACGAGAGGTCTTCTCTATCGTGTCGAGCAAGTTTGAGACATACTTGCCCAAGAACGAGCTGATGATGCTTGGGGGTGCCTCGTTGCCGCCCAGACGATGGGCGTTGGTGGCGCTCATGATGGAAGCCTTCAGCAAGCCATTGTGGCGGTAGGCGGCCATCAGCGTCTCCACGATAAAGGTGACGAAGCGCAGCGTCTCGTTGGTGGTGGCTACAGGGTCGTTGGGATCGGTCTTCCCCGGCGCATGCAGCAGCACGCCCGTATCGGTGCTGAGGCTCCAGTTGTTGTGCTTGCCCGAACCGTTGATGCCATCGAAAGGCTTCTCATGGAGCAGCACACGGAATCCATGCTTGCGGGCTACTCGCTTCATCAGCGACATGAGCAGCATGTTGTGGTCAACGGCCAGGTTGCATTCCTCGAAGATAGGTGCCAGCTCAAACTGGTTGGGAGCCACCTCGTTGTGACGCGTCTTGCAGGGGATAGACAGTTCCAGAGCCTGTATCTCCATATCCTTCATGAAGGCCTGAACGCGGTCGGGAATGGTACCGAAGTAGTGGTCGTCCATTTGCTGGTTCTTGGCACTCTCGTGTCCCATCAGCGTGCGGCCAGTCATCAGCAGGTCGGGACGGGCTGAGTAGAGACCCTCGTCGACGAGGAAATATTCCTGCTCCCAACCCAGGTTCACTTGTACCTTGGTCACGTCGTCGTAGAAATACTTGCAGACGTCGGTGGCTGCCTTGTCCACAGCATGCAGGGCGCGAAGCAGCGGTGCCTTGTAGTCGAGGGCCTCGCCTGTATAGGCAATAAATATGGTGGGGATACAGAGTGTGTCGTCGATGATGAAGACGGGTGACGTGGGATCCCAGGCCGAATAGCCGCGGGCCTCAAACGTGTTGCGGATGCCGCCGTTGGGGAAGCTCGACGCATCGGGCTCCTGCTGTACGAGCAGCTTGCCGCTGAACTTCTCCATCATGCCGCCCTTGCCGTCGTGTTCCACAAAGGCGTCGTGCTTCTCAGCGGTGCCTTCGGTCAATGGCTGGAACCAGTGAGTATAGTGGGTGCATCCCATCTCGATGGCCCACTGCTTCATGCCGGCGGCAACGGCGTCGGCTATCGAACGGTCGAGGCGTGCACCATTGTCTATCACGTCAATCAACTTGTCGTAAATGTCCTTCGGCAGGTACTTATACATTTTCTCCCTATTGAAGACATACTTGCCAAAATACTCGGAGGGCCGCTCTGCTGGGGCCTTCACTTCGAGCGCACTTTTCTTGAACGCTTCTTCAACTACCTGAAATCTTAAATTGTTTGCCATAATACCATATTGTGTGTTGGTGCTAATCTATATATCTCTTGGTTATTTCTGTATATTGGTCTATCCGTCGGTCGCGGAGGAACGGCCACCAGCGGCGTACCTGTTCGCATCGCCGCATGTCAACCTCCACGATGATGCTCTCTTCCTCGTCGGTCGATGCCTCATAGAACAGCTCACCTTGCGGCCCGCAGACGAAGGAAGTTCCCCAGAAATGGATACTTTTTGATTCTTCATTCTCCAGGCTTTCCTTTCCCACTCTGTTGACGGCAACCACGGGAATGCCGTTGGCAACGGCGTGACCACGCATCACCGTTTGCCAAGCTAAGCGCTGTCGCTGCTGCTCTTCAGGGGTGTCATTGTTGTCATAGCCGATGGCGGTGGGATATATCAATAGTTCGGCACCCTGCAGGGCCATGAGGCGGGCTGCTTCAGGATACCACTGATCCCAGCAGACCAGCACACCGAGCCTGCCCACCGAAGTCTGGATAGGATGGAACCCTAAGTCGCCAGGGGTGAAGTAGAATTTCTCGTAGTAGCCGGGGTCGTCGGGGATGTGCATCTTGCGATACTTGCCAGCTATCGAGCCGTCCTTCTCGAAGACCACCGCCGTGTTGTGGTAGAGGCCTGCTGCGCGACGCTCGAAAAGCGAAGTGACGAGAACCACGCCCAGCTCCTTGGCCAGGGCACCATAGATTTCGGTGGAGGGGCCTGGGATTGGCTCCGCCAGATTGAAGTTGTCCACGTCCTCCACCTGACAGAAGTAGAGGGAATTGTGTAACTCTTGCAGCACTATCAGTTCAGCGCCTCGCTGAGCCAGGTCGCGAATGCCGTCGCACAGGCGTTCTATATTCTTGATAGTGTCAGCCGTGTTGTGCTGTTGCAGGAAACCTATTTTCATATTCTTTTCTATGCTCTTTTTCCTGAAGTTAAAGAACTTCAAAACTTGCTTCTTTCATACTTTCCTTTCCCCTCAAGGAGGGGACTGAGGGGGCTCTTTGTTAAACGGGGAACTGCATGGTGCAGCAATGCAGAGACCCATGCTGCCGGATGACGCTTCGACAGTCGATACCCACTATCTCGCGGTCGGCGAAAGCCTTTCCTATTGTTGCCAAAGCCTCGGCATCGAGGTCGGGCTGGTCGTAGGTAGGACAGAGCACGGCACCGTTTATCACCAGGAAATTGGCGTAGGTGGCGGGCAGGCGCAGGCCCTCTTCGTCGTAGATAGGACGCGGTGTTGGCAGTTTCAGCAACCGATAGGGGCGCCCCTCCATCGTGCGGAAAGTCCTCAGTTGTTCTTCCATCTTTCGTAGCCCCGCATATTGCTCGTCGGCAGGGTCGTCGCATCCCATATACAATAAAGTATCGTTGGGAGCCACGCGAACCAGCGTGTCGATATGCCCGTCAGTATCATCACCCGTCAGCTGTCCGTAGTCAATCCAGAGTACACGCTCGGCACAGAGGTAATCTTTCAGGCGGTCTTCTATCTGTTGCTTTGTCAGCGGTTCATTACGGTGCGGAGCCATCAGACAACAAGTAGTAGTGAAGATGGTACCGTGTCCATCGCTCTCTATTGAGCCACCTTCGAGCACGAAATCCAAGTGGTCTACATATTCGCCGCGTACACGTCCCTCGTCATACAGCCGTCGGTTGATGGCGTTGTCCAGTTCTGCGGGGAATTTCTCGCCCCAGCCGTTAAAGCGGAAGTCGAGCAGGAGATTGTTGAGGGGTGATGAGGCGTCACGAGGCACCAGTGTGATGAAGCCGTGGTCACGAGCCCAAGTGTCGTTGGTTGGGGGCCCTACGATGATCAGTTGCTCACGTTTGCTAATCTCGTGGGCCATTTCCTCGTAAGTCGCCACTATTTCGTCAAGCATTGGAGCCCAGTCGGTATCAGCATGCGGCCAAGTAAGCTGGATGCCGCTCTGTGGTTCCCATTCTGCGGGTAAACGATATAGTTTATTTGAAATCATGGTGCAAAGGTACGAAAAACGGCTGAAACGCAAAAGTAAAACTTGTTTTTTTTACAATCTTAGCTTTTTTCTGCCTGTTTTGAGTCAGGGATTGCGTGTCTGCAAACAAAAAGCAAGAGACCTGCAAAACGTTCCCACGCTGGGAATGAAATGTTCCCACGCTGGGGACAAAACATTCCCACGCTGGGAACAAATTAAGGGCATGGGTGTAATATTAATTAGGCTGGTGTATTATTAATTAGGAGCTTTTAACGCTGAAACGCACCAAGTTAAGAATATTATTCGTACCTTTGCAGCAATTATATAATTGACTATCGAAAGTAATAATATAGGTAACTCTGTTGTAATGATGACGCTGGAACTGAATCAAGTGCTGATTGAAGACGAGGCACAGACCTTTTCAATGCTGGCTGAGGCAGGGCAAATGACTTGCCTGACGGGCGGTACGACTGAACGGCGCACTCGCTGGCTCTTGGCTATGATGGGATTCGTGCCCGCACTACAAGGCTACATCAATATTGATGGCG
>Ga0326513_10003702_pt1 | contig 11066 bp, 20 predicted proteins | sample 2_2465_0518_D_FD_203654 | JGI IMG/M metagenome (GOLD analysis project Ga0326513, IMG submission 203654) | Bovine rumen microbial communities from UC Davis, California, United States - 2_2465_0518 | ecosystem: Host-associated > Mammals > Digestive system > Stomach > Rumen | place: USA... | reverse complement strand
AGCCATTGCACTGCTCCTATTTGTCATAGTGTACCATTGTGGCTTGTGTTTGTCAATCAGAACTGCAGTTTGATTTGCTGACTGCCATTGTCCGTTTTCTGCTTGCGCGGCTGGTATTGCTTGCCCGTCTCCACATCTCCGAGGTCAGACAAAGCGAACTCCTTGCAGTGATTCTCCCGGCGAATTGCACTGTCAGACAGAACACCGTTTTTGGCTGTGCAATAGGCAGTGTCACCGTAACAGCAGAATGCTAAGCGCAGTATCTACAATACTGCTTCATGCTATCACCTTCTTTCAGCCCTCCGCAAACGGGCATTGACCGCATTCGTCAAATTCATACGGCAGGATTGCTTGCACATCCTTGTATGTCTGACAGTGCCTCCGTGCATCCTCTTGTGTTCGGGAACATCCGAAACACTGCACAGCAGTTGCGGCCTGTGCCAGATTGACGATTGACTGCGTGGGAACGTATATGCATTCATCGTGTCGTTCCCCGGTCACGCCCTTGACCTTGACCTCACAGATGGTATTGTCAAGTTCCGTTTTCAGTGCCAGCAACCGTTTCCGTGGGATTGTCCGCAGGATTTTTTCAAGCAAGATTTCGGACAGCCTGACAAGGCATCGCAAATCACGCCAGCCATGCGGAATCCCTTCACATCGTCTGTGCAAGACATCATGGTACTGTTCCAGCGCATTGACTGCCCCGAATATCGTCCGCAGTGCGGTGTATTCCTTGTAGGACAGTGGAATGCGACCGTCGCTGTCGGCCTGTCTGTACTCTGCCATCGTTATTTCCTCTCTGCAATAAGCTGATTCCACTTTTTGATTGCGTCCAGCCGGGAAAGGCGGTCATTCTGCTCAAACCCGTCTGGATAGTAACCCGTGTGCATTCCGCACTTCCGCTTGCACTCCACCCAGTGATACGGCTGTCTGTACATCACCCGTGGCTGACCACCGCAGACGCACGGCAACGGCTGGATGTCCTGCGCGTTATCCATTTTGTGCCGTCTCCTTCAGCAGAGTGATGATGTCGATAATGTCGTTCTGGCACTGCGCATAACCTTGCAACCAGTTATTCAACTGATAACAATCTTTGTCTGTCGGCGGTGTCACGCGCCTGTTCACAATCCTGGAAATGATGGTTTCATAATTGTGTTGAGTGAGTTGCATAACATAACTCCTTTCAGACTTTCCAGCCGTGCGCAGTTGCCGCAAGCAATGCTTCTTTTTTTGTGCCATAGTAATGTCCATTTCCCCGGTACTGAATGCTCCACGGCTTTTCTGGATTGCTCTTGCAGAAAAACAGAATCATTGGCGACCCGTTCACCATTTGCGCGTCAGCCATTGAAAAATCCGGGTTATACTGATGGTCTTTAAGCCATGCCGCAAACACTCTGACCGCTCTGTGTTCACCTAATAGATTCATTCTTCATTCCCCTTCGGCGGTTCGGGCGTTATCGGACAAACTGTGTTAGCCCAAACTGGTACCCCACAAACAGGGCAAGTAATGTGGCACCAACTGACTTCACACGCTTTGTATCTGATAACCGACCTGCATTCCGAACAAGTAACCTCATAGAACGGAATCGGCTGTTCTTTAATGATTTCCACTGGTGGCATCCTCCTTCGGCGGTTCGGGCATTGCTTGCCAGTGCGTGACATTTACACGCCATTCATCAGGCCACATCTTGACCCCTTCGATTTCTACTACATCGTCAGAGCATCCGCTGACTTTAATCATTCCCACTTCACCGCCTCCCAGACCGTCCAGCCAGCCACCCGAACAGTCCAGCGAAAATGCCAACGAATGCTATCACAATGGCAAATTGCCAATAATCATTCATCCATATTCACCACCATTCTCGCCCCGCAGGTCGGGCAATAGTCCATTTTGCTGTCGTATGGATTCCACACAAACGGCTTGTGAATGCTGTGATGGCATTTCCGACAGGCCCATGTCGTGCCGTATTCCTGACCGGGGTCTGAGTCTTCAAGCCATTCGGATTTCTGCTCTTTCAGCAAGGCGAGAGCATCGAATACATAGTCTGCGTACAATTCATGTTCCATATGGTTAAATGCGTCCCAAACTTTTTCAAGCCCTTTGATAACCTCCTCCCGGTCAGTCATCAATGTTCCACTCCTTCAAGATTTTGTCCAACATCTTTTTGCATTCCTTATTGCTGGTCATTGCGGCTGGAACAACCTTGCAGTCAATGCCATCAAACTTGCGGTTGATGCTGTCGCATACAGTGCAAGCAACACTGTGGTCATCAAAATAGTTGGCGTAGATTGCCTTGCTTGTGAACACTGGCAATCCCTCCGGGGTTTCATCCAGCGCGGCCTTGATTTCATCTTCAGTCTTGCCATCTTCTTTCAGTGACGCAACCAGCGCACCAGTGCAATATTTCTCATAGTAGAGGATTTCGTCTCCATCCCGGCTCTGAATGACCCACTTGTCTTTGTAAAAGTCGCTTTCCAGTTTGCTGTGCATTTCCCGGATTTCATCAGGAGAATCACAGGCATGGAGTTCATCCAGAAGAATCTCGGTCATAAAATGGATGTACGAACCAGTGATTGCGACATCTTGCTCGGATAAATGGATATGGCCTTCTTCGTCCTTCTGATAGCGGTCATAGATTTCCTTGCGCATTTTCCGGGCCAGATGGTCAATGTCGGCAACCTTCGCATACCATGCGCCATTGATTGTAATAAACTGCATTTGTCAATCCTCCTCAGATTCGTCAAGTTCGACTTCACGGATAAAATATTTCACGGGCGGTCGCACACCGTACTTGGCTTTGTGGGCAAGCACTTTGTCATATGTGTTCATGTATTCCCCGTGCAAGTGCCGATAAATGTTCGTCTCACTGATTCGCAGTAACTTTGACAGCCCGACCTTTGAATCAGCCCAGCCAAGGCAGTATTCATATTCGTCTGGTGTCACTGCCATGTATATTTTGCGCAGTTTCTTCTTTCTGCGTGTGGTCGGCATTGTCAGCTCCTCTCCCTGTCAATCAAGTCCTGCGGATTCGCTTGCTTGTACAGTTTGCCGATAATGTCATAGATGGCAACGGCTAACTCCTGCGCAAGCGTGTCTCCCTCGTATTTGTAGTACAATGTGCGGACGTCCTCAATCACCCCCTTGAAATAATCCTCGGCTTCGTCAGTGTAGTGCATTTGTGGTGGATTCTCATAGCGTTCAACGATTCTGTACAGTTCGGCCATTGCGTCCCGGTGTCGTGCGTCCCTCATGCTATCACCTCCCGAACAACTGCACTACCAGCCACACAAACCCAACTGCACAACCAATGTCAAACACTAATTGCCCCCAGAATGTTTCGCTCGGCCTGTTCTGCCGTTCTTCCAGCGTTTCAACCCGCTGGCGCAGTCTGATTATTTCCTCGGTTGCCACATCAAGGTCATCATTCAGCATTTTAATATCGTCATTTATCGTGGTGGTGACGAGGTTGTCATAATTGTATTCGTCCATCAGTCTACCTCTACACAGCCAAGAGATTCTAATTCGTAGTCCCGGATTTCTTTGTCCGTCAGCGGTCGCTCATAATCGGCAATGCTATATGCCGTGTGACCGCTCGGACATACAAGCCACTGCACATCTTCACAGGCGTGAAGTCCTTCACGTGGAACAGACCCCGGGCCAGCAGGTCGCATCAGTGTTGCATAGCGGTAAAGTGTCATTGTGTATACCTCCTTTTATTTGAGCAGATAATCGTCTGCCGCGATGCTTTCCAAACAGATGTCACAGCCAAGGATTTCATGGTTGCGCTTGTCACGGTACAACCATTCCGGGTATTCAGCACCGCAGACCGGGCAGTGATATGGTTCGGGCTCTGGCATTCCGTTTTGTTCTGCGTCCCGAATCCACGGCGCATCAGGCAAGTCACTCATGTTTTCACCCTCCTTCTGTGGGGCATTTCCTGCCCGCAAATATATACTACCACATATTTTGCAATATGTCAATAGCCATTTTTCAAAATGGCAAATTTTCGTCATACACAATCGTCATGCCGAGTTGGTCATCCTTCTGTGCGGCTCTCGTAAACTGCAAACAGACACACCGGGCAGTCATCCCGATTCCCGGAATACGCTTGTTGGCTTTCTTGTCCTTGCTCCCGGCTTTCGGCACAATCAATTTCTGACCATACGCCCATGAGAGGTAGCTGTCCGGGTTGAAATTTCCGTCAGCCATAGCCGACACAAACGCCTTGTTGATAATCCAGACGGTATCCACAGTGCCGTTGGCGGCAACGTCCATGCACCCAAGCACGGTTCGCCCTTTGAGCGAATCCAAATCACCGTTGACGATGAACCCAGCACGGTTCTCGGCAATCCATTCTGTGAGATACTCATGCGCTCTGCGGCCTGTGTCAACATCGTTCTGCGTCCGCAGATACGGCAGTACATCATCAGCGGACAGGCGCACACCGTCACGGAAGATGATTTCCTCTGCCAGATGGTCAGCACACAGCAAGATTGACGCACTCAGTGCTTGCTTGTCTGTGCCGATGCTGGATAGTGTTTCAAATAGTGCTTGCTGTTCTTCATCCATACGCTTTTCCACTGCATCATCCGAGATGGCTTGCAGAAACCGCTTGCCAGCAAAACCATAGTTCGCGCTGATAACACGATGTATGCCCTTTGCATCGGGCATCATAGCACCGTCACATTCAATCTCAATGACACGGTTCATTGCCCCGGCCTTGCTCATGCTCCCGACAATCGGCATTTCCCCGGTTGTGATGATTGCATTTTTCCATGACGGCGAGTGACGCAAACCTCCGTTCCGTGCGCCACGTGTTTTCCCGCTACCTTCACACAATCCGTAAATAATGTCATCAAAATTGCGCTTGTCTTGTATGCTTTGCAATTCATCCAGACATAGCGGCAGATTGCATGTAAATATGGCAAGCTGTTCAAGGCCAACGGCAGTGCTTTTCAGCGGACGGCAATATGCGCCTACCTGCGGATTCGCCCACACACTGGCGGCGAGTTCCATCGTAACCGTTTTGCCCGTTCCTGATTGACTGCTCCACAGGTGTACAAAAAACGGCAGGGCATCAAAATGCGACAGCAAGACAGACGCGAAGCTGGCGGCAATCGTGATTCGTGCTTGAACAGTGCCGTTCTTCCGCACATCCCGGAGCGCAGTCAGCCATTTCTCGTAACTGCCATGCTCGCAGATTGTTTTGTACATCTGCCCGAACTGACCTTGACTGTCGTACTTGACCCCTTCCACATATGGCACAAAATCCCTGTCATTTATCCAGCCAAGGTGATTGCTCATCTGCTCAATCGGTATCAAGTCCCGGTTCAAATCATCAATGTATGACAGGTATTTGACCATTTCTCGGCTTGATTCGCTGGTAACACTGACACCGTGGTCTGCCAGTTTGACAATTGTTGACGCGCTGGACAGTGTACCCTTGTCAATGACGATGCTTTTCCAATATTCACGCTTGAAGCTGATTTCTATGGCTTCTGTGCCCGATTCAATGTCAATAAACCGCCTTGACGGCATAATCGGATGAGGGCAAACAACCTCCACACCGAACTTGTTTTCCACCAGCACCCGGTCATCTTCCAGAATATACTTGCCCATGCGCAGTATAACGGGCTGACCTTCCCAACATGTGTAGCTTTCCGAAACGGTCTGCGCTGGTTGTTTTACATCGTACCAGCCCCGCGCCTTGAGTATTTCCGCAACCGTTTTGTTAGGGACACCTACATCTTTCGCCCGTTTTTTCAGGATCAGTTCAAACCGCGCCCGTGCATCTGGATTGACTGCCGATTCCTCCAGCAACTCATACGGGTCATCAGTGCTGATAAAATCCTCATAGTCATATGCACTGATGGCTTCGGAAAACATCTGGATTGCTTCTTGCTTCTTGGTGGCGTCACTTTTTGCCATAGAGTGATTGTCTCCTCTCTGTAGCGTATTCAAGGATTTCTTTTGCCACAGCCCTTTCTGCAACAGCCATGACAAATTCCTCGCAGAAATCCTCAAACGGTGTCTTTGGTGCTTTGTCCCGGATAATACGTTCTATTTCCAGATACCTGTCATAGGCATTCCAATATTCGGCCTCTATGCGCTCTCTCTCGCGTTCTTCCCTCTGCCTTGATATTTTCCCCTTCGCGCGTTCAACGGCGATTCTGAGCGAATCTGGACGGCTTTCTGCACGTTCCTGCTTGTTTATGCCAAACGCCAGTGCAAGCGTCCGCACAGTGTCGGAAAATCCTGTGCCATAATATATGCTTGCCATCGCGAAAACATCACCGCCACGATGGCAACCGAAACAATACCACGAATTGCTTTCGTCATAGATTTTCAGTGAAGGTGTCCGCTCATTATGAAACGGGCAACAGCAGAACCCGGCGCGGTTTATCCGCAGTCCGATGTACTCCGCGAATTTCCTGCAAGTGGCGGTTTCCCTGACTTCGTTTACCAATTCGCTCCATGTCACGGTAATGCCCCCTCTGCCAGATATTCAACTATCAACCGCCCTGTCTGCCGTGGGTCGCAGAACCGAAACTTCACGCCATACTTAACGGTCATTGTCATCAACGCTCTGCGCAGTGATTCACCCTTGACCTTTGTCAACGGTTCGCCCTTGGTATTGACGGGAGACTGCCATGCAGACAGCCCCCCGTCAGGCAAGAGTTCCTCCACCAACACCAGTAGCTTTATGCCAGCATCACGCGCCCTGATGCACTCACGGGCAAACCGCTCATGGTCACGGCTCATAACATCCTTTGCCAGTTCCAGTACATCCTGCTTCGTGTCAACGGCGCGGCCTTGCTCGTTTGCCAGTGCATAGTCACCTACATAGAGCGCACAGCGGTCAGTCTGAATCCCGGCTTGCTCAAAATACCGTTCGACATTAGCGTGAAAACCCGGTTTTTGCCTTGTATCACACAAAATCATAGTGCGCTCCTATCTATTGCTTCTTCTATGTTTGACCCTATATTAATTAGATAGAGTAGCTTAGCATACTGGCTATTAGTTTTCCTTGCCAACTGAGCAATCGTAATTTTCTCTCCGTGAAATTCTACATACCGCGAACTTCTTCTGTTATTACAATTTTCGATTCTCGAGACAAAACGACAATTTTCTGGGCAATATCCTTTATCGTTATCTATCCTATCGATCTGTAATTCCTTTGAATATCCATTGTTGATTGCCCATTTCTTGAAGGCAAGGAAATCATTGTCCCATTCTGAACACACCTTAATCCCGCGCGCACCATAATCGCCAAAAGATTTATTGTTCGGATTATTACATCTTGACTTCATTTCTGACCATTTTTTGTGTAACACAGGGTCATCAAGAGCACCTTTATAATGCCATGCCGCAACTTTTGACGCGCTCTTACATCCGCAATTGTCACAACGCCCACTTCTCAAACGATTGCCAGTAGCAGAATGCAAACTTCCGCAATCACATCGACAAAGGTAAACCGCTTGACGCTGTTTGTTGCTACCGTTTCTTTTCACGACAGTCAACCAGCCGAACCTTGTTCCGGGCGCTATTTCAATTGCTTTCATAGTACTACCTCCGCTCAGAACGGCAAATCATCATCAACTACCATTGTCGGCTGTGCTGACGCACTCACCCCGGCATTGTATTCCTGCAACCGCTGTTTCTCAGCGTCACGCAGTTCGCGCTTCTTCATCGGTTTGACATCCCCGGAGCGCACCTTGTTCACACTGTCCAGCCGACCGATTTCGGTTGTCGTGCCTGTGCGCAATCCCTGTGCGTCTTCCATCAGCCAATCACGTTCCCGGACAGTGAATCCGATTGACAGCCCTTTCAGCTTGTTTTCGTCCCAGTCCCATTTGTAGCCCTTGTTGCTGTCTTCCAGCGCCCATGCCACATTTTCCAGAATGCGCTTGTTCTGCTTCTCATACTGGTCACCAGCGACCGGGATGCGGTAACGTACAACGCCCTTGTATTTTGCTTCGTACTGACCGCCTTTCTGCGCGTCATACTGCTTGTGGAAATGGTCTTTGTATTCGCCCTCGGTCACATCCAACTGCAACACAAGGCGGTCGAACGCGCCATTCGGTGATGCAATGTTTTCAATTTTTGCGCCGTAAATTTTGCCGATGTAAGAGCCAGCCGGGAGAATGTCAACACTGACAGCCTGTGCCGGGGTAAAATCACTCTTGTTGCCGTAATTAATCATTCTGTTCAGTCTCCTTTACATTCATATTGTAGAACTCACGAATAGTATTATCAACCAACTTCAAGTCATTGTCAATCTCAAAATCGGGGAACATTCCGATTGGTGATTTTACCGTGTCGAATCCCGAATTCTGCGTAAAAAACGTGTATTTTCCGTCTTCGACGTGCGTTTTTAGTACAATGGTAAACAATCCTTCGACCGTAATCTTTTCATCCAGAAGCTTTCCGATGGTCTTGACCTTCTCGTTGCCGTTCTGGTCACGCTCAATGTGGCTGAGCAGATATACAATTTTGTCCGCTGGCATATCACGCGTGATTGTTTCCGCAATCAGTGACCAATAGTTTTTCGCCATGTCAGTGAACTTCTGATAGCCAAGTTCCCCTGACCGCCGCATGAACTCATTCGCCAGCAAATACTGTGCATCATCAATCACTGCGGACGGCGCTTTCATTCCGAGCAGAGCCGTTTTTATGTCTGCATACTTGTCGGTAACCAGTGTGCCGAAGTCATTGCGGAACGGCAACGGCTTGCCAGTAACATTGATGTACGCAATCTCGCCCTTTTTGAAATTCCTCAGACTTGCGCTTTTCCCTGTGCCAGATTCCCCCAGAATCAATACTGCAAGCGCCATGTGTCAATCCTCCTCAATCAGTAAATTTATAGTCCATCACCTGCTGAGCGGTAACCGGGTAACGCTCTGCAAACGGTGAGAAAACCCTTATTTTGCCAGTAACAAACATGTGGATGGCATTCTCACAACGGAAACACATGTCGCCACGTTCGGTTGCTCCCTGTCTTGCCAGCTTTGTCTTCCACTGTGCGAAGTCCAGTGCGGCCTTGCAGTTGTAGTCCGGGTCAATGACATTGCTGGTAATCGTCCGCAGGAATGCTTCACAGGCGGCAACAGGGACGCCGTTCAACACTGCCGACACACAAGCTACCATCACGGGAGCGGGAGCGTTATTGCTTTTCATACTCAGCCGCCATGCCAGTTTGCAGACATCTCCGTATGCCTGATGGAATGCAATAATCTCATCGACCGTCAATTTCTGAGTGCCGTGCAATTTGTGCGAGTTGAGAAACCTGATGAAACTAATTTGCCGGGTATTTGCGATAATCGGGTCAGTGTACCCGGCAATTCTCAGACTGTCAGTAGATGTGCGCGGCCTGTTCTGGTCTATGTTCCGCATGGATTCAGCGTCAAGGCCACGGGTGACCATCATTTTGACAGGTGTGTCGGCCTTGATAACAGCCATCAGACGGTGCTGACCGTCAACCAGTTTGCCGTCAGTGTTAAACGCTATGCCCTGATGAGTGATGCGCCAGTTGCGGTTTTTCATATCATTCGCATAAACCGCAACCGTCCGTTCGCTGATATGCCTGTTGTTGTCAATGTTCTTTTCAAGATATTTCCTTGCAACTGCTGGTGTAATGAGTTCAACCTGTGATGTAATCATGTGTGCCATTTTCCTTTCTGCAACGTTAATCTTCAACGTATTCTTTCAATACCACCCGGAACTCGGGGTCTTGCGGTATAATCCGCACTGCATCGCACACCTCACCAGTGTCCTTGTCACAGACAACGCCAGAACCGTCAAGCACAAAGTGCTTTTTCGCTTCGCTCCATGCTACTTCCTCTTTCACCCTGACTGAATCCGTGTACTCGTTGGCTTTCAGCCAAGGCAACAGTTTGTCATCATCGTGTTCATATTTCGGTTCGCGGTGTTTCAGCACAAGGTCAGCAGACGGCAGAGGATATTTTGCCTGTGTCTTTGTCTCGCGCTTCGGCACTGTGGCGAAGTAGGCTTGCAGTTTGAGCTTCATGACCTCAATCGTACCGTTATTCCGGGCTTTGATTTTGTCCATCTGATTCTGATAGTATTTGTGCCAGTAGATTGTATCCTGTTCTGCTTCACGGATTTTGTTGATGGCCCATTCAGCGGCCTTGTCATCCAGAATGCTCCATCCGTCATCCTGCGTGGTGTCTGGCTCTATGATTTCATATGCGGATTCTGTCATTTTTTTGCCCTCCCGGCTTGCTAACTGCATATAATCTGATATAATACAGATGGGTTGTCATGGGACTTGCTGTAGCGAGTATGTCATGTGCGTTGCCCTCCTTTCTGCAGAACAGTGGTGCATTATGTACCGCTGTTTTTTGTTATTCAACGATTTTCTCGCTTCGCCATAGACCTATGAGCCACTTCGGAATCAGACTAACAATATACTGACTGCTGTTCATGCCCTGCTTTTTTGCCTGTTCCTTTATGCGCTCCTTTGTGCCTTTCGGCACAATCAGTGTGATTCGGTCATATGCTTGGCGGTTAAACTCGTTGATGTAGTCATAATCCTGCTTCATGCTCCACCCTCTTTCAAATAATAGTAATGCCGCACAGACCTTTACGCCCAAGCCCGTACACTCGCAACTGCCTGTCAGTGTGCGCTCACTGACTGCCAGCCTGTGCGACATCCAGCGTTTTCGGGGCGAGAATCCGCTGGCAACTCACGCCCCATTGGACGAACCCCGTCCAGTAACCGAACATTCCGTTCATCCTTTCTTCTGTTCGTTCAGATAACGCGCAATGCGCTCCTTGTTCATGCGGTCAATTTCCTGCATGAGTTCCAGCTTCTTTGCGATGGTCATTGTGTTGCCCTCCTTTACGGCAGAATCGTGATTATTACAAACTGCTGACCGGGGAAACGCTTCGCGGCTTCTTCCTTTGCGGCCTTCTTGGCTTCTGCCAGCGTCCAACCAGCCCCGAACCACTTGCTCATGTCCTTGTCCTGCCCAATCTGGAACAACCACCACCCGCGCCCTCTCGGTGCTTTGCCGTGGCTGAACTGATACTCCCTGTCGCTGAA